>Ga0315915_1000047_pt1 | contig 75848 bp, 41 predicted proteins | sample MpolbnodulesMG_FD_207738 | JGI IMG/M metagenome (GOLD analysis project Ga0315915, IMG submission 207738) | Medicago polymorpha root nodule microbial communities from Los Angeles, California, United States - branched nodules | ecosystem: Host-associated > Plants > Roots > Nodule | place: USA... | reverse complement strand
AAAATTATATATTTAATATAAAATGTACGTTTCAATACAAACTTATTATTTTGTTTAAAAAACATAGAAATTTATTATTTTAAACTTCTTAATATGTGCAAATTTGCACATGATGGAAACAATCATCTAATAATCACATTTGTGTTTTTCGATAGACACATACATGACACATGTCAAATATAACTTATTGATCATTATAACAGTCGATATGACTCGTGCGTCGCACGGGTCGAAAGTTTAGTAAGTGTTTAATGGTGTATCGAGATAATATTATTGGGTAGTATGTTGTGTCTTGTCCGAGTTGGATTGATCCAACAGGCGACCCAAATGTCATGGACCCGTCATTTGAAATATCAATGAGTTGTCACACATTGTCCCTCTGCTACTACGAACCCGACCCATAGGCCCATACCTTTATCGACCGGTGTCTTTGACGACGTAGTACTCATTATACATGGCGGAAACCTTATTTTTCATCGTTAGTAACCGTCACACTTTTCTCCTATAATTATGTTTTGCTTACTAACTATAAAGGATATAACCTCTGCTCACAAGAAAATATGGATACGCACTTCATTATATCAACTCATGGAGTCATACATACGAGGAGAAAAAACTCACCTATATACAACAACTTGTGCCTTTAACTCGTCTAGACGGGCGGAGTGGTGAGAGACCACTAATCCTTTAACTCATTCATTCTCCATTATCCACCAGCTCCTCCACCCTACACTTTCCACTACTCCTCTAATTAACTCTACAAATAAGAGGTTACATGTCTCCACAGTTCATTCAGTTCTTTCATTCCCACTTCACTGATGCGAGAGAGAACTACGTAGCTCTGATTCTCTAAACCACTCACAGATACGTAAGACTTGGGATCCACTTTGTTGAGTTAGAATAAAAACACCCAAATTGTTGACTAAACGTCAATGACCTCCCACTTAATCCTAAGAGTACCTCATTGTCGTCACCATGGTAGAGAGGGCTATATGTTTTAATATTCGAGCAAAAATAAATGGCATGACATGATTGACATCGAATTTACACTACCGTGTATACCACCAAGTCACTGTTTCAGATTTTCAATTTTTTTTACTATTTGATTTATACAAAAGAAATGAAACCACATGTATAGTCATGGGGTTCGTTGGCAAATTATGTTCTACACGATAAAGTTACTATCTTTAAATGGATCATGCATTTGACTCGTTTAATAAAAAAAAATTACGAGCACTTGGATGGTTCAAATAAACATCTATAAAAAAAATATTTAATATGCTGCATTGATAACTTTTAAGGAGTTTTTAAGACGTCGTCTTGAAATGGAAGATTTAATTCGGTCTTTTTTTAATAAACCACTCAAGATGTTTAAATTTTTTGAAGGAAGTAAGAATGAACCAAAATTTTCTTAAGGCCAACATTGATGTAGGGTGTCTCCCTCAAGAATGGGTGAGTTGGGGCTTTGTTATCAAGAACCATGACGTAGAGATGGTTTTTGCGACGTCAAAAAGAACATACTTGGTGCCTGAAGTAGTGGTAGTTGAGGTTTATTGGCTTCATACGGGGACTTCAAACAATGATGGATGAAAATTTTAGTAATGTCATATTCGAATTTGGCACAACTGTGGTGGTTAATTGCTTCACATTAGGGTTCTCGTTTTTATCTGGCATTACTCCTTTTATTATTGATGACCGTCTACAGTTGTTTTCCGAAATGACTGGTGTTCCTTTTAGTACATTAGCCTTTTTTTGTAACGAGTTTGTGCATGAGCTTACTTAAGCTGAAAAACTATGGTGTCACCTACTTGGTGGAGAATGTCCCAAACCTTGTGGTACTGTTTCCTTAGTTTGAACAAAGTTTAATAAAAAAAACAAAGAGCAGGACGCGTCACTCGTTTATGCAATAACGTTTTCTAGAATGTCTAACCGTAAAATTTTATAATTAGGTTTAGAACGATACATGTGAATTACTCTCATGAAAAGTCTCAAGTATTTTCAACAAAATTTTTTTAAAAAATTAAATATCAACTATGCGAAAACTTTGAAACTTGAATGAACCATGTGGGACAAAAGAAAGTTAGACGACCTATCTTCTTTAAAAAAAACGTTAGACGACTTGTCTAATACAAACACTTAACTTAGAAAACCGCAAATGCAGTTTTGCTAAATAAAAGAACATTACACCGACAAAAAAATGTGATGTTGTAAAAAAATAAACGCATTTTTGCCCTCCTATGTTTGCCATTGTATCGATTTTGGCCCCTAACAACAAAATGCAATTTTGTCCCCCTAATTTTTCCATGTTGAGGGAAATATTCTCTCTTGTCCTCTTATCTTTACAAAAATGTTGCGATTATGACCCATTTTTTGGGACATGTGGCGGCTTCTCAGGCAACATGGCAAAATTAAGAGGTCGAAACTGCATTTTGTTTGTTAGGGGGCCAAAATTGCTACGATGGAAAACATAGGAGGCCAAAAGTGCATTTCAGCAAAAAAAAATTAAATGTATACACAAAGGTGGATCATTGTGGTATAAAAAAACCACAACATCTTATTGTGAATAAAATTTCACTTTATCAACATGCAAATACATAGTGTCTATTTCTCATAACTATAAGGTATAAGATCCTATGCGTCATTATCTTCATAAAAAATATGACAATTTTAACATAATTTCGATTCTTCAAATCTTTCTAAGTTGTCTTTAATATTCTCGACGCTCCTACGTTCAGCTGATCTATTCCTCTTTGTTGATGTGGTATTTCATAGTATATGATAGTTCCCGCTCTTCGTATATTTTTCACTCCCTTCTTAGTTAATTCGGAACTAGGGATGTCTCTTGCCTCCGTTTTTGGATGTGAGAGTTTTTTTTATGTGATTTATATTATAATATAGTTTTTTTTTAAAAAATTTATTTATTCATCAATAAGTCACTTGGGTTGTCTTGAAGGTGTTGCCTTAGGATACTGAAACATGTTCTTTTTCAAAATCTCATGTTCGATTATCTGCGGTGACAATTTAGTTGTGTTAATTTAACTTCTTAAAAGGAAATTATCTATCAAAATCTATAAAATGAAGGATAATTATTCATTTTTCGTCTCTACAAAATTACAAAACTTTTGTTTTTCATCCTCATAACTAGTGTTAAATCAACATGTATTTTTTAAAACCCATTTGGGGTTGGCCTAGTGGTTGGCTTGGGATCTTGGAGTTTGCTCCTCCAAAGGTCTTATGTTCGATTCCCTCTGGTGCCAATTTCGGTGGGCTAAGTCCATACAGAGCTTGCCCTGACTTTAAACGGGGCCCCCGCAAGTGGGCGGTGGGATTGGTCCCCTCGAATTAGTCGATTCTTGAATCAGATACTGAGTTTTTTTAAAAATAAACATGTACTTTTTAATGATATTTTTGCAAACATATTTAGAACACTATAAAAAGTTCCTACAAGAAGAAGGCACAAGCCTTCTCGATTCATATTTTTATCAATCTTATCTCAAACTTTTCACATTTAAAAAGTTTATATGTAATTTATCCCATGTTAATTTTTTATTTTATTTTTAAAAGAACTGGTTATAATGTTCTGAACATGCATACAAAAAATCATTCAAAAATTTTAAAGTTTAAAGATATTCAAACAAATTTGATTTTATTAGGAATTGAGACTGCACGCAAGAAGATTTTGTAGGCACGAGAAATTGCCACTTTTTACTGGACAAAAATAAAAGTTGATAACTTCGTAGGGACAAAAAACATATTTAACTCGTTATAAAATTATCATTAATAAAAATCATCTATAAAAAGTAATACAAGTTCAATATCACCTTTCCACCTCTTATAGTTTTTGGATGTTGACGTGGATACTTCCTTCCGAAAGTAAATGTGTTTTGACGGCTGAAAACACCGATGATCAAGTAAAGATAATGTAATATGATATGAGTTAAACTAATATAATATAAGTAGAAAAAGCAAGTAATATAATTAATGTAGAAAAACATATGTAATATAATATTTTATTATTTTTTTTGGTCAAATATAATATTTTAAGTAATATAATATTGAGTAGAAAAAGTAATATAATATGATGTAATTATCATAGTAATAAAAAAATAATCTATAATTATTAAAGTAATACAAATATTCATCTATAAAAAGCGATAAATTTATTTTTTTGATAGAATAAAAAGTGAATAATTTCCAATTTTAAAATGGTAAATATTACATTTGATATCCAATATTTGTTTTTTTTTTGGTAAAGTAGTTCATCTTACAGCCACCGAACACAGTTTCACCATTTCCGCAACATGTTAGAGTGAAAGGAAAAGGAAAATAACTAACACAAAACCAAAGCGAGGGTAAAATCGAAATTATACTAGTTTTGGTTTTCAACACTTTCCTTTCTTTCTCTTACGCACGCATTCTTCAATTCATACGGTAATAAAAGATTTCTCCTAATTCCATTCTATTATCGATTCGCATCGCTGTTACTGTAGAATCACCGTCTCCGATCTCAAATTCTCAATCCTCAAACCCTAACATTCATCGTTTCTTCCATCTTCTAATCAGGTATATGCTCATTTTCGATCATTCAATCTTCTTTTTCCGTTCAATCGAGTGCAATTGAATTCGTTAAATTTTTTGGAAATTTTCGAAATCATTCAATTATGTCTTTGTTTGAGCTTGATTGAGCTAAGATAATTCAACGGTTGAAGTTAGAGTAAGAACTGAGAAATTGATACTGGTTTTCTGATTTTTTTCAACTAAATTCGCTTTCACTTTTTGTCATTAGGTTTGAACAGTGTTTGTTGTGAATTTGGAACACTGTGCAACACTGAACTAGATTGTGTTATATCACATTTTGAAATTAGTTTCACGCGTGAAGTGATAGCTGGAACTGTTGTTTTTGGAATGAAGTCTCACAAATAGATCGCGGTGAGGAAGGATGAATATCGTTAAGGGTGTTGCTGACCTTATACGAAGAACTTCCTCCGGGCATAGTGGTGAATCATCAGGTTTTCATGCTCAGAAGTTCTCTCCTCCTGGGCCTAAGATTCGTTTCAGGTAAAGTATTAAATAAAAAGCTCCATGCTCGCGTTAATACCACAGAATTGAATTATAAGTTTCTTGAAATTATTTAATGTGTAATGCTTGCTGTTTCACTGGGACGTGATAGAAGATTAAGTTATTCTGTTAGATATTTATGTCTTTTGACATATGAAGAGTGTTTAGGTGATTATCAAGGCTGGCTTCTTTTACGATTGAGTAGTGTTTTAGGAAAGGGAGTTTTATCGTTTATACCATTTTTCATTGAGTGTTCCAATGAAATGGGAATAAATTGCGTTGGACGATCACTTGCGTATTCTTCATAGTTAATATCATATCATTAACAGGGATTGTAACCCAAAGTGTTGGGCTTGCAAGTGTTATGCCTCGTGAGATCGGGAGTGAATTGCTGTTTAACAGGGATTCTTCATTACTGCATTTTGAGAATAAATGAAAAATCCAGTTAAGTTTTCACTAAAGAAGGAAACTCGCGTAGTGGTTGTTCAGAGTCCTTGCTGGAAGTGTTATGGCGTGAAAGAGTGTTCACAAATGGGAGGCAACGCCCACATTACAAGTGGGTTTTGATGTATTGTGGAATTGAGTTAGGTCTACCCTAAATTTTAGAATGATTATTTGTCTTGGATTAATACTATTCTCAATTATCAAGGGGAAGCTTGGGTACTTAATTGAGCTCTTATCATATAAGAGCTTTTCACTTTAATTCAATGAGCTATTTGTGTTTGATATGCACATAAAAACTATTTGCATTATCATTTGTTTACACTGTAAAAATAGAATTTGAGGTGGATGGAAATCAACGACGGGACGGGGGTATAGGCTTCACATTAACTGTTTCCTTAACTATCTTACGAAGTTTATCAAAATCAGTATTTTAAAAACCGGACCGGAGATCGAACGGGTGACACCTCCAGGCCGTGGTTTAATTGGTTGAACCACAGTTGAATTGAATGACAAAATAAAAAAATATAAATAAATAAACGCTAAAAACAAAACCGGTTGAACCACAGTTCAAACCGATTCAATCTTGGTTCAACTAGGCTGCTGTACAACCGGGATCAAACCAACCGATGAACTGGCCAGTTCCCGATTCAACCTGTTGACCTGTCCAGTTTTTAAAAGATTGATTAAAATAAGTTGAAAATAACTCACGGGCACATCATAAGCTTTTTTTATAAACTCTCCCAAACACTTACATACATGTTCATGTCATCAAATAAAACCAATTAAACTCTTCCAATTCCAAACACCACCTAAATGTTATGACATTTGATTTACTTGGGGTTGAAAGCCAATGGGTTTTTGGCACACAAATAATAGCCAAATAGCATATCGATACATAATTTTGGCATTTTACTCTTGCCAATTCATTTCAAGTGAACCGGAAAAAACAGATCTTTTGTAAAAGGACACAGTGATTGTTCCAGAGGTGGTTGCCTTGCATGCTGATTTTTTTTGTTTTGTTAATGCTGCTAATAACTGATATCCATATAAAACGCTCAGCTTGGATGGAGCTTTACATATGAAATAGATTTTGAACAATGACTGTGTAGGTGGGGGGGTGATTTGGTTAGAAACTGAGAGAGATTCACCAAAGAAATAACTTAAAAAATAATTTGTGATTATATTGCTAAAATACATTTAATCGTACATGATTTCATTTGAATTGACTTCTTCCAGTGATGCTGGGGATGAGGCAATAGTAAATACTCTTTGGGAGCGATATCAGAAAAATGATGATAAGGTATGATTGGATTTATGCTTCCTAGATTTTTATTTGTCAAATATATAATCCCAAAGATCGACAAACTGCATTTAAATTCAAGTCTTGTAAGATATGCAATCTGTTGGCTCTATTTTCTAGCTATCTATATATTATCTCTGTTCAATATTTTTTGGATTGCTGCAGTTGAGAACGATGCTAAATTCACGCTCTCTTCTCCTCACGACACTAGTCATTTATTTAGTAATTTTTCCTCACAAAAAGTCTTTAATGTTTTAGGTGGAGAAAAAAAGGTTGCTTCATGTTTTCATCAAGCAATTTGTAGTTGTCTACAAGGATTGGGAACCTGTAAATTCAGGAATATTATTAGAGTCTGCTTCTGTTGAGAAATTTTCATCTGCTGATGATGTCGTCGTTGGCTGCTCAGCTGGACATCCTGTTGAAGTCATTCGGGTATTAGTTGATGAGGTCACACAGTTAAGCTCACTAGTCACTGAGTGTAAGATGCATATTGCCATCCTCGTATTATCTTCACCTTCCTCTTTCTTAATTAACATTCACTATAAGTAAGTCCAACTAGTTTTGTACATGCAATACAAATTAGAGGTTGGGCCTAATACCATCTATAAAGGGCAACCCAAGATGCCAGGGTCATGACAAAGTGTTTTTGACCTAAATGTTTAGAGAGGGTAATTTTTGTTACTCGTTGTGGTACTGATACTGCTGACATGTAATTTGATGCAATTTTTGTCTACTCTTGTTTTTTCAGTGAGCACCAGCATTTTGCAATCGACAGAATTGTCTGGGGCTGCAACCAAGTCATATATTACATCTGAAGGGTTTCTAATTTTGGATGCATTGAAAATTATTGCTCGTTCATTATACAATTGTAGAGTATTTGGATACTATGGTGGAATTCAAAAACTTACAGCACTAATGAAAGGTATAATAATTTTTTTGGGTTCCTAATTTTGATTACTTTGTGTGCATCTATTAGGTACAAGTGTAGATATTTTTTTCCTTCTGAAAATTGGTGTAAGTTTCATCTTCGCCCATTTCTTTTCTATAACCCTTTAGCATTTTTTAGGCTGTTAATGTCAAGGCTTAGATCTATGTGTTCATTGTTATAATTCAACAGTTGCTTCTTGATTTTTTATTTGTTTTCTGTGTGAGGTAAAAAGTTTCAAGAGGGTTCTAGTAATTTTCTTTTATCCTTTATGCAAACAATTGAGCACATGTTAATAATAATTTGACACATGGCTAAATACAAACTGCCACATGAGCCTAACTAACTTCGTGTTAGTTACAGCTAAGTGTAGGATAAACCGCCCTTGGGTGTAGGATTAGGCCTCGTATGAAGTCTTAGATTCAGTTGAATCTATTCATTGCAACAAACATTCAACCATTTTATGCAATATGAAGTTTACTTTCCTCAATTTAATTATCTTTAACATTTTCTCTCCTTAATGGATGTTGCGCTCTTATACATTTTGTTCAATTTTGCATACAAATAAAATAATTTTCTGATATTTGACAATTATTAATCCCCAAATACTACTTTCCACTCTTCCATTCATTATACTAAGCCTATACTTTCAAAATTGAATATGGTGCTACGATTTATTGATTCAAATATCTTTCTATTATAAGGCAAAAACAGCGAGGTCTATTCTTACTCTGGGTTCAATTGGTTGCAGGGGCTGTGGTCCAACTTAAAACCATAAGTGGTGCCCTTTCTGCTGATGAAAGTTTGTCTGACTTTGTTCTGGAGAAAATTAAGCTGCTCCAACAAATTCTGATATACGTCGTGTCAATATTTTATGTTTTCATTGACTTGGGTTCAAATATAGACAAAAAGGATGAGCTGTTCTGCAGTCTTGTAGGCTTTATTTCACGTGTTGATGCTGCAATCAGCTCTTCAAATAGTTCAAAGGTTTTGTCTACTGAAGCAAGGTTACATTGGCGTCAGAAAGCAATTGTTTCTGTGATGGAAGCTGGTGGTCTAAATTGGTTAGTAGGTAAGGTAGGCATCTGTTATATTTAGATATTTGAGGTTATTAGGCATTTGTTGTTTCACCGGTTGACTTTCCAACTTGGGAAATCATATTCAGTTCTGCACTAGGTAAATATATATACATGAAAGGTACAATTAATTCGACTAATGCATTATTAAATGTTGGTTAAACTAACCTATAGGTTACTTTAGTTCCAGCTAAACTTTTGAGTAGGTCCCTATTCTTTTGTTGTTTCTGATGGGGTGCATATATATATTAAAATAGGTAGATTGACCGACAGACATAATATATGATTACGGTTATCAATAGGTTCTAAGTTACTGTTACAGGTCTCAGGGACTTAATTATAAACGTTCATAGTTTGTTAGGACCTAATTGAAATTTTAGAACAGTAAAATCATTGATGTCTATTCGATATTTTTTTATAAGGTTCTTGTTAAATACGTTTAAACTAAAGGGGAGCTTTTGATATTTTTATCAGTTTCTTGTTAAAAACTTTTAAACTATTGGGGAGCTTTTGAAATTTATTTAAACTGTAGGGACTTCAAAAGTAGTTTAACCTTAAATGTTAATGCATTCACTGTTTGTGCGATAAATCCGTTTATGCTTAAACCCTGTCATTGAGATTGGGGCCAGGGCATGTATTGCTCATAGTTCTCCTAATCACATTGAAGTGTGTGTGTACAAGATAACTACATATATATTGACTCTTTTTAACTTAAAAATAAAGAAGGGACAAAGACCTTTTTTCTTACCAACTAGAATTAAAAGATAAAGCACATTATCGAAGCTCTTTTAAATAACTTATGCTTTTAGGCCAAAGTGTTTCTTGGCATGGGTATGTATGGCATGGGTGTAGGTTTCTGTAGACCCTTCATCACCATAATGTATTTGTGTGTGGTGACATGCTAGAGATAAGGACATGTTGGACTTGTTTTGTATTCACCAAACTTAAATTTGCCACAGAACTATTGCGCCTTTGTAGAAGATTCAGCTTGAAAGAACTGTTGATGGATGATTCACTTCAGTACTTGAGCTTGAAAATCCTTTCTTTGGCCTTATCTGCAAATCCCCGGGGTCAGAATCATTTTAAAAGTATTGGAGGGCTGGAAGTGCTGTTGGATGGTCTTGGCTTTCCATCAAATTATGCAACAACTTACCGTAAATTTGTTTTGACTAATGGATTCAGGTATTGTTACATGTATTTCAAGCCAATTATTCTTTGGTTGGTTTAGTGGTAGGAGATGGTGTGGTTCTCTTAAGCAAATTGTACATGCATTATTCTTAAGGGATTACTGCAACTTTTAAAGTTTGACCTGTATTGACTTGCATCAAGTATTTAGGTAAATTTATCTGGTATTTTGCTGCTTCTGTCACTCTTTGAGCACAATATGTTGGTATTATATTTACATTATTATATCATACAACCTGTTGTATAGTCTTTGAGAAATTGATTTGCTTGGTTGTTCGCAGGGATGATCAACCGTTGCAAAAAATATTTCAGCTTCATATTCTTGCTCTGGAAGTTTTAAGGGAAGCTGTGTATCCTTCGTTCTTTGCTAATTTTGATAATTTTGGATGACTTTCACTTTTCATTTACCATCATTTTGATGAATTTAAAACCTTGCATCAGCACCATTGCATACTAAATTTCTGAAACATATGTAGTCTGTATCCATACAAGCTATGAAGCATGGACACGATACGTATCCGACACGGCGATATGTCTGTCATTGAAAAATATTGGATACAATACGTTTTAAGTTACATATATAAAAATTAAAATAAAGTTGTAAACATTAGTTAAAATATTTAAACTAAAATCTGAACACAAACTCAAGAGAAGTGGTGAATTTCAAATCAAAGTCAAGAGAAAACTTTGGCTAATTAAAATAAAATGGAAATTGCAAATCATTATCTTACATAAACCAAACTCATAATTCAGAGCACAATCTTGAAAAATAAACAAATATTGAAAAATGCTAATAAATTAAATGGGTGCATCAAAATTTACATGCATCAATTAAAGTTGAGAGAGGAGATAATTAAAGTTAGAGAATAGTAATTAAGGTGGGAAAGCTGAAAATTGAACAGTCATGTGATGTATCTGAGGCGTGTCGGCGACGTATCATTTTTTTTTTTTTAATTAAAAAAATTCCGATACTCCTTTGATACATATCGACGGCATATCGGCGCATTGGGGCGTATTAGATACGATTCAGTAGCCTTTTTAGGCGTATCGGTGCTTCATAGCATACAAGTTATATATGTTTGTCATTCTTGATTATTCCTCTCTGAATTTCATTCCCATGGAATATATGCTAACATCATCCATTTTGCATTTGTTTTGCCTTTTACTTTTTAGAAACTTGTTTCTTCTTGAATGTCATTAAAACTTAACATTACATTATTGATGCTTGAGACCTTGACATTGATACAGCTTTGGGAACATGAACAACTTGCAATTTCTTTGTGAAAATGGTAGGATACATAAATTTGCAAATAGTTTTTGTTCGCCGGCTTTTGTTCTTCAAGATTTGAGACAGGGGGAGGATTTTGCTGGACAGCAAGCTGTCAATGTGCCTGGTCTTGATATTCATGAAAATAAAAATAATATGAAATTTGATCCAGCGATGGCTTCTGCTGGCCTTCCACCCGACACTTCTTTTTCTCATTTTTGGAATGATTATGTCCTTATGCTGAGCAGAAGTCTCTGTTCATTTCTTATAGTTCCTGGAGCTTCAAAATCTCTTAATATCCAATTATCTTCTGGTCGACTTGCATTGCCTGTTTCCTCATCATATTGTGAATTGTCAATCAAATGGGTCACAAGGGTTCTTTTTACATTGTTTCCCTGCATCAAAGCTTGCTCAAATCAGAGTGATTTGCCAAGCTATTTAAGGTGAATTTTATAAATGGTTTCCATTGTCTTTACCTGCGCTGTTTGCTTAAAAATCTTAATTAACTATAAAAAAACAGTTATTGCAAATTACTCTCTTACTATGGTTATGAAGTAAAAACTTCATATGCTGAACTAATTTTTGTTGTTGCTTTTCTTCCCATTTTCTGCAGGGTCTTTGTCACTATTTTACAGAACACAGTTCTCAATGCATTTAGAAATCTTCTTTCTACTTCTCCCATGTCACTTGAAAATTTTCGTGAAGAGGGAATATGGGATCTTATCTTTTCAGAAAATTTCTTTTACTTCGAATCAGGTTTAGAAGAAACTGCTCGACAGGTATTTGCATACAATGAGAAGTCTGAATTATTGTCTGCTTCAAGTAGCACAGTTGACACACCAGAAGTCAATGGGGTTAGAAGTCTGCAGATGGAAATAATGTCATTTGTGGAATTTGCTGCAACTTCTAATGGAAATACACACAACATGGTGGGTCCCCCCCCTCTAGGATGCATCTTTTATTTTGTGAAATTGAGACTTAAACACAGATTTCATATCTGTTGTAAGAGAGATAAAATACAGCTATATGGTGAAAAATGTATGTGAAGCTATGCAGCGGAGAGCAGTGATTTGCAAAAAATATTTTTTAAGTATGTAGAATTTTGTTCTTAATAGATAATAGATTACAAAATCATTTTACAGAACAGAAGTGCTGTGACTTGTCAAAAGTTTTTCCTAAGCTGCACGCGTTGGATATTTGTTTTAAATTATGTACTACCTGTCTTGTTAATTGGCTTTATGCCTTATTATTTTGCTAAAGTAATAGTTACCGTGTGCATATCATTTCGCATGCGTGTGTTACTCATTTGTATCTAATATCTATTTCTTATTTTGATTATAGACTGAATTGTCCGCTTTGCTGGATGCACTTGAACATTCTGCTTGTAATCCTGAAATTGCTGGTCTTCTTGTGAGGAGTTTGGTTCGTATTTTGCAGCTCTCCCCCGAGAAAACTATTACTTCCTGTAAAACCTTGAATGCAGTCTCTCGGGTTCTACAAGTTGCTTGTGTTCAAGCACAAGAGTGCAAAAGATCTGGAAGTATGGACCCCTCCAGTGTAAATAGTGGCTTGGAAGTTTTGGAATCAGTGCCTGATCAACCAAAATGCAATTCACCTGAGACCGTGCAAAATTGGTTTGGTTGCATGAAAATGTGCATGGAGTTCTTTACCAAGTTTTTTGCATCTGCTGAAGATACGAAGAGTTTTATATTGCATAGTTTTGCAAGCATTGATTGCTTGTTTGATTTATTTTGGATAGAAGGTTTGAGAGATGATGTACTTAGGCACATACTTGATCTCATGAAGGTGAAAATTTAGTTTTACTTGATTTTGGCTGAGCTATAACGTAACTTTGGAATTCAAATCTAAGTTTTAATTATCTTGCAAGTATAATATATATGTTGCTATATTTATTATTGTTAATTTTCAGATTATACCAATTTCGGAGGAAGATAAAAAAGCAAAGTTACAGTTATGCTCTAAGTATTTGGAAATGTTTACGCAAATAAAAGAACGGGAGAAATTTTTTGTTGATCTGTCTGTTGACATGTTGGCCGGAATGAGAGAAATGCTTCTGGCTAATCAAGCAGTATGCATCTGATGTTGATTTATCTCTCAATTTTATTAGCTTAAATGAATATGCATTTTACAATTTTACTGAGTGGTTTTTTTTATGTTCTAATGTTTCAGTACTACCAGGCTCTATTTCGTGATGGGGAATGCTTTTTGCATGTTGTATCATTACTTAACAGCGATCTAGACGAGGGAAAGGGGGAGAGATTAGTTTTAAATGTACTCCAAACACTTACGCATCTGCTTGCAAATAATGATACCTCAAAGGTACTTTCTTCATTGCTGTCTTATGTTTCTCCTTTTTTTTCTTCCCTTGTGTTTAATAGTTGTAGGCACCACATTACTATTCTTTTTTTCCATTTTGTTTTGATGAAGTGCATAGTTAATGGATTGTACTGTTATGTCTGGTCGGGAAGTTCTTTCTGAAGTTATCCTTTGGCTGTTTTTTACTGTTGTGCTGGTAAAGACACACATGTCATTACATCTCTATAATGCCCCCCCATGCAGCAGCTCTGTTTTAATCGTATGAGCTGAAATTATTTTTTATTTAGAAGAATAAAACTTCTGACTACTTGGTCAAAGGGCCTATCATACCACCATAAGAATTAATTCCCCTGAAAGGCTTAGGCAAACAAATGACTTTGTTACATAAGATGATTCACTGTTCTCTTTTGTGATTCAATCTTTGCTCTTTTAATAAATTGATTTTTTTGTGAAATTAAAAAAAAGGTTAAATTATGCTCTTGGTCGATGCTCTTTCATGGATTTGATTGTCCGTGTCGTTAACCTGAAAGTGATGGTTCCAATGCTTGTTTGGTAATATGATTAATTCTTGGGAAATAACTATTTCTTTTTAAATCTCTCTGAAGTTCTTTAAAAGCTTCTTTTAACACTAAATTAACTAATCCAGACACACCTGTACTATAGAACCTATGGTTGTGCATTCTCGACTTATTTTGGTTATCTTCTATCCTAGATTTTAAAGAGTTGAGAGAACGCTCTCATGGGCAATGCATGAAAAATTAGGTTAGAGCCCTGGATGCTTCAGAGGCATGTGACCTCTATAGCAACAAAAATATATAGGCTTAAATGAAGCATGTCTAAATGACCATCCAATTGCCCCTTGATCCAAGAACTGGCGCTTTAATGTATGCTTTTCATGAATGACATCTTCCTAGTTATTGTTAATGAACCTCCCCTTACAATGGTGCCTCGGGATTCGGGACATCCTTCCTTTAATCTAGCAAGAGTCCTTTATTGTCATATTTGTTTCGTAGCTTGGGGTGTTTGTATTATGCAGTAAACCTTATCCTATACTGTAAAAGATTCTAGTTGAGCATTATAAGTCACAGTTGCTTATTAGCATACAAATCTGAGTTTTGACTAATTGCCTACTGATAGCATTTTCTTTTCTTCAATTTATTTGAAGACTGTAGTCTGTTTTGCATTATTACACATGGTTTGATATTTATTATATAGTTATTGTGTTCTTGTACTTGGTTTTGTATCAATGGCCTTCAATTCAACTGTTCACTTACTGTATCACTATCTCTGCCAGGCCGCGTTTAGAGCTCTAGCTGGAAAGGGGTACCAGACGCTGCAGAGCCTGCTGTTGGATTTTTGCCAGTGGCATTCAAGTGAAAGTCTTTTAGATGCTTTGCTTGATATGCTTGTTGATGGTAAATTTGATATCAAGATCAGTCCTATAATTAAGGTGATATGCTAGTACATTTTTTAATCCACTTGCATGGTTTCATGTTCTATAGCAAGAAACTGAAAAAAGTTGCATTTGTTGCATCCAAATGCTATATCTTATTTCAGTGATGATATCTTGACAAAAATCCAATGACATAATATGATGATACTGTATGCTATTCAAATCATCAAATGTGGTTAATGTTTGCCAATACTTGTCAATTCAGTTTATTAAAGTGGTTCATGGGTTATCATTTTTTTGACAAAATATTTTATTTTTTTACAACCACTAAAAATTACATGGTTAATGACATGCAAATACTTGACTAATTCAGTTCATTGTGGTTAATGAGTTAATCAATTTTTCATCATAATTAATTTCTATTTTTTACGACTACTAAAGAGTAATGGTTAATGACTTGCAAATTCTTGGTTGATTTAGTTGATTACATGGTTAATGAGTTATTTTGATACTACATTTTCCACAACTTACTAAAAAGTGTCTGGTTAATGACTTGTAAAGACTTGGTTAATTCAGTTCATTTTATAGTTAATGGGTTACTTTGATTCTACATTAACCTCTTGTGAAATAGTTATAAAAGATCGTGAACCACACTTAGTTTATTGGGTTGATATTGGCTGTTAATACAATGTTGAAAGTGGTTATTGTGGCTAACAATAACCACATAAAGGATTGATTTGACCAAATATTTGTACGTCATTAACCATGTACGTTTTAGTGGTTCTGAAAAATGAAATTAATTATGTCAAAAATAAATTGATAACCCATTAACCACATAATTAACTGAGTTAGTCGAATAGTCATTAACCATGTGCGTTTTAGTTGTTGTGGAAAATTAAATTAATTATGTCCAAAACAAATTGATAACTCATCAACCTCATAATGAACTTAGTTAACCGAATATTTGTAAATTCGTTAACCATGTATGTTTTACTCTGTTGTGAAAAAAGAAATTAATTATGAAAGCAAAAATAGTTAATCGATCAATCGTATGCTAGACTAATTTTTTTTAATAGGACGTACTAAACTGAATTATTCAAGTATTTGCACATCATTGATCACCAAACATAGAGTGAACAGCAGTATACTGTGTCAGGAATATGGTGTCCTTAATGTCAAAACATCATTTTTGCATCTTATATAGTTCTGTTAAATCTTCCTTTATAAATCTTAGTTTAGTGTTATCTTATTTTTCTGTTTTTGATTTCAGAATGAAGATGTGATCATATTATATCTGATTGTGTTGCAAAAGGTTTGCAATTAATTTCCTTTTTCATTTATTATTATTATTTTTTCATCATAGTAATTTAGTAGTTGCCAAACTTTGAGAAAATAGTAACATGTGTTTTATTGTTTGTTATTTTGTGATTGGGCAGAGCAGTGAGTCGTTGAAGCATAATGGGCTGGAAGTGTTTCAGCAACTATTAAGAGATTCAATTTCTAATAGAGCTTCCTGTGTCAGGGCAGGGATGCTTGATTTTCTTCTGAATTGGTTTTGCCAAGAAGATAATGACAGTGTGATATTTCAGATTGCCCAGTTAATTCAAGCCATTGGTGGGCATAGTATATCAGGGAAGGACATCCGTAAAATTTTTGCTTTACTCCGAAGTGAGAAAGTTGGGATGAGGAGGCACTACGGCTCTGTTCTGTTAACAAGTCTCTTGTCAATGCTACACGAGAAAGGACCAACTGCCTTTTTTGATCTCAACGGGATTGATTCTGTAAGTCCTGAAGCCATTGTAAACTCGTCTATAAGTCCTGATTCTTCTATATACTATTTCGAAGTATTTTGTATCTACGGTACTTTTTCTTCCTTCCTGAGTAGATGCTAATAAAAGGTGTATGTATCTTATAATTCTATATGGTGTCATTTGCTGACATCTTTGAAAGAAAATCCGTGTTTGAATAATGAACACATTTCTATTCATGATGTTATTAAAAGAGAGAAGATTTAAAGACGATGTAATACCCTATAACAGCTTCAATTTGATAAACAATTGTATGGTTACCTCAGTAGAGCTGTCCAATCCCTTTGTTTAGCTGATACGGGAAATTGGAAATCTAATCTACCCTTCTCCCATTTTTCAATGGAGATTTAGTCATATTGATGCCCCAAACACTGATCTGGCATTACGTTTTACCCTTAAGACTCCAACTATCTGCAAATTATGTGCATGTTTCGACAGAATCTACTTCTCTTTATATTTTGACTTATTGTGGACTATGGATCTGCATTTAGTCATGCATTTTGAAAAATAATTGGAAGGTTCGTAATTTGCTTTAAGTTAAATATCAAATACTCTTGGATGTACGATACATTGTTTTTGTTAATTGTTGGTAGATGATGTATGTTGTGTTTGTAAAATTACATTTTTTTTTCCTGTTCTTGTCTGTTTGCTTCATTCTTACTTGTAAGTGATTTATCATCTCATCTCTTTCAAATCCTTGTAGGGTATTATTCTGAAAACACCTTTGCAGTGGCCTCTCAATAAGGGCTTTTCGTTTTCCTGTTGGCTCAGGATTGAGAACTTCCCTAGAAATGGAACAATGGGTCTTTTCGGTTTTCTTACAGAAAATGGAAGGGGGTCCTTGGCTGTGATCTCAAAGGAGAAGCTCACATATGAGGTTGGAATTAAATCTTCTGAAAATTTTGTTCATGTTGACTGTAATTTCAATAATCATTTATTCTTTACTATTTGATATATTTTTTCTTTAGATAGTTTGCCTTTTTTTTTTTGCTTCTAATCTTGAGAGGTTCCAATTATGTTTCCATTATATATATGGGATAAGGCTTGTTTGTTGTATGTGTGTCTATATCTATCTATCTATATATATATATATATATATATAATGCCTTTTATATGTGAGAATGGCAGGAATATTTATCAACACTTAGATAAAAAAACAAATGGTTGAGATTAAAAAGTCCAATTTAAAGAACATATGTGACTTTTCCCATCCTACTGCTTCTCATAAACGCATCTAAATTCCTTTCTTCCATAACCCAACCTCTCTTCTTCAATGGCCTTGAGTCCGTTCTGATTCCAATTCTACTTCTCACCTTCGCTGTTACTCTAACCCCAATAACCCTTCCGTGTTTCTTTTACTAAGCCATTTAACAATTATTATCTTACTGTATGAATAATCTGACCACATTTAACAATTATGGGTTTGTGCCCAAAAACAAAAACAATGGATTAAATATGATTTTTTTTTTAAGAATGAAAATTACGAAGAAAAAACAATCAGTTGCTAATTTCATTGTAAAATAATTTCACAACATTCAGATTATACAAGTGCAATTCGTTCATTTATGTCACCCTTTGTTGCTAATTTCACAACTTGATTCTGCCTTTCATGTTTGTTAGTCAATCAACCTGAAGAGACAGCGTTCAGACCTGCACGTTAATTTAGTCAGGAGGAGATGGCATTTTCTTTGCATAACTCATAGCATTGGAAGAGCATTTTCTGGGGGTAGCCTGTTAAGATGTTACTTGGATGGTGGTCTTGTCTCATCAGAAAGATGCAGGTTCAAACCCCAATATATTTTCAGTTGAGTTTTTTTTTTGTGGGCTGTTGCAAAATTGTTTCTTGTGGCATTCTGACTAGATTTACATGCTTTATTTATTCAGGTATGCAAAAATCAGTGAACCGTTAACTAGTTGCATGGTTGGTGCTAAACTTAAGATGCCTAACTATGAAGACAGTACACTCACGTTTGAATCCATCCGTGACTCATGCCCATTTTTTGGCCAAATTGGTCCTGTTTATTTATTCAATGATGCCATTTCTTCTGAACAAGTACAGAGTATCTACTCTTTAGGTCCAAGTTACATGTACTCTTTCCTTGATAACGAAGCTTTACCAGTTTCTGGTGATAAAATGCCTAGTGGGATTCTTGATGCCAAAGATGGTCTTGCATCAAGAATTATCTTTGGACTCAATGCTCAGGTCCCGTACCCATTTCTTTTCCCTTTATACATGCCTACGCATGCATATTCATTTATTATTTGTTTCTTTTTCAATAGAAGAGTTACTTTTGAGACATATTTCATCTATATCTATACTCAAGCATGTTTGTTTATTATTTTTTCTTCAGGCAAGTGTTGGCAGAATGTTGTTTAATGTTTCACCGATAATGAGTCATGCAGTAGATAAGAATTCTTTTGAAGCAACTGTAATTGGTGGGACTCAATTATGCTCTAGACGCATGCTGCAGCAAATAATGTATTGCGTTGGTGGTGTATCTGTGCTTTTTCCTCTTATCACCCAGTGGTGCAATTTTGAAAATGAAGTTGGGGAATCTGAAAAGACACCACTAATGCAGTCAACGAGGGAGTGCGTGATGGGTGAAGTTATTGAGCTTATTGCCTCTCTATTAGATGAAAATGTAGCAAATCAACAGCAGATGCACATTGTGTCTGGATTTTCAGTCCTGGGATTCTTGTTACAATCAGTTCCTCCACAACAACTGAATCTAGAAACTCTTTCTGCTTTGAAGCATCTTTTTAATGTCGTCTCTAATTCTGGTATACAGTTTGTTCCCGTTCCTTGCACAGATAGTTTTCATCTAATGATATTTTCTTTTGCCACTATTTTGTCTTTATATTTCTATTGCAATGCTCCTCAGGGCTGGCAGAGTTGCTTGTGGAGGAGGCTATATCTAGCATATTTCTTAATCCTCTTATCTGGGTCTGTACTGTTTACAAGGTGCAACGTGAACTATACATGTTTCTGATCCAGCAATTTGACAATGATCCTAGATTACTGAAAAGTTTATGCCGGCTTCCACGTGTTCTTGATATAATTCACCAATTCTATTGTGATAATGTAAAGTCTCGATTATTTATTGGAAATAACCTTCTTCAACATCCTGTGAGCAAAAAAGTTATCGGGGAAAGGCCTAGTAAAGAAGAAATGCACAAGATCCGTCTTCTTTTGTTGAGTCTTGGTGAAATGAGTCTCAGGTAAGGTTTATTCTGCTCGATATGAACTGTGTTTACATTCTCGTCTCTCCTTCAGTGAACATTCACCACTGTAATTTTTCAACCCTACACATTTTTTGTTCAACTAAATTTTGGGGATATACAGGCAGAATATTGCTGCTGGAGACATGAAAGCTCTCATAGCGTTTTTTGAGACAAGTCAGGATATGACCTGTATTGAAGATGTCTTGCACATGATTATTCGCGCTGTTTCTCAGAAATCTCTACTTGCTTCTTTCCTTGAACAAGTTAATATCATCAATGGTAGTCAGGTTTTTGTCAACCTTCTCCAGAGGTATATCACGCCTAACACTCTTTTTTATGCATTTTAATAACAGATAGGAATAATGAATGATTATTGATAAATCAACTTTGAACTTTTTGATGTTCACTTATTTACGGGCAAATCTATTTTGAATTCTCTTTTTCCTCGTCAACAATATATGTTGTTTTAGTCCACCATCTTCATTGTTTTTCTGATAAAGCATGTACATTCATGAAATTTTTGCTGGGAGGGAGCCTTGGCGCAACGGTGAAGTTGTTTTCACGTGACTGAAGAAAGGTCACGGGTTCAATTCCTGGAAACAACCTCTTGTGTCAAAAATAGGGTAAGGCTGCGTACAATACACCAACTGGTGGGACCCCTTCCGGACCCTGCGTATGCGGGAGCTTTAGTGCACCGGTAGTGATACATGGAAATCCAAGAGTACTTCTCTTGGTATTCCCCATATGCTTTAGTGCACCGGTAGTGATACAGGGAAATCCAAGAGTACTTCTCTTGGTATTCCCCATATAAATCTAAAGCACTCCTATAGGACAGAGTACTTTTCCAACTTAAATATTAAACACTACGAATTAAAACTTAATTGACACTGAAATTTCATTTTTAGACCTAATAAAGCCAAACATCCTAATAAGCTCTTCCTCCTATTCTAAGCTGGCCAAAATAATAAAATCTGTGAATGACCAACAAATGACATTCTAAGCTGGCCAAAATAATAAAATCTCTGAATAACCAACAAATGACTATAAATAATTATAAACAAAACTTGTTAAAGATTAAAAATCGCAAATAAAAAATCCGTTGTATATAATTTCCGCCAGATGAGAAAGTTCCGATGGAGCTTGACCTGATTGTGCGGTCAAGTTTGTAGGATGAGGTCCAGCAATGTGCAATTTGAAGTTTGATAATATACGAGGCGAGAAAGATCCAATATATTGAGGGAAAGAGAATTCCAGAGAAAATTGTATCTTTTAAAAATGGAGATTAGAATCAACTAAATGAAATTGTTTCAGTGATCAGCTTTATGTAGCTGACTTCAACCTAGAGTCGTTGACGTTAACCTACACCAACTGTAACTGACTTTCATAGTTGGTTTCTGCTGTACATTCAGCTAGATGGAAATTGAATCACATCAGTGTTCCAATTTCCAAGTAGGCTGGATTCTTTGTAGGACAAGTAGAACAGGTGCATTGCATCTTTGGAAAGTGATAGCTCAAATACTCTTCCATAAATTGCACTTGATATTTGTTATCTTTTTATGTTACTTAAAGTGTTCTAATATGTGTGTTAACTTTAAATTTAGTTCATAAATAGTTCTATAAAGTTAGTTCATATATATATTTGGTTCTTATGCCTTCTTGCATTCTTCTGTCTTGTAAGGGAGTATGAGTCTATCCGATTGCTGAGTTTACAGTTCCTTGGAAGGCTTTTGGTTGGCCTACCGTCTGAAAAGAAGGGGTCAAGATTCTTCAATCTCCCAATGGGAAGATCCAAATCTATTTCAGAAAACTATAGGAAAATCAGAATGCAACCAATTTTCTTAGCTATATCTGATAGACTTTTCAGCTTTCCGCAGACAGAAAATCTCTGTGCTACTTTATTTGATGTTCTTCTTGGAGGTGCTAGCCCCAAACAGGTAATGTGTCATATGGACCCCTCTCCCTGAGATCTCGTGTTTTCCCCCTGTTAGGTCAATATTCATTCTTACGAGAGTTCTCGAACAACATTGATGTGTTTTACAAGACTGAGTGAATTAGTTATTATCTCTGTACTACTTTATTTGGTGGTCACTTGCTAACAATCGCTTAAGTAAATTGTGGTTTACAGGTTTTACAAAGACACAGCCACCTTGAGAGGGTGAAAAGCAAGGGAAGTAGCTCTCATTTTTTACTTCCTCAGATGTTGCCTCTGATTTTTAGATATTTGTCGGGTTGTGAGGATACAGATGCAAGAATAAAAATAATCAGAGATATACTTGACCTTCTTGATTCAAATGCTTCAAACATCGAAGCTTTTATGGTATGGCCATTGTAAGTTCTTTTTTCGCTAACAGTTGATGACTTGGTGAATTATTTTTTGATTCATGATATTGTTAATAGGAATATGGGTGGAATGCCTGGCTAACATCTTCTCTAAAGCTTGGTGTGTTAACGGACAAAAATTTCAAGTTGCCTAATCATGGTAACAGTACAATGGATGAGCTGCTTGTGGTGAGAAATTTGTTTTCTCTAGTTCTGTGTCACTATCTGCATTCTGTAAAAGGTGGCTGGCAGCAGTTGGAAGAAACAGTCAATTTCCTGGTCATGCACTCTGAGGAGGTATGATTGGAATCAAGCCACTTGTTGGCATTTTATCCTTTAATGATGCTATAATGTTTTTAGAATGCTGTTCTATTTTCGTTATTATGGTCTGCTCATATACTTCTTTATTCAAGTGATGGTTTTCTTTGAAACTCTCTTTGTAGGGCGGCAATTCATATCGGTTCTTTCTCCGTGATATATATGAAGATGTGATTCAGAATTTGGTCGATTTGTCAGCTTCGGATAATATTTTCATTTCACAACCCTGTCGAGACAATACACTGTACCTTTTGAAATTAATAGATGAGATGCTGATCTCCGAAATTGATAAAGAACTCCCGGTACTTGGCTAACCTATAATTTTAGTGCATGAATTATTCAGTTTTTGCTCTTGATAAGAGTAAATTAAATATGTGGAGGATGAGATATCTATACTATATATAAAGAAAACTACTTTCAGCACTTTTGGGCTGAATTTTTCTTTCCAAAAATACCCTCAATTTTCAATACAAATAACACATGTAACAAATAGATAAGAATGAATTTAAATATTAAAAAAATGTAACAGACATGATATGAATATACGTGTATGGTTTTTTTTCCTTTATATTTAAAAAGTGTAACAAACTAAATGATATATTTATACTTACTTTTTCATTGTCCCAATTATACCCTTAAACAACTTTTTCTATAATAAAGATTGTTGTTGGTGTCATTAAAAAAATAAATTTAGATTAGTTTTTTTGTTATATTTGGTTTGTTATAACTTGAAAACAACAAACTTTATATTTATATTTTTAATCAAAATCAAAATTTTATAAAAAAAAAACCGTTCATAAGTTTTAAACGTTGGCACAATAAAAAGAGCGGAAAGACGGGCACGTGAGTGCCCATCTTTTCGCTAGTACTTCATAAAAAACATCCAAAAAATCAAAGGTGGACATTACTGCAACAGAATACTCAAATTTTATTGAAACAGTCGTGGTCTCAGCATCGTATAGTCGCCACCATGGCAACTGAATCACATAGTTAGGTGGGCCAGGACAACTTCTGCTTGATGTATTGGAACTCTACTAAACCATACAACAACAGAGCCGCAAGTGCACCTCTGCAGCATCGAACTGCTCTATTATATTCTTAACACTTTTGTTCCAAAACCAAAAACAAAGCTTATAAATTGGGGCTTAGGTCCTAACTCAAACCTACAAAATTTGTTTGTTTGGTGAGAAATGGCCAAGCTTTATAAACACTAATTAGACAATTTCACTAGGTGATGTGGGACTAAACACACCCTCTCACACCCATCACAGTTGAGGTGGATTTCCAACGTGTCTTACTAGCGTAGAAATAAACTTTCTCCAAACTTCATTCTTATATACGAGCCCCCTAAGCCTGCAATAGGATAATGTCATGTCAATAACAGCATTTATGAAATATTTAGGTCTTTATCATGTTTTGATTTCTATGTATAATTATGTTTAGAACCTATTACAATATTCAAAATTGATAGTATTTTATTAAAGATATGCTAATATTTTTCCCTTGCAGCTCCTTGGAAGTGAATCTAATTTTCACCTTGATTTGGAAATGGAATGTCATAAGGAGTACAGTTCTGCCTTAAAAGATGTGTTGATAGGAGAAGTTGACGAGCAAACGTCTAGGTATTAAAACACTGAACCCTGCTCTACCCCTCATGACACTACATGCACTAGAAAAACATAATTATTTGATGCTTGGGATATCATTGTTTACAATTTGGTCCTGAATTCTTTCAGAAAATCACAAAATTTGAAGCAGCCAGTACTATGTGACGATACAATTGAAGAGAAATGGTGGAATCTCTATGACAATTTGTGGGTTGTTATTAGCAAGATGAATGGCAAGGGACCCAGCAGCGTGTTACCCAAATCATCGTCATTTGCAGGACCATCTCTTGGTCAAAGGGCTCGTGGTTTAGTTGAGTCGTTAAACATTCCTGCTGCCGAAGTGGCTGCAGTTGTTGTATCAGGAGGGATGATAGGCAATGCTTTGACCCCAAAACCTAATAAAAATGTTGATAAAGCAATGGTTTTACGAGGAGAGAGATGCCCTAGAATTATTTATCACCTTGTTATTCTTTATCTGTGTAAATCTTCTCTAGAAAAGGCATCGCGATGTGTCCAACAGTTCAGCTCACTTTTACCTTGTCTTTTAACTGCTGATGATGAGCAAAGCAAGATTAGGCTGCAACTTATCATCTGGTAATATTGCTAGCAAGTACATAAAGCAAGTATACGATTTTACAAGTTTACTTATCATGGATTATATTATTATTTTCTTTTTTTGAGAGTCAGTTCTCAATTTCTAAGATTGACCTATCACAAGCTAACTTTATGTTTGCACTTGGTAGGGTACTGCTTTTTGTTAGGTCACAGTATGGAATGTTGGATGATGGAGCTCGTTTTCATCTTTTATCACATTTGATCCGCGAGACTGTCAATATTGGAAAATCAATGCTTGCTACTAGCCTTGTGAGCCGTGATGACATCTTGGATCCTAATTACAATTTGAAAGATGCAGGATCCATTCAAAATTTAATTCAAAAGGATCGAGTTCTGGCAGCAGTATGTCTTAAAATACTTTCCTGAACAAGATATATTGTTGTCGATGTGTGTTACACACACTTTTGTGGGGGCAGGGAAGGGATGTAAAGCTATTTTAAGAAAATTTAATAAAGAATAAGTTGACGATCAAATTGTTGATATTTTTAATTTGAAAAATATCATATACGATAAATTTCAAGACATCTTCAAACAACGTATTAAAATTTGTTTTGGGTTAATATGAAATCTCCAACTATGATTTTGCAAGAAATTTATCTGATGGGTTCATGTAAATAGCAGTCCATGCTTACCATACCTAGAATTCAAGTTATAGTGTGATCAAGTATCAATAGGAAATATGAAATTATTATTTATTACCTAATTGACTATGGTTAATTCGTTTCTGTGTATGGCATTGTTTTTGCCATACATCCTTTTCGATCCTGGTTTTTCTCTGTCTACAAGTGCTATTTCATGTTTTTAACTAACGTCTATCACTTTTCAGATCAGCGATGAAGCTAATTATACACAGATATCAAAAATTGACCGCGCCCAGCAGGTACAGGAACTTCATATTAGAATAGATGAAAACACCTTGGCAGAATCGTCTAGTAAGCAAGCTCTTGAAGATGAGATCCAGAATAGCTTGAACTCCATTCTTTCTTCAGATGATAGCAGAAGAGCTGAATTCCAGCTTACCTATGAGGAGGAGCAGCAAAACGTTGCTGTATGCAAAACATCCTTGTTTCACTGTTGATATTTTTCCTTTGGCCATGCTTTCTTTTCATAAAAGGTGTTTGATTTAATTTTAATATACGTATAAACAATTAGGTTTGCTTTTACAGGAAAAATGGATACACATGTTTCGATCATTAATTGATGAGAGAGGTCCATGGTCTACTAAACCTTTTCCAAATTGTATTGTAACACACTGGAAACTTGACAAGACAGAAGACACATGGCGTAGGAGGCCAAAACTAAGGCAAAATTATCATTTTGATGAAAATCTCTGTAATCCTCCTTCGGCCACTGCTAGCGGGATTGCTAGTCCTGTTAATGAAAGTAATCCCGGATTTGTGGGTAATATACCAGAACAAATGAAGCAGCTCTTGCTGAAAGGGATAAGAAAAATAACTGATGAGGGAACCTTTGACTCCAACGAAACCAATACTGAAATAAGTGGACCTAATACATCAATTCCCCCTGACCATTCAGACTCCCATTCTTCTGACTTACTAAAGGATAACAGTGACAGAAAGGATGTTGTGCATGAACGAAGAGACACTCCCTCTACACCTGAGACAGAAGCCAGCAAGGTATGTGGTATCAAGGAATATGCTCCTTTGGTATTTAAAGGGAATCTGAAACTGTATTACAATTGACTGTCACGCCTAATTTCCATTGCAGGTGCTTGTGTCAATTCCATGTGTTCTCGTGACTCCAAAGAGAAAATTAGCTGGTCATTTGGCAGTCATGAAAAATGTTTTGCATTTCTTTGCCCAATTCTTAGTAGAAGGTACCGGTGGATCATCTGTTTTTAGAAACTTTGATGCCTTGAATAATTCTGATCTAACCAAGTCCGTTCAGAAGCAAAGATCAATGAAGTGGCCTGCTTCTGATATGGATCTTCAGAAGGGAATTACAGTCGGTAATGTAGAGGTTATAAATGGAAATGGGCCTGTTAAACTTATGAGGTGTGTTAAACGCCATCGAAGGTGGAGCTTGGCTAAGGTTGGTTTTTAGGTTTCATTATCTTCTCAAATTTTGTAGTTTTACTAATTGATGCCTTTTTTGTTTTGTTTTGAGGGAGTTGATTCTTTGACTGATTACTGTTTTAGATAAAAGCTGTTCATTGGACCCGATATTTGCTCAGATATACTGCAATAGAGATTTTCTTCAGTGATTCAATTTCCCCAGTATTTCTGAACTTTGCCTCACAGAAAGATGCAAAAGATATAGGAAACTTGATAGTTGCTACCAGAAATGAATATTTATTTCCCAAAGGAAGTGGAAGAGACAAGAATGGACCTATAAATTTTGTTGATCGACGAGTGGCACAGGAAATGGCAGAAACGGCCAGAGAAAGCTGGAGGAGAAGGGATATAACTAACTTTGAATATTTGATGATTCTCAACACACTTGCTGGAAGATCATTTAATGATTTGACCCAATATCCTGTATTTCCCTGGGTCTTGGCTGATTACACGTCAGAGGTTCTTGATTATAATAGGTCATCTACATTTCGAGATCTGTCAAAGCCTGTTGGAGCGCTTGATACCAAAAGATTTGAGGTTAGTCTGATTTAGTTGCTTCAAATATTGATTGGAATGATCTTGATTTTTTTACTAGTATCTATTCTTAGTGTATGCTTCTTACATTTAGGTGTTTGAAGATAGATACCGTAACTTCTGTGACCCTGATATACCCAGGTAATTACCAGGCTTGGTTTTATGATTTACTATAATCCTTCATTTACTCAACATTATCCCTAGTGTTTATTTGGTTTTATGTGAGAGTGAGGAGTTAATGTTGATCATACAACCATATAATTAGTCATTACTGGTACTGCAGCTATGTTTAAGTTTAATCTTGCTGTCCATTTAGGCTTGAATAGTTATGATTAGCTCCTATCACACATTCACTTGTTATCCTCTAATACACACACACACGGCATATTGGGTGAGAGCATGTCCTTATGAGAGGAACAAATCTGGACCTGCAATGCAACATACAAATGGTCAAAGTCCTTTTTCTTCTAACTCTACACACAGAACTCTCTCTTATGTCCTGGTGCTTGTTTACTGATGCAGCTTCTACTATGGATCTCATTACTCAAGTATGGGCATTGTGCTTTATTACCTTCTTAGATTGGAGCCCTTTACCTCTCTTCACCGTAATCTGCAGGTATCTCGTCACGTGACATATTTTAAGCATTAACTAATTTTTCTCACGTTCAACTTCAATTTGCATGACAAAATTGCACTAGCATGAAACGTTAGAATTCATTATTTAGAAGCAAGGAATAAAAACTGTCATCATCCCTTCCCCCTGTGTTTAGTAAATCATTTTTATGAAACTAATCATTGTTGAAATTGTTAAGTTTAGGTTAGGAAGGAATAAGGGGGGAGAGAGAGAGAGAGAGAGAGAGAGAGAGAGAGAGATAATAAAGATTCAGAATAATCCATTATTAAATTAATTGGTTATATCACTTTGTGTTTGGATGATTGAATTTTATGAGGTAATATAATTTTCGAGGGTAATTCAAATACTTAAATGTAAGTTTGTTTGGATAATAAATTCAGAGAATTTTCAAAATGAAGGGATTTTATGACATATTTTGCTTAAAACTAAGTTTGGGCTTTTGGGAAAAACCCATAACCCACATAGAGAAGATACAAGATTTGACAAGAGTTTATAAAGAAATGCGTCTCTCACCTTACAAGCCGGTTTTGTAAGGATGAGTTATGACCAATATAAAAACCTAACATGGTTTCAGACCCTATCACCCACCATATATATCCACACACCGAGTCCAATAGTGCTGGGTGTGAGGTGGTGTATTGGAAAAAACTCAAGTCCCACATAGAAAAGGGATTTTAGGCCTGATAAGAGTTTATCAAGAGATGCATCCCTCACCTTAAAAGTTGGTTTTGTAAGGATGAGTTAGACCCAATCTAAAAACTTAATAAGGGAATTTCAAATATCACCTAAAAAAAATTATAATTGATATATATATATAAAAAAAAAATATCACCTAAAAACTAAGTTTGAAATTCTTTCCTTACCTTATAAATTGTGAATCACAAATTGGTCCATATAATTTTTTTAATTATGCTTATTGGTCCCTGTATGTTGTGTGTGTGTGTGTATTCAAATTTTACAGATTAGCCCCTATCTACTTTTTTTCCTAAACTCGTAGGTTGGTGCCTACATATTTATACAAATTTGCAGATTGGTTTCTCAACTTTTATAAATTTTACCCCAATTTTTTTTTTAACCCACTTACACACACACATAAGTTTATAAAAGTTGTTAATTAGTTACTCTATCGAAACAAAAAATTTACAAACGAAGGGAATTCAATCGAAGCATTTATAATTCTAAACTACCTGTAATTTCTAATTGTTTCACCAAATAAACACTAGGGATAATGTTGAGTAAATGACTTTCTAGAGATAAAATAAAATCACGTAGTTTAAGATAAGGTTCTTAAAGTTAGTATCCCTAAAAATAAGAAACATGGTTATCCCTAGACAACATAACTTGTTATCGTACTATACCTTTATGTTGGGTTTGGCATTTCTTTCTTGTGCCTTGCCTCATCATTTGTTCAATAATATATATATCTAATTTGCCTTCTAAAAAAACCATAACATGTTATTATGCATCATTCATTTCCTTAAGTAATTTTGTAGATATTGTAACAGTCTCTTTCAAGCTAAAGTTTACTATTGAGATTTGAGAGTTCCACAGTGGAGAGTGGTATGGCCTGGATAGTAGTGATATATAAAATGAGAGGACAATTCTCACTTTACAGGCATGTTTTGTGGATTGATTTAGGCTCAAACCAAATTCTAAGGTGGCATCAGTCTATCAGAGACTATTTTAGATCTGATAGGCCATTTTTATCGCGCCATTACTGGGCTGATAACAGGCAATTGGTGTTTTATTGTGCTTTTTTTAATGATGTGTGGTCACTGTTTGTATGTACTCCACCAACCAGTGACTTTATAAGGAATTGTTATTTCTGGATTAATAAACCATCTTCGGGTGATCCATCAGCTTAAGCTTTTAGTGGAATTGGTCGTTTAAATGATATTAGAGCCTTTGTGAATAGTAGTTTTTTCCGGTTTTAGTTTACCAATCATGGTTTGATCCATGTTAAATCAAACCTTTTTTTTTTCACTTTAAATCAAACCTTGTTTTGGGATCCAAGATAATGACGAGCCAAAGACATTACCTCTTTGTTTTCTGTGTGTTTTCTCTTGTTTTAGCCTAGTTTTCTTCCTTCCTCTCATTGCATCAATTCATGATTCATTTTCGTAATGCTTTTTTTGTCAGGGCGGTAAATTTGATCACGCTGACAGACTGTTTCAAAGCATCGAGGGCACATTCAAAAATTGCCTTACAAATACCAGTGATGTGAAGGAGTTAATACCCGAGTTCTTTTACATGCCTGAGTTTCTCTTGAATTCAAACTCTTATCATCTAGGAGTTAGACAGGATGGTGAACCTATTGGGGATGTTTTCCTCCCTCCATGGTCGAAGGTATGTGAATACCCTAAAATCAACTATGCAAACATGCAAATAGAGCAGCATACATAAATAATGCTGGCAATTATATTATATGATATTTTTCCACAATTTTGTATGAGTTTGTGGACCAATGTGTGTAATAGAAACTTTGATCAAAGCAAATACAAATAACATCTTTTGTGGACTAAATTGTATATCAGTTGATAAAAGTTGATTGATTCTTGAGGTTTTTATGTTTTTATTTTATTCTCTTCTCACATACACTACAAGATACGGTGGATATTAACTCAGTTAGTGCGTGTGTCTCATTATATATTTCAATTTTGGAATATTTACATGAGGTAGAGAAAGTCAAACAGAAATTCCTTTAAATAACATTCTACTTTAGTGAACAGACAGTACTTAGTTTCAAATCATAATTTGCACAGGGTTCCCCTGAAGAATTCATTAGGAGAAACCGGGAGGCCCTTGAAAGTGAATATGTCAGTTCAAATCTTCATCACTGGATAGATTTGGTATTTGGATACAAGCAACGTGGTAAACCTGCTGTAGAGGTATACATCAAGATCCGCAGTTGTTTGTTTTTCAGTAATTCATGCAAATCAGAATTGGCTATACTGTAAGTGTTAAAGGTTAGTTAAGTTGTTAAAATTTTAATTGTAGGCAGCGAACATATTCTACTACTTAACTTACGAAGGAGCTGTTGATCTGGAAACAACGGAAGATGATTTGCAAAGAGCTGCTATAGAAGACCAAATAGCCAACTTTGGTCAGACCCCAATTCAGATGTTTCGCAAGAAACACCCAAGAAGAGGGCCACCTATTCCAATTGCACGTCCTCTGTACTTTGCTCCTGATTCAATTAGTTTGACTTCCATTGTTTCTAATACAAGTCAATCTTCATCAGCTATACTGTATGTTGGTTTAATGGACTCAAATGTTATCCTTGTGAATGAGGGTCTCAACTTGTCTGTTAAGACGTGGGTATCAACTCAACTGCAATCTGGTGGAAACTTTACATTTTCTGGTTCACAGGTCAGGCTTTGGTTTGATCAGACATTAATGCATTAGGATTTACTGTGTAGCGTGTTTTACTTTTTGATTAGAATTGTTTTGTATGATGAATGTTGAAACAACCTCCAACTTTTTCAGGACCATTTCTTTGGAGTTGGTTCCGAAATGCTTTCGCCACGTAAAATTGGTATTCCTGTGCCTGAACATGTTGAACTTGGAGAACAATGCTTTGCAACAATGCAGGCGCCCTCAGAGAATTTCTTAATATCATGTGGCAATTGGGAAAATAGTTTCCAGGTCATATCATTAAGCGATGGCAGAATGGTGCAAAGTATTCGACAGCATAAGGATGTGGTGAGCTGTATTGCAGGTACTTTCCTGGTTAAGATTGATTCCTGGTATGATAACCATGAATATACCATACCATTTGATGTACTTGAGTGCACTGTCTTGATTGTTGAATAGGGGCATGTGTCCCTTAACTCTTTTTTCTTATGTGATCTTGCCTGTTCAATAAAGAGAAATGAATGTTCCACCTCCTTGTCACAAGTTTGCAGTCATTATGATGATTTTTTCCCAATATGTTTTATTCCTGTTTGTTGAATGAATTGAATTGGGATGTTTTAATATCTGAAGATTGCTCCTAATACTTTTCACAGTCATAACTTTCATTTAACAGCTTGTTGTGAGTTTTTGTTGATCTTATTTGAATTGGTGATTTTCAACCTTCTAGTTTCTTGTGTCTTGCTAAAGAATGTTAATTGTAATGCAGTTACATCTGATGGGAGTATCCTTGCAACTGGAAGTTATGATACCACGGTAATGGTTTGGGAAGTTTTTCGTGGTAAAACAGAAAAGAGAATTCGGAACAGTCAGTCTGAGTTACCTCGTAAGAACTATGTCATAATTGAAACTCCATGTCATATCCTCTGTGGGCACGATGATATAATAACTTGCTTACATGTTAGTCATGAGCTTGATATCATAATTAGTGGATCAAAAGATGGTACGTGTGTATTCCATACCTTGCGAGAAGGTAGATATGTCAGATCCATACGGCATCCATCAGGCAGTCCTATATCAAAGCTTGTTGTCTCTCAGCATGGTCAGATTGTGATTTATGCTGATGATGATCTTAGTTTGCACCTGTATTCAATAAATGGAAAACACCTTGCTACCTCCGAATCCAATGGACGTCTCAATACTATTCAATTGAGCAGATGTGGTGAGTTTTTGGTAGGTGCAGGTGACCAGGGCCAGATCATTGTTCGCTCTATAAACACGCTAGAAGTTGTTAAGAAATATCAGGGGGTTGGAAAGGTTTTAACATCTTTGACAGTAACCCCAGAAGAATGCTTCTTAGCAGGCACAAAAGATGGAAGCCTCCTTGTGTATTCGATAGAAAATCCTCAGCTACGGAAAACGAGCCACAGCAAAAGTACAAAATCAAAAACTTAATAGAATAGAATAACAATGCATGCGGAAGAAGCATGTGGAATCTTAACAGTTAGAGCTGTCCCATGATAACTGTCCCAGGTAATCATTCATTTATGAATACTTGATTCCTTCTTTCTTCTCCAATATCAGAATTTGTGGTTGATTGTGCATCTCTATCTATACTAATTAGTAAAGATCTCAGGCAAAATTGCATGGATATGAGGGAGGGTATTGTGGGAATCTGAGGTGTGAAATTCCGCCACGTGTCACTTGCGGAAGATTTTTCTTAAAAACAGATGTACAAGAATCCCTAAATACTATTTCTTATTCATTTACCGGGGTTAACAATGTCATTATCCTATTGTTCCTTACTGTGGTTGCGAAGTTTGTTGCTGTTCATCTTGTTTGTGATCAAGATGCCTGAAGGGAAATATAATGCTATGATTTTTCTAATGATACATGAAGATCACTTTTTTAAAATACCCAGAAAGCATAATAGTTTAGGAAAGCTTTAAAGGTAACAAGCTGTCATTTAAAGTACCACTCTTACTTCAAAAAATAGAAAGTACCAGTTGCTTTGGTATTTTACAAAGATGCCTACCTTGGTTTAATTTTGTTTGTGGTACATACATTATTTTGTTTAAATTTAAATGCTCACAAAGTGAGAATATTGGGTGAAGACATTTTTTTAGGAAAGCCCGTAAATCTGTCAAATTATTTTTCCATGGTATTCACGTTGGTCTCGATTTTAAACAAAATACTTAACCTCACATTAAATGAGAATTTTAGTTAACTTATTTTTTGTAGTATTTCTGAAATTGTTCTTCCCATTTGTTCAATGAGAATAAAAGGGTTTGAAAAATAAAAGCATATTGTTTGTCTTCTGGTCCCACTCCATTTGTAAATGTAGTACTAAATTTCTTTTCCCCGTAAAGTCCTGTGATTTGTATTTGTTAATCTTTGTATTATGTATATAATCCTACTATAGTAGTATATGATATTCGTAATTAATTAAGTATGGAGTATGATGTTTCATGATTGCAACCTAATTTCTAAATATTAATGAATATTCATCCGTTATCTATTACAGGTACGCCCACTGACTACATGTTGGGTTAATTGATCTTGCCATTTTATTGAGTTCTGGATGTTATCCCACAAAGTGCTCGGTCTGTGGCATACAGAAATGAGACGTGAGAGCACCAGCTTTTTCTGAATATAGAAAACATAGTTTGACATCTTTCATACTGGATTATAGGAACCAAGTTGCTTATCTTCTACTTCCTGAGCATCGTGAGACATTAATTCTCCAAATCGGTTTGTGTTTTAGATTACCGGGAGCTATACAGACTGGGGGATTTGTTTATAAATGTACATTATGTTAACTCTTCAATGGGATTTTGGGGATTCATGTGCACTAAAATTGTAGCATTGAGGTACTACTATTTTTATTGTTTTTTTGTTAGCATAACAGAAGTATATTTGTACAGACGGGCTTGAATGCCTTATCTTACAACAAAAATATATCCTCACTATTGTGATGTACTCTACTGTAAAAGGACCAATATAGATTCTGAGGACTATTATTATAAGAAGTTAAGTATACTATTCAGCAGCGGGATTCATCTACCCAGTTGCTTTTGCTTTCCGCATCAAGCTTTTGTAATGGGGCTACAGTTTCTATAATTAAAATCAATCCAGGAGATGAAAGAGATTTAACATTTGAGAGAGAAATATCTGGTGACTTTTTTCTGAAATTTTGTAATCAGTGACTGTTGCAATGCAAACGGTCTGTAAGCAAAAATATCAACAATTTATCATATAAGGTTTGATACGTTACTCTTGATTTTTTGGTACGAATTGTAGAAAGTATTTTGTAAACTACTCTTGTTGTTTGGGTACAAATTGTGGAATGTATTCTGCAAATTTTACAATTTAATACGGCTTGGCTAAACACCACCAAAGAAAATTCCTTTATGCTCTGAGTTGGGTGTCTATTGTGTTTGTATGGCATTTTACAAAAAATCAAACTAACCCGACACATCTAGATAATATTCTCAGCGGAAGCATGAGGCTAATCCCTAGTATTACTAAAATTTGCTGAAATAGTTATGTGCCTGTTTGGTATATGTTGAAACATGTTGGAAGCATGAGGCTGATCCCTATTATTTTTGGAAAATAAGTTTCTAAAAAATTGAGTTTCTCAAATAAAATAGGTTAAAAAATAAATGAAATAGTTATATTGATTAATTTTTAAGAAAATCATTTCTAATAGAGGAAAAAGAAAAATATAATTTATGTTTTTTTTTTACATTATTTATGAAAAACTATTTTAACATGCAGTTTTCAAATTGAATCTTTTTCAACTATGATTTATATTTTTTTTAAAAATCTTTAAAAATAATCTCTAAATTACTTTTACATTAAAAACGATTTGTAGAAAATCTAAAATGGGGCCATATGTGATCCACTTTCATATAAAAGAGGTCCATATATCTCATAATATATTCTTTTTTTTTCTTTGTGGATTAATTAACAAACATTGTCTAAAACTCACACATATAAAAAACAATTATGACTGAAGTTTTGAGTTCAAAATCAAATGAAGATATTTAGTTTAACAAAATCAACATTATAAGTTGAGCTAGTTTTGCATATCATAATATATGTTCAACTTAACAATATACATATTAAATTATTGGACACCATTTCAAGGTATCAACCAAGAGAAGTTGAAATTTATTCAAACCAACACATTTTTATGAAAATTCACATTTATCGATCAAAAGGTTTTGCAAATCTCTATTACTATCAAGGTATCATCGACGAACTACAAATAATAGATTCTAAACTATTCATCGCGCCCAACCTTGAACCCACAAAATCGATTTTTCGCATTAAACACATTCATCATAGAACACAACCCTTCAGCTACTATCAAAAATAGAAAAGGAGACAAGGGGTCTGCATGTCGAAAGACTGCCCACAGGAAAACTCGTTTGTTGCATTGTCATTCACTAACATTGATGATGTGATTGTTTAGAGATTTACTCTCTCTATTTTTATTTATTTATTTATTTATTTGGTCAGGTAAGCAAGTGGCTAGAATTCACCTTATAAGGTGAATAAGTGGGGTGTCCGAGGTTCGAACCCCGGCCCCTGCATATAATAATGCATTGTCCTACCAACTGAGCTATGCTCACGGGACAAAGATTTACTCTCTCTAATGAGGCACGAAATTAATTTTCAAAATAACCATATCAAGACACTCAATTCTTACCGAATCAAACACTCTCAGAATAAACATTGAATATAATTAGATATCTTTTTTCTTCTTGATCCACCATCTCGTCAGTAATCACGGTTTCATCAAGGATATGTCTACCCTTGATGAACATTGATCAAGAGTCATAAATCACCAATCTAATAATGCTTTTTAGTCTATTAGCTCGTACCTTTGATAAAATTCTGTAAATGCAACCCACCAAAGAAGTGCTTTTAAAGTCGGATAACATTGTGAGACTATCGTTCTTTGTAATCAACACTAAGAATGTATAATTCAACCCTCTGTAAATGCAACCCACCAAAGAAGTGCTTTTAAAGTCGGATAACATTGTGGGACTATCGTTCTTTGTAATCAACACTAAGAATGTATAATTCAACCCTCGAATCAAACTAATTCCCTATTATATAAAAAGTCATTGTAGAAAAGGTCTTCCTGAATAACCATCGAAAATTGCTTCAAGAATTCAAAATTAACATCATTCAGCCTTGGACACTTGAAGTTATCAATTTTAAACCACACTCTTTATCTCCTTGGATGAGAAAGACAATGTTAGAGAAGTCGCCACACCCTCAAATAACTTTTAAAAGGCAAATTATTAAGTGACGACCTAGAAAGAGATTTAGATTTAAATTGGTTACGAAAATGCCTGAAAATTTACTTTCTAACCTCAAGCACCCCTTTAATTTTCTCCCCATTAACCACGAGCAACCAAACCATGAAAGAATTTGGTATTCTAATCCACTCTCTTTCAACCAATGAGTCCTCTATTTTTGCCACTAAATACTCAGGTCCGACCTTGGGGAAGTGCAAACAGCTCAACCAAGTCGGACCTCCAAAATTCATGGGCCTAAAAAAAAACTATAGCTTAATACCCACAGCCACACCTAACTCGAGTTTTAAAAAAAACATATGTTCCTTCTTTTTCTTTCTTCAATACGTGTTTGGGTTTCTTCATCTCACTCAACACCTCTCTTTCACTTAATATTTTTTTATTTAGTTTTATGTTTAGAAGTTCTTCTGATTCTGATTTTTTAATGAAGCTTAGATACGCTTATTAGTAATTACTTTTTAAAATTTTAGTGTATAATTGCTAATTCTGGTTCTAATATATGTTGAATGTCGAAATTTTTGTCATACGTTGAATGTTTAAAAATATAATTGCTAATTTTGTTATATGTCAGACGTTGAATGTTGACAAATTTTGGTATTTGTTGCTAATATATACCTCCCAAACTTCAGGTTCTACATTTTTTTCAGCCTTCCTTTTTGCTTCCTAAATTGCCTCTTAGGGTTAGAAAGTTTTTAGAAAGTTGTGTTTTTATTTAACTGTGGGCCTATTTTACCATGAGAGTCGAGCCTCCTATTTTATAACAACGGCCCTGTAAATACTACAACTAACACGATCCAAATAAAACATTTTATTTGATAGTTCTCGTCTTTCTTCCATTTCCACTTTGAACAAAACTTCGTTTTCAACTTTAATGTACATCTGATTTAAAGTCTCATTAGAAGAAATAAATTGTTATTGGGAGAAATTTTTTTGGGGTCTTATAAGACTTAGAATCTCACTTGTGATATAAATTATTGATAGTTGATTAGTAAGTCCCATTTAAGAAATTTGTGTGAGATGCTAGGTTGGAGGGATTGGAGAAATTTGTTTCCATTGAAACTCATTTAAGTACCTAAAAATGGGCATCTCCACTGTGGATGCTCTACGAATACCATAATGGTTCTTGTGCCACTTCTTTAGGATCTTTTTGATATTCTTCAATACGGACCAACCCAACCATTTACTTGCACAATATTGCAAGATTTCCTTCACAAACCCACACATTTCAACCTATCGAAAGACCAAGGGCAGCGATTTAGCGTCCATTAAAGACCAATAATCTCACTCCTTCACAAACCCACAAAGACCAATAATCTCACTTCTTTAGGATTTGAAAGCCCACGATTTAGCGTCCATTGAGAACAACTGTCCTACACATTGGAAAAAACCGGTGTTAATAAGATTCTATTAAGTTTACTCATAACTTGACCATCCATTCTTGACCATAGTCCATGTATATCTTCTCCCATTTAGGAGTAAACCCTCTGGCTCAGATTCTTCAATAAACTCATAGACAAGTCTTGTATCCTCATCTCTCGAATATGAAACACTTCCTCGGTGCTATGTCTCAGATCTAACCGCATTTTGTGTGTTCACCAAACAACTATCTGTAGCTCGACATGGTAATAAGAATCTAACAAGTTTACTCATAGCTCGATCATCCATTCTTAGCCATGTATATATTCTAACTCAAATTCTTCAATAAACTCATTGAAAAGTCCTGTATCCTCACCTATCGAATATGACACACTTCCTCAATGTTATGTATAAGATCTAACAACATTTTGTATCTTCACCATTTTATTTTAATATGCTAACTTATTTTACTATTTACTAATATAATAAAACTACTATGTTTGTACAAGTTATTTGTGTATGCAGTGTAACTTAAAATTAATTCATACACACATCCAATCACAATTTATATATGTAGATATTTTTATAAATGTTTTAGGAACTAACATGATAACATATGTCAACATACAATGTATGTTCGCAGTGCAACCTTGCTCTTAAAATGTTTGCGTTAACAAACAACGTATGTATGCAGTGCAACCTTTAGAGTCAGCGATGTAGTCGAACAATTGCGATCAAATCATCAACCCTGATTATTGGAGCAAATTCTTTGGTCTAAGCACGCCATCATGTCTTGAATGGAACCTCTCATCCAATATTTTGGGTTGAAAAGTTGGCCTTGGAAATTATTATCCAATGTTCCTATTGGTCTTATTTGGAAAGATCGTTATTCTTTCATTTCTGCTTAATTTGACACGAGACCTGCTCCATGGTCTCAAATCCTAAATCAAGTCGATAACATCTATGTTTATTAGATTTCATAATTGAAAATCGTGAACTGAACCAATCAAGTTTGAGGTTCTTTATTTCAATTCGGTTTTTGAACCAAACTTAAAAAAAACTAGTTCAGTTTAGGTTGGTTTGATTGTCAGTTTCATCTGTTTTGTTCGAACCTCTTGCATCGTATTTTTCGTCTCATCACAAGATCAAAAAGCAGGAAACAACCTCGTAAATATTGGCAGCATTTGGGTTATTTTCGTCCCAACAATACCCTCTTCATCATTCCGACATAGTTAGCTTTCACACACTTTCACAACACAACACTCTCTCTCTCTCTCTCTCTCTCTCTCTCTCTCTCTCTCTCTCTCTCTCACACACACAGACACATTCTTTCCTTTCCCCTCTATCAATCAGGTTAGGGTTTGCATTAGGGTTAGGGTTTCACCTTCGAATGCATCAAAATACCCAAATTCTACGCTATCACCAACAATGTACAACTCTATGAACATGTCCGACCAGATCAAGAACAACGAAGATCCTGACAACAACAATCACATCCATTTTGATTCACCAACCCTCGAAGACGCTTCCGGCGAAGGTGAAGGTCAAATCACTGATGTTTCACTCGAAAATGTTTATGTTTCCGGCGATGGAAACCACCCTGATATGTCTGTTCAACAATTTGATGATTCTAGCCAGCTCACACTTTCGTTTCGTGGCCAAGTTTATGTCTTTGATTCTGTTACCCCTGAAAAGGTTCAATTTTTCCCCTTTTTATTTTCCCCTTTTCAATTTTAATTAGTCTCTTCGTTGTGAATTGTGAAAGATTGATTTTTCTTTTTGTCACAGGTTCAATCAGTGTTGTTACTGTTAGGTGGATGTGAATTAAATCCGGGTTCACAATGTTTGGACACATCGCCTCTAAATCAGAGGGTATAAATATAAATATTGATATATAATTATATTGTTGTAGAATTTGAATCTCAGGATGAAGTTACTGACAATTTTTTATTTTATTTTTTGAAATTATTTGGGTATTTGTGTAGAGTGGTGCTGAATTTCCTACAAGATGTAGTCAGCCACAACGAGCAGCGTCGTTGATTAGGTTTCGTCAGAAGAGGAAAGAGCGAAACTTTGATAAGAAAGTTAGATATGAAGTGCGTCAAGAAGTTGCACTAAGGTCTGAATCTTACTGTAAGCGTACTTGTTTTCTAGTTAAAATTTGTCGTGCGCTGTTATATTTAAAAATTGATGCTTCTTAGTTATGATCTTTCTTCCACATGATGGTTTGGAATGGATTTGTTTCTTTGCTTTTTAAACCATTTTAATTGTAAGTAATATACATACAACATCAAGCAAGCATTATCTCACTAAGCGGGGTCGGCTAATTGTAAGTAATAAATATATTATTGAATATTGATTGGTATGGTAGAGATCCAACAATATGTGCTCTACAGTGTGTTCTCACTGTGAGGTAATGTGAAATATATATATTTTTCTGTGAGCTAGTATGCATGAACATGATGTTAATTGAAGTTTTGTCGGAAGAGAAATGTTATAGTCATACTACATTCTATTAGACACACTCCAATCAATTAATGCCACCTCACCCATTTTTCTAATTTTTACCTTCTAACCGGTTCGTCAAGTTGGAGAGAGATTTTTTATTTATTTTATATTATGGAAATTGCTAGTTACCGCGACAAAAAACCCAACAACGTCATCACAAGCGCTTGTTTACTTGATATATTTCCTAAACTGTACCCATGACATCTTATGTTTTCCAGTAAGGAAGAAATTTAATTGGTCCAACCCTTTTCGTGATCGGTTAGGAATGAATTCTCTCAAATGAATAGCAATGCTCTATTATTATTTGGGTTGAACTTCACGTCTTCCACATTCACTCTCTCCTCCAAAAGACCAAAATTGTATAAAGTTATCATCTTCTACAATTAAAACACCACAGATGAATCAATTTGTGAATCGAAAGTTTTGTAATTAGTACAAGGGTACAGTTGGTACTGATTGTAGAAGAGAAGAAATCAAAGGAATGGAGAATGGTGGGCTTCAAAAGGAAAAATACCACACACATAGTTGATACATCTGCAAAGAGGGATTTAATGTTGGAATTGTTTTCCGGTGTAGTATGAACGACAGAAGCTACAGAGATGATGACCTCACATAGTTTTCTTTTTGATTTTTGATAGATACCTGATACAGTTTTGGAGGAGTGGGGGAATTTGGAAGATGAAAAATTCAACCCAAATAATAATATAAAATAAATAAAATATTAAAACAACCGCTCTCCAACTTGAAGAACTGGTTAAAAGGTAAAAATAAAAAATGTGGGTGGTGTTGCATTAATTAATTGAAGTGTGTTTAATAGAGTGTGTTAAGAGAGTTTGACCTTAGCATTTCTCTTGTCTGAAAATTAATAAAAATCTCTCTTTTTGCTACCATGTGAATAACTAGGACTATTCTATGACATGATTAAAAGGGAAATTCTGCTGTGGATTAAATTCAAAACTTTGCTCCTTCCGCTCCAATACAAGGATCACATTTGCACACAAAAAATGTCCCAAAATTGTTGAAGGAATCGATCGTGATTTGATGATTAATTTTGACATGCTATGCTGACATATTATGGAAACTGATATCTTATAAGCTTCTAATTTCAGAAGAATATTGTTGAATCTTGTGGGTGTAACTAATGCATGTGCATTATTCATTCTCATTTCATTTGTTTGTATGTCTTGTAATTCACTCCTTGAAGCAGTATTTTTTCTAGGCTGAAATAAATGTACCCTCAGTGATAGGCTCTGATAGCTCTTCCCTTGTATTTCTTTCAATGAGTGATTTACACGAAGCTATTTTCAAAATCGGATGATAGAATAGATTTTGGTTTCTACCTATTTTTATGTACACATGTATGTGAATCTAATATGATATGATAGGCAAAAATTAAGGTGTAGACATGATATAAATTAAATAGAACAGATATTTATACACGTAAAAACACTAAACACTGATGCACCACCATACAGTGAACCCTCATTGCTCCCAATTGCTGGTGGTAGAGCATTTCTCTGTTATGGATAAGTCCTGCAAACAGCTCTTGCTGACTGTAACGCGTGACACTCTTTCCTCTGATTTGCACCATTCTGCCTGTTTTCATCATACATCGCCCTCTCAAAATTTGTTGTTTTTTCCCGCTGCCTATCTTCCAAACAGACTGCTGATCAAACAGCTCTTGTTTTCAATTGTGTATTGAAACTTCTTTTACTGATGATTTGTTTTGAAGTACAAAGGTTTAAAGCCATTAGGATATTAATTAGGTGTGTTACAGTTTTCCAAGTTGTTTCATTTCTGCTGCTGTCTTTTCTGTAGCAGCCAATGTCATTCTTCCATTTACTATTTCACATATGCATTTTTGGGGGTAGACACCCCAATCCATGTTTTGTCTCTGTCCTTAACCACATTATTTTTGTATTTCCATGTTTCTGATTTAGGAGACAAATATTGACCATAATAAGGTTAAGATAATAAACATTAGCGCTTACATGTTTTTTCGTTCTTCCTGACATCTTCAATCTTTAATTAAATACAAAGTGACTTCAAGTATAATTCATACTGTAATAGCATCCTCCATCAATATGTTGGATGCTTGATACATCCAACAATTATATTGCTTGCCTGCTTGAATGAAAGATTATATTTCGTACTTTGTGATTTGATTCTTTGGTATCTTCATTCAACACACTCTTTTTGAAAAACACTCATATATTTATCACTTTTTCAAAAGTTTATTGGCTTAAAAAATATACCAATGCTAAAGTGTAGCTCCAAAAGACTGTTGCTAGTGTTCCTCTTTATTGGGATGTTCTAGTTATTTGGATTGTATTGACAGATGGCCTGGTGCCTTGGTATTTGTTACTTCATAATAATTTAATGTCCTGCAATTTTTATTATCGCACATCAATTTAGCTGTTCAACTTTCTTTGCACCTTACCTATTTCTTTTCTATTTTTAAAATGCAGGATGCAACGTAGTAAGGGTCAATTTACATCAGCTAAGAAACAAGATGGAGGTAATAGTTGGGGTTCTGATCCAGAGTCAGGGCAAGATGTGGTTCAATCAGAAACGTCGTAAGTTTTTGACTGAATATGGGTTTCTGGTGGTGCTGTTTTAGATTTGCCATTAGATGTTTACTATCTTCTTGATTTACATGGTTGTACAGATGCACACACTGTGGAATCAGTTCAAAATCTACCCCTATGATGCGAAGGGGGCCGTCTGGCCCTAGGACACTATGCAATGCTTGTGGGCTTTTCTGGGCAAATAGGGTAAGTATTCATCATCCATATGTTTTGTTTTGGGTAGAAAACCTCTTGTTCATGTTCATCTATCTAAAGCAGTTGAAATTGAAAGAAAAAAAAAGATAAACTTTTCCCTATGTCTCTTTAGTGCTATGGGTCAAACGGTGGGTCTTGGATCGCACTTCACTTCGTTATTAAAGAATGGCTTGTCCACCTGCAGTGTGGACAAACTTTTCTTCCCACCAGATGTCATTGATGTAGAAGTGTGAGTCTCATATCAGCTAGATGTGAGACACAGAACTCTCATTGTAAGCAGAAGGCTCCCCCAGCCTTGCTGTTAGGACCTAGGGACGGACCCTGCATCAAGTCACCTGTTCTTTCATTTTATTGGAAATGGAAAACAGAATTTTTAATTGTTGGCTGAGAGTTGGTTTCATTTTGAGAAGACATCGAAGACTTGCATTTTCATTCCTTCTAAAATATCAGCATTGCGAACTATTACTCCCTAAAAGTATTATGTGTGATATCTGCTTTGTCTATGATCATCAAAACCTAGGAATGCTCTTGTTTATTGATATTGATTTCAATGCGCTTTTTAACTATTTTCTTCATGAGTGGCAAATATTTATCTAAACTCCTTTACCTCCCACTTCAAAGCGGATTGAGATTGAGTGACTTTATGGAGGGAAAGTTATGGCGACTTAAGTGTATTTTAGGGTGTTTTGTGAGAGAGAAAGATGAAAGAGAAAGGGTAGTTAAGATGAGAGAGATAGATAGAGAGAAAGTCATGGCGACTTTCCCTCCACAAAGTGACTCAATCCTAACCCTTTCAAAGCATGTCGAGGTGCATCTATATTCTTGTAAGCATTAAATTCAAATTTATCCAACTGTAAAGCTAATGATTCTAATTTTGGATCTGCCAGCAGTTGGACGTTCTGACATTGAAATTTTGTAGGGTACTTTGAGGGATCTATCTACTGCTAGGAGAAATCACGAACAACATACTCTTGCGTCACCTGAGCAGGTATGCTGTCATTCACTAGATTGGGTTATTGTTTAATTGTGTAGTTGCCAGTACATTAGTTGCAAATTCTGATTAAATTTTTTTGCAGGGTATGAGGGATCTATCTAATGCTAAGAGAAACCACCAACCGCACCCTCTTCCACAACCCGAGCAGGTATGCTTTTATTGACTTCATTGGGTTATTGTTTACTCGGGTGTAGTAAATGTATCCGTTTACCAATATTTGCATTTGATGACCAGGTTGGCGAGGGTAATGAGGACTTGAACTGTGGGAATGCTCCTGTGCATAACGATTCTGTTGATGATAAAACAGCTGTGGTATCCGATCAATGAGTTTTCCAATCATTGGCATTGGCATTGGCACTCACAAATTTATTGTAATTCCAATGGATTCGACTGATAGAATGTACAGCTCTAGAGAGGCTTTCATCAACACATGACATGAGGTCTATTTAAGATATGCTCTTGGATTAGTTGAATTAGCTGTTTTATCTCGGAATGTATAAAGTGGAATTTGAATGATGACTTAATTTAGTTTTCATTGGGTGGACACTAGTTTTAGTTTGATACTTTAATTATTGTGAAATTGTGGGTGGCATTTAGCCTGAGACAGATTTTTCCACCATGGGAAAGTTGCTTTTTTAATGCCAATTGTCTAGTCAAACATTTTTTTCTTTCAAGTGTGCTAAATATTCAATAGTATTATTATTAATAATTCTACTGATACAGTACCTCTTGTTTATCTAAAACTAAATCTGTACACCATACCCATTGATTAATAATGATCCGCCAATAGGTTCTATTCATGAAGAATTGTGTTTAGATATAAGACTCGGTTTCGTTCCCAAAACCATGCCTAATTTCCTCTTTCCATGCTCCTCTTAAACGATAAGTATTTTTTTTTTTTGTGCGAGGGATTAAATTCTAATTTATTCTGTTATTCGTTATATGTTTGAATTTATGATGTGATGTTTCAATAAAGTTTCAACTTTGGAGATTCCAATTCAATGGGGCTAAAAGATTTATCTTGTTTTTTTTGAAGGAGGAATTGGAAAATGCAGAACTAAGAATTTTGTGCCGGTTTTCGAAGAGTTTATTCCCTGAAGAAAGAGATTGATCATACTTGATTAAGGGTGAAATAAGTTTTTTTGTATCTATAAATATTTCTAATTTCCTTTTTACCAAGTTTTGGTCCTCAAAATATTTTGTCATAACATTTTGGTTATTATTTTCATATAAACTCATACATTTTTTTTAAGGAATATAAACTCATACATATTCTTAGAAATTTTGACTTAAAAATTAAAGGCGACTCTTGTTAAAAAAAGTCATGTTAACTAGTGTGACCAGTGTCACTCTAGTTAAGAAAACAAAAAATGTAACTTTTGTATTGAAAATAATATTTTCTACACATGCTGGTTAAGTATATGATTAAATAAGTTTCAAATTTTTTTACTATACTTGTTTCCTTAACTAGCATTGATTAACTTTTTTCAATAAAAAAAACGAGGGTTTCTTTATTTTTCAAAGGTAAAATTTATTGTTTGAGGAAGTAAAATAACCGCGTAGATGAATTTCTCCCAATACATGTCATAATTGGCAATTTGATTTGCACTTAAGAGTTTTGCGGAGATTAGCATCAGTTTAATTAACATGATTTTTTAGTGTAAAATTATTTTACAAAAGAGTATCACATCCAATTTGATGACGTGATAAAAAAAGTGTCGACCCTCGGTCAATTGTTTCATTTCAATCATTATTCTTTTGAGTTACGACTTTTTTTAACTCCCATTTTGTAAAACTCTTGACAAGTAGACTCTTTGTTTTCATGTAACTTGATCTAATTTATCACAAAATGACCAAATATGATAGTGAAAATAAAGGGTTTTCCCTAAAAAAAATAGTGAAAATAAAGGGTTTGTCAATAAATTAAAAATGAGGACTAAACTACGCAGTTAAAAAATAGAAAATTAGTTTCCATAAACTTAGTTTAATTGACAAAGATATTGTAATTTTTTAATGAAAAATGTTATTTAAACAACTAAGACAATTTGTAGGACAATGAAATACAAGTTTTGACGAAAAACCAAAATAATAATAGAGAGAAAATAAAAACAAGCAACAAATGAAAAAAAACGTCTTTATCGTGCATGAACAAGAAGAAACAAGGACTAGTATTAAAAAAAAGAAAAAAGAGAAAAAAGAAGAAGAGGCACAGACAAAATTCACGAGTGACTCACGCCGAATAAAAATTTGAGTCTCGTTCTGAGTTCCTTGGAAAATTGATAGCAATCTTGAAAACTAGGGTTTCATTTCAACTCTCTCCTCTCCTATGGCGGAACAACCTCTTCCATCTGAGGATCCTGCAACAATTCCATCTATTGATGATGACGACGACGATGAGGACTACACTGATGATGGTGATGATACTATGGATGAATTGGATGAAGAAACAAATGGTAATTCAGTGAACATTGAAGGTACTTCAATTCCTGCAACTGCAACTACAACTGCAGCTGCAACGCGTATTGGTGAACTCACTCTTTCTTTTGAAGGCGAGGTTTATGTCTTCCCCGATGTCACACATCAGAAGGTAAATTACTCTTCATCACTTTCAACTATTATTATGCCAATTCTTGTTCTTATTTTCAATTTTCGTTTTCTTCATATAATAATTCATGACTATAGTTTAGTTGAACTCAACACCTATGTTGCATGTAGACCGATAAAATAATAAATCAAATTTCAGTTAGTTGACAAATATACATATTAATCAAGGAAATTAGGGTCTAATAAATGTTTATAGACTGAAAATTAGGAAAAGAATATATTCAAATTCAAATAAGTACCCGCGAGTAATCGATGGGTATCGGGTACTGTAACGAGTATGCGTAAGACATGGATTTTGGATTTGGAGTACACGTGTTTCAAATCTTGACATATGCGCTGTTATTTATTAGATTGTTGTCGGGATCATGGTGGTTGAAATTCCGATTCGAATCATAAAATCTTATGATTTTGCGAATATACTTGCCCTCAGTGTGATTAAGTGATTGAGAGAGTACACGTGTAATCATATTTTCGAAGAATTGGTGGAATCTCAATTTGAATCGTAAAATCTTATGATTTTGCGATTATGCTTGCCCTTAGCGATTAATAGTACACACATCACTCTTTTTATGTCTTAGCGAATATGCTTGTGTCCGTTTCAAAAAAATTCTTCTTCTCCCTCGTCCTTCTTTTGTTTCATTTCCAAATGACTTCAAACTCTCATGCTAATGAATTTAAATTTACATAATTATTTCAAGTGTGATTTAAGGTTTTCTTTGTCTTATGCAATTTGATATGCACGTATATGAATTTAAATGCATATAATTGAGCTTATGAGTTTTGTATAATCTTTCGATTAGCGTAAAATCTCGATTTTAACTACCTTCGTTAGGACTTCGTAACACAATAAAATAAAATGCTTATAAGCGCGGTGATTATCTATTTTATTCATAAACATAGACTGTGTAATAATGGGACTGTTGTGGTGTAAAGGTTGTAATTTCAAATGCAGTAATCATCTGCTTGACACGTGAGTTGCTTGTCTATTTTTAAACTGATTATTCTTAAACTCAAAAGGAAAGATAGGTAAGACATGAGTAGCAACTATGAACCAGAAAAAGAGTTTTAGGGTTGGGTTATCTACGATGTGTTTATTTATTGTTAATCTATGTTTTGAAGAACCAGCTGCTTGAATTCTTTGACAGTATATTAAACAGTTCCAACAAGATACATCATACTTTGTGGTATAAAGAGTAAAAAACCCAACAATTATTTAAGGATTGAATTCATATACAACGTCGGTGTAAAGAGTTTTTACTCTGTCAATCAATCATAACTGTTATATCATTAGCAATGTCTGACTTTTAGCATAACCACTTTTAAAGTCACACACATGATTGGTTTTGATGTGCTGTTTTTACATGAGAGTGCATGCAAATTAAACTCATTATCTAATCTTCCATTCATACTAAACTGTTTTTAGAATAATTAATATGTGTAATTTTGTGACTATTTTTTACTTTTGATAATAAATCTTCACTGTGAAATTTGAAAATCATCCTAGCATTATATATATAACACCAAGTTAACTACCCAAGAGCTTATGGCTCAGAGTTTCCTGGTTCCTCAGAAAAACTGTTTGCCTCAGGATCCAGAATTAGGTATTTATGTTTTTTTATTTTATTTTAGATGTGTAAAAATGCTTGATTTATTTTTCATGGATCTATCAATCTTCCTGCTCAAAATATAGAACCAACTGATGAAAATTAGACTTGGTTCTTTTAAGGATGGTGGCTACTGACATTATGAAGCATGGACACTTCTCCTTCGTGAGATGTCAGAATGTAATACTTGTTTCCAACAACAGTTCTCTTATTGCATGTGTCAGACACTCCTTGGACGCTTAGTTGACACTCAAATATGGCCTGACAATAACAGCACGGCTCATAAAATATTCATTTTCTTTTTAAATTACATAATAGTCAAACTTAAAACGTAAAAAAGGTTATAGCCTGAAAAATGTTGAAAAAGGTTTCCATCTCTCTGCATTGAAAATATCACTTCTATAGGCAGACACAGCAAGCGCTAAACACACACATGTACGAAGTGTCCTGGTTTCTTGTATTTTAGACATCATTACTTCAGTCGGTGTGTCCATGTCTTATCATATCTGGTGTTTGTGTCTATCTATGTATGTGCTTCATAGCTTTCTACTTTAATTATCTTGCCTGGTAGTATAGGGATTATGGATCTCATTGTCATCAATGGCTGTTTGGATGATAACTACTTGAAGAAGTTGACGTAAAAGCTCAATGGATTTTGGTGGAAGCTTTACACATAATAGATTTGGGTTTTGGAAAAAAGAAATATTGATGTTTGGTAAGGCTTACGAACGATAGGAATAAGTGAATAGCTCAGGCTTTACATCTTTCACATCACACTTATACTTGATTGCGTCCGTCAAACAAGAATATCGTAACTACCCTAATTTCTCTGCATAGTTCATAAACTGTAATTTACAAAAACATAGGAGTACTATTATGTATAATTGTATATTGTATATTAAGTTTCCATCACATATTCTTTATGGATTTAAAATAACCTACTTTTACAGAACTAATATAATTTTAAGCTTATTTAGAGCCCATGATCAAAATCAAAATAGTAAGCAAACCTCTGATGTTGAAAATTAAGTGACATTTTGTAAGTTATTAGCAAATCTTGGGAACCTTGACACAACGGTCAAAGTTGTTGTATGACTTGGAAGTCACAAATTGAAGTCATGGAATCAGACCTCTTGCAATTGCAAGGTAAGGTTGCTTACAATATATCTAAAATGCGTGGGTCCAACTAATCACAGTTTTCCATTGTAAATTGTTTCAAATTTCTGATCACTAATCACAGATTAATTGAATGAAAGAAATATTTGTAGCATGTGGAACAAAATTACACTGAAGTCCTGTATTTAAATTTGTAATTTACTTCTTGACTCGGCAAATGGACAATGATTGAAGGTTTTGCTACTGGGGAATGCTTGCTGATAAGATTTTACATTGCAGGTGCAAGCTGTTTTGCTGTTTTTGGGAGGAAGTGGTGCGCAGCCAGGCATACCTACAGCTGAACTGCCATTTGATCAGAGTAACAGGGTAAAACATATATTGACTTTAGAAGAACAATTTTATAATAACTTGTATTGTATTTTTATGCTTGCATTTGTGAATTGGTTCCTGCAATCTCTAGGGCATGGGCGGTATTGGAAAGCTTCCAAATCTTTCACGAAGAATAGCCTCCTTGGTCAGGTACCGTGAAAAACGCAAGGAAAGATGTTTTGACAAGAAAATTAGATACACCGTGAGAAAAGAGGTGGCAGAAAGGTAAATGAAATTTCGTATTTTACCCTATTATCCCAAAAAGTGATGATTTATTTCTAGATCTACAATTTGTACAGGCAAAGTTATCTAAGCTTTTATAAGACGTTTCTCTGTTTTTATAAATAAGTTATTTATATTATTTTTATCTTCGCCAAGATGTCAACTCCATCACTATTGGGTAGTTGTGCCTGAATACTTATAGCAAATAAGATTGCGATTACAAATATAGAGTTCTGATTTATATCCTCCTTGAGAATATGAGAAAATAAACAAATTTAATAGAGCTTCCGAAAGGAAGTTCGTGGGGACACGTACAGGGCCAGCCTGACCATGTGCACCCTTGAGGGCCCAAAATTATAGTTACAAGTTATATATTGTTAATGCTCATAAATTTTCAAATCTGTTGCTATGGTCCAATGAACGAATGTAGTTTGTTAGCATGCGTATGCTCTCGTGTTCGATTCCCTTGGGATACTTTTTTTTTTTGCAAAACTTTTTACAATTATTAATAATATAAATCATAAAAAGAAAGAAAGTGGGGATCGAACCTAGGGTCATGGCATTCAGTAGCCTTAAGCATTTACCACTCAGCTGTAGTGCTGGATATTATTTGTTATTCGCAGCACTTATATATACTATATAATAACCACGATATATATATATATATATATATATATATATATATATATATTATGTATTATAATTGTAAAATTATTAATCGCATATATGCTTCTAAAAATAATATTATGATATTAGCTTGAAGTTGTATTTTGATGTTATTGATTAGAATATGACTCTTTTTTATGTTAGTTACAAGGATGACTACTTTTTATTTTTTATTTTTTTATGTTATTTACAGTTTAAATAGAGGAGGTCCTTCTTTAAAAACTATGTTTTTTTAGGCTTAATTGCATTTTTCCCCCTATCTTTTGCCAATTGTGCGATTTTGCACCCTCTCTTTTTTTTTTTGAGCGATTTTGCACCCCATCTTTTTGCCCCCTTTCTGATTTTGCACCCCATCTTTGTGTTCAAATGCACTGTTGCCTTCTATCTTTTTGCTAATTGTGCGATTTTGCACCCCCTCTTCTTTTTTTTTGAGCGATTTTGCACTCCATCTTTTGCCCCTTTTCCCCTCTTTTAATGATGATTTTGAACAAAACACAGTTGGAAAAAGATGGGGTGCAAAATCGCACAATTAGCAAAAGATAGGGGGAAAAGTGCAATTAAGCCGTTTTTTATTAGGGGTCCATTTTTAATATTTGAACAGGGCCTCCAATTTGATTGTGCCGGCCTTGGACACATAATTTGCTTTAACCCATAAGGAGATCAAGAAAATGAGTCCTTGTTCATTAAAATATCTAGAACTATGCTCTAGTGATTAGCGGTTATGCACTAACACCTATGATTCTATGAACCTACTAATAAAAGGGTTTTTGAGACTAACTGGATAGACCTATTATTCTCCCAAATGGAGAAAATGTTGTTAAACAATTGCTTTGTCTTGTCATAGTAAAAATTTGTGTTTGTTAGTTTTGAAACTCCACTGTTTACAATTACAGAAATATTTTTCAATACAAAATACTTGAACTCTACAGAGTTTTATCCGTTTCAAGTATAGTTTTAGAAATAGGACCGGTAAAACCGGGAGCCAGACTCATGGCTGGTCCAGTCACTGTATTTGGCTGCTCGTGAATTTAACCTGTAAAAGTTTGGTTAAACCCGTCAAACTCCCGTAACCCGGTGGTAACTGGTGTGGTCAGATTCAGTGAAAACTAGCTAGTGCTTTTATTTTTAAAAGATAATATGCTGAAAGTGGCCTGCACTAGAATTGAATATACGGCAGTACACTACCACAATGCAATTTTCTGTCACTGAGTCAGCTGCTTGTTGATGTTATCATGTTGCTTTTAATTGATATAGCTGTATATAGATGTGATTTTCTTTTGGCTTAAACGATTTGATTTTTGAACATCAAAATATAATTAATACTTTCCTTTTTTTATTGATAAATATACATGCCTTTCATAAATACATTCATTATTAAATTAAAGTCTATAAAATTATTTTTATTGTCATTTTATAAGTGTTTCAAATTTTTAGCGACCAAGTCAGCTGGCTTAATCTGGCTCATACAAAGAAAAATATTTTATAGAGACCGGGTGATGCAACCGAGTCATCAGGTTCAATTATGCGGTTAAACCAGTGATCAAGTGGTTCAACCAATGGCTAAATACCATTACCAAGTCAATCACCAAGTCGGTTTTTAAAACACTAATTTAAAATTTTAGAATTCTTTTCTTTTGAAATGGTGTAGTATTTATTTACCCAATCAAGTCTTACCACAGGTGAGATTGGCTATATAGATTAATCGAACCTATTAGTCTTTATCAATAACCAAATTTAAAGTAAACTCAATTTTCTTCTCACTTGTCCAAGCAGTCTTACAAACAGGGATAGTATTTTATTATTATTGAAAATTTAAACCCTAAACTCTTCCATGAAGTAGTATAGTTGAGATTTTATCAATATTAACAGCTTCAAATAAAAAAAAACTTCAAATAAATTATAACGTAAGTTGCATCTGGACTTGATTGTCGTATAGATAATTGAGAATGTAAAAGAGGTTTCATGTTGGGACTGAATAGATTTGTTTTATATTGAATTATGACACTATAAAATCTTAGACTTGACTTATTATTGAGTAGAGGCTAATCAGTGAACAGATTTCTTAGCAACTTAAGTAAAGAGTGAGGGACATAATAATTCATTGTTGTTGATGGTAATTGATTGCATTTTGTTGTATAATATTATTGGCTCCTTTAAAGGTTTTGTCTGGTTTTAAGTTGTTTTTGAAGTTTTTGTGTTTATTTCTTATGAATTTGGTTATGTTTTTATTCTCTCTTATTTCTTGCTAGGATGCATCGGGAAAAGGGGCAGTTTGCACCCTTGAAGCAAAGCCCTGGTTCCTCTAGCTGGAATTCAGCACAGGGTGCTGGTCAAGATGGCAGTCCTAATCCTGAATCTCTGTGAGTTTTAAACATAGTGGTTCTTGTGTGGGTGTGTGTGAGAGAGAGATTTGTGAAAATAGAATTTTAATCGAAATCTTTATTTTTCTTGTAATCCAGACGTAGATGTCAGCATTGTGGAGTCAATGAAAATAATACTCCTGCAATGCGCCGTGGACCAGCTGGACCAAGAACTTTATGTAATGCATGCGGCCTCATGTGGGCCAACAAGGTTAGTCATTTTGCTAACAAGTATGGTTTTGATGAAATGCTTGGTTCAACTTTTGTACTTCATTTGAAGTACAACAACACAAGTCTTTTCCAGTAGCTGGAGTTTGCTGCACAAGTCTAATGATATTTTTGTGTTACTCCCAAAATAACAACAACCAGTCTTTCATGGTCCCTGGTTTTTATCTGATGTGAAATGGTAAACCGGTTTACCATTTTTTATGTCATATGGGCTGGTTTGGGTTTTTCATAAATTGTGCTGGGTTTTTAAAAAATGGAAGGGTTTTGGTTATTGTTTTGGTTATGGTTAACCAAATTATTTGCGCACCCCTAGTCCCTGGCATGGGAGCTGGCTGGGGCTTTATAGTTAATGCCCTTACGCCCAGTGGTGAATCAGATGTTGTATTCTGACTACATGACATGTTGGTCTCATCATTCATGTTTCCTTATTACTTTGTATTTCTGATTCCTGTACTTGTTTGTTGTATTCTCAATATCTTTTATTGTGCGCATCTTGCAAATATATTCATCTTACTAAGTCTGCTTCTTAACTCTGATAGGGGACACTCAGAGATCTCAGTAAGGGTGGAAGAAATCTTTCTGTTGAGCAAAGTCGTCCGGTATGTAAAATAATTTTTTTAATGTTTTCTCAAGATGTATTTCCTTATTAAGCCAATTTCAAATGCTAAGTGCGACCAGCTATGCTTACCTCCAATTTTAATAACCAGTTGAAATCAAATGGTTTTGGTGATATATTCATTACAAACTATTGGGTCAACAGTATCTTAGTTGCTTTTAGATAGGAAAGGAGACATAATATCTTATCAATGGATTATAGAATAGAAATAAAATTTACTCCGTAAAAAGAATCAAACTTATTAGAGATAAGAGAGAATAATATAAGTTAGAGTGAGATAAGATAAGTATCTTAGATTCTTTAGTCACAAGTCAAGTTATTGACATGCTAACTAATCACAATCCAGTCACTTTCTTTATTAACGAAGTCATAGATCACTTGTCAAAATCCCATGAAATAAGGTATCACAGTGAAGGTTACTACTCTGATTTCTGATATGTATTTATGATTTGTATAATAAATATTTTCAAATAATATATTTTTAGCTAGATTAAATGCCATTTATCAATGCTCCTCCTCAAGGTCTCAGGTTCGGTTCTCTCTGGTGCCAATTTGAGGGGGTTAGTTTAGCTTCTTCAAAAAAAAAAAAAATGCCTTTTATCAACATTTTCAATTAAACTTTTTTGAAAATGGAACAAATGAACTAATTACCTGTTTATGATTTTGATTGTCACGAATAGATGGAAACACTTTACATTGACATGAAAGTAAATTTCGTGTAGTTCATTGTGGAAGATTTATTATTAAAGCATTGTAGTGAAGTTTAGTAGAAAACTTGGGTTTAAGTTATTACTAACCTTAATATTAAAACAATTTTTTTTCCTTTCAAAAAGGGTTTCAAAACAAACCAGTTTATTTTTTAACAGCCTTACCTTTGTGGCTCAAATTCTTTTATCAAATTAATTACACCAGTCCTAAAACACCCTATCAACTTGAATGAAATTTGCAGGACCCTCCTGTTGATGTCAAGCCAACTGTTCTTGAAGGGGAATTCTCTGTCATTGAAAATGAACAAGTAAAACTCTTTCAAATATTGCAGATTCATTCTTAGATTTGCAATTGTAGTTCTATTTGCATAAAACATTTATGGTGTGTTCAGGGTATTTCTGAAGAACCTTCCAAGACTGTTGGTGCTGAAGGTTTGAATGATCATGCATCAAACCCTGGTGATGAGGTAGTTGTAGTAAATTTGTTTTTGTTTTTCTTTATTCTTTTAATTCAATTTGGGGGTGCAGACATCTTTTCTCTGGTATTGACAAATGGGTATTTGTTCAGGAATTGTCTGAATCTGCAGAACACCTAACAAAAACACTTCCATTGGTAATTGATCATTCTTCGGAAAATGATGATGAGCAGGTATTCCTATTATGCAGCTTGTTTTATAATGTTTATCTAAATGAGTCATATTCACAATTTGCACAACTATGCTGGTGCTCCATCCGAGTTCAAGTAGCCCCACTTGAACTTTGCCGATGAAACTTGAAATGGATCTTCCAGTACACTTGTAAACACAAGAGTTTTGTTGTTAAACTAACTAACATAATTTTCTATAAGATGCATTTGAGTTTCTTCTTACATGAGGCTTATTTGACCTACAGGAACCCGTGGTTGAGCTTTCTAATCCTTCAGATGCAGGAATGTCTAATCCTTCAGATACAGATATTGACATTCCTGGAAACTTTGAATAGAAGGTACTAAGTAATTCATTATGTGGGTGTTTTAGACAACAGTCCATTTGTTGGATATTCTTCATGTAGATATGGGATGCAGCTCTAGAAGCAATGGTATTAGACAATTGGGAAAGTAGTTTATGACTGTATGTAACAGCGAAATGAAGTGGTAATCCTATCAAGGGTGTGAGAAGCTCTGATCTTCAAGCCCGACATTATTCTACAATATTGATACTGGAGGAAGTGTCAAATATTGTCTGTATATATTATTTGACAATCTTCCTTGAGTTTGGGACCGTGTTAATACAATGATGTATAATTGCATGACTTCGATAGTTTCATTGCGATCAATGCCTTGCTACCTGAAATTTAGAGTTAAAACTTTGGTGATGTGCTATTCCATCCAAAGGATGGACCTCTAGTCTGAATATCAGGTTTGTGGTGTGCTGAAGTTTAGGTTTGTGCTGCTGGACTCTTAGCGGGAGCATTTGGATAGTTCTTACAAATAGACTTGTTTCAGACACATGTAAATACATGTTCATATAAATAAACACTAGTTTTTTTATTTTTCTTTTTTCTTCTTCCTTATCCATTTTATTCCATACAAATCTATCTTTGCCATTCCGTTGCCCCGAAAAGATTTGTGTTCTCACTGTCACATGCTACCACTATTACAGAAAAATACCTGGTTGGTCACAACCCCGCCTAAAAATTATTTGGGCAATCACAAACTCAAAATTACACATCATTTAATTATTTTTTAAAATGCACGGTATTTAATTCTTTTTATTTATTTTTTATTTTTTTGAGCTGAATAGGTCTCCTACTTTGCGTGAGAGTTATTCACCGTCAACATTAAATTCTTTTTTATTTTGGGTTAAATATGTTTTTAGCCCTATAAAATTGGGACCTTTTAAGTTTAGTCCTTATTTAATTTTAATAGTTTTTGTAGTCCTTAATTTTTTTTTTCTGCACCTAGGTATTAGCCCCTCCTCAATTCAAATTTGTTTAATTTATGCTTAAACTCTTGAGTTTTTAAACAATTTTTTGCAGACGTGTTAAGAACATTACTAAAAATTTCTTTGCAATAAATTGTCGTAAAATTTGATTTTTACGTCCAGATTTTGTTAATTTTATCTTTAACTTTTTCCGTTTTAAGAAATTCATATTTAATTCGTTTCATGTTAAAAAAATCTAAATTTTGGTAAATGAACCTTTTATAGTGTTCTAAACCTGTCTTAAAAAAATTGTTCTAAAATTTAAGAGTTTAAAGATAATTAAACAAACGTTGTAACAAGGACTAAAATTAAAAGTAATTTTCTTTTGTAAGGACTAAAAATTCTATTAAAATTAAGTAAGTACTAAACTTAAAAGTTCTCAATTTTATAGGACTAAAAACATATTTCACCCTTTTATTTTTAAGCTTAATAGGTCTCTTCCTCTCGGTGCATGTCACTCACGGTCAGCTTTTGTGATATTCCAGGGTTGTTCGCCCCTCCCCCTCTATCTCTACATGTTCTTCAAAGAAAAATTGAATTTTATATATTTGTTCTTCAAATCAAGATTGGGAGCTTTTAAAAAAGTTGTTCTTCAAATCATTAAATCAACTTTGAAAGATAAATAATTTAAGGCTAAATTGCATTTTTGGTCCCATAACTATTTAGGTAGTATTGCTTTGGTTCTTTAATTAAAATTCGATTTATTTTGGTCCCTTAACTTCTCTCAATTACACATTTTGGTCCTTTCTGTTAATTTTAATTCAAAAACGTTAGGTTTTTTTTTCATCTTCTTCTCCTCTTTTCATCTTCATATCATCTCCACCAACCTTCAACAACAAGAATCCCAGAAAAAATCCAGAAGAACATGAAGAAAACCTAACGTTTTTGAATTAAAACTAACAGAAAAGACCAAAATATGTAACAGAGAGAAGTTAAGGGATCAAAATAAATCGAATTTAAATTAAGAGACCAAAACGATACTACCTAAATAGTTAAGAGACAAAAAATGCAATTTATTCGTAATCTAATGTATGCAACCCTACTCTTCCTTTTTTAACATGCTAATTTTGTTTATTTTTTTTACCATCTCATCCCAATTTTGTCCTCCCACTCTCATGAGAGTTTGGAGTATAGATGTGTTACTATATTTAAGGAAGTTTATTACATTGATCGTGTGAAAAATGATGACCAAAAACTTTAGTCTTTGAAAGCGACACGTGGAATTACTCTAAGCGACTTAAGGTCAATGGTGTCATAATGCAAATATGTAGTATTCGTCGTGCTATTGCAAAATTTCAGGTATTGATTGTATCATCGTTATACTTCTACCCTTATGTAACGTTTTATAAACGGTCATGATTCCTTTTTTTTATTAAGTGTTTAACAATACAAGTGTTATTTTTTTTGGTAAACAAAGAAGAAAAGGAAAAACAAGACAAAAAGGAAACCAAAAAAAAAAAAATACTGGAAAGAACTAACGCCTTGCTACTAGTTCTTGGCCAGCATCAACCTGCAAAAGAGGGATGATTCCAAGAGGTGGTTCGATAAACTCCAGCCAAACATGGCTACCAGAAGCTCCGTGCTTTGCAAAATAACCCGCAACCGCATTTCCTTCTCTAAGCGTATGCACTAGCTGGATGTTCCAATTCTTGGTTAATAACTCCTTCATATTATGGATAATTAAGTATTTGCAGCTTAACTTGTTGAATTTAGACCGATTCTTGGGCTATGTATGCACGATTTCTAGCCGTCCAAAGGCACCGTATCACTGAGTGTGTGTTTGGTTTGGCGGTGATGAAAATTGATTTTGATAGAATCGAGTTTGAGAGAATTGATTTTGATTAAAAGTGAGCTGGATGTGAATTGATTTATGTTTAGATACACTTACTTAGAAGTGATTCTTATGAGTTGATATTGTTTGGATAGTATGAATCAAAATTGTGGGTAATAAGGTAAATTTATATGTCAGCAGAAATTAACTATTTGGAATTGATTTTCCTTTGCCGCATAAGCTCCAATTCCTGGCTTTGACGTAACTCGCGTTTGGGGCTAAAATCACGTTTTCTGGATTTGATTTTGCAAGTTATCCAAACATCCATTTCATGGTTCAAACCGCGTTTGGGACTGAAAAAGCACGTTTGGAGCTTGCAAACGTGCAACCAAACAGATACTGAAAGGAACAGGTGAGGGAGAAGTCCATCTAGGCCTCTAATGATCCATGAGCCAAGGTTGTACTCCAAGAAGTTTTTGTTGTTGAAGTTGATGGCTAACCAAAGCTTCCTAGGGATGCCCAATCCTGCAAGTTGTGGAAAACATCTTTGCTGGTTGAGTTGCATCTAGTGCAGACATCAGTCGGAGACATACATCTCGTATGTAAAACTACCTTTCTAGGAATAACATCATGGCAAGCTGTCCAAAGGAAGAAATTTAATTTCTCCTTGAGCTGGAATGTTTGTATGATGATAATCTAAGAAGTAAGAAGTGTGCCAAGAACAATTTTTAAGGAATTCATTATAAAAGAAATTTTATCTTAAAATTACCATTTTGAGTTGCTTAAATAATGCCCCAATGACACTTGTTAATTTAAGAGAGGATAATGGTCTAAGACGAAAATTCTTTTCTTTTTTTTTGAAGGAAAGGCGAAAAGTCTCTGGTAACTTGACATTTGTTGGATACCTTACTTTCTAAGTAAAATTAATTCAAAATTTAAATTTGCTTTAAAATAATTAATTAAGAAAAATAATGATTAGAAAATGGATACGAACCAAACATGATGATATTTAGTTGTATTAGTTTAAAATTAAGTCTTCAAAAAATGAATTTTTGTTTTCTCATGAAATATGCGTTTCAATTCACAATCCTATCATCCATTGATTCAATCAACATATATTTTGACAAAAAAATAAAAAACGCGGCATTTTCTTCCCTTGTAAGACAAAAAAAAAAACTTTTGTCCAACCACAGCTGAAATCCAAAACATACATACACGTGAATTACACTGTTGAGCTCCTTCCCCAGGCGAGCGAGGTATGTATTTCTGATTAATCTTTCGGATGGATTTTCCTTTTTCAGCTTTTCCTAATCAATTTACATATTCACTTCTTAGGTTTTTCCATTCCATTTTATCGATCACCATTTTACTCTTTTCCATAACTCACTGTAAGTAATTGCTCAATTACTTTAATTGCAGATAATAATGTCTGATTCCGCTTGTGAGATAATGATTCCACCGACAACAACTAATATAGTAAAGCTCAGTGAAAACGAAGACAGATTCAGCGACTTACCTGATTGCGTTATACTTCACATACTCTCTTTTTTGAACACCAAACACGCAGTTCAAACTTGTATTTTATCTCCGAGATATAAGGATCTATGAAAACGTCTTCCTGTGCTTATATTTCATTCTGAAGACTTTCGAATTTGAACTTACAACATATTCATCAAATTCGTCTCTTAAGTTTTATCTCTTCGCGATTCATCTATATCGCTTTTGATTTTAAGCCTAAAAACGGTTGCTTAAAGACTCACATAATCAACAGGATTGCGAGTTATGCTCTTTCACACAATGTCCAACGGTTAGGACTTGAGGTCAATGGTGACATTGGGAATATTCCGCTTAGCGTGTTTTCATGTTAGACTTTAACACATCTTAAGCTTTCTATTTACCTCTGTCAAGGTTATGAAACACAGTTTCCAAAATCTCTTAATTTGCCGTCATTAACCAACTTGCAACTAGAGAATTTTGTGTTTTGTGTTGTGTTGGTGATAATGACTGTGCCGAGCCATTTTCGATCTTTAACGGGTTGAATAGTCTGCTCATTTCCAATTGCAAAGTGTTGCGTGGAAAAACTCTTTGCGTATCAAGTGCGGCACTTGTCAATTTGACTGTATAGAATCACTTCTACAACTACTACAAAATTGATCTATGTACTCCAAGTCTTTGCACATTTGTTTTTTCAGGTACTCCTTATCAGCAACTCTCTGCAAGCAATGTTCTTCTCTTAAACATGTAGAGATTCATGCAGAAATAATTTCATTTTCGGACGATCCTTTTAGGTTTCTATTCAATTGGCTGCAAGAGCTTGCTAATTTAAAATCGTTGAAAGTCTCTACTAATACTCTTCAGGTATCTTAGCATATTGAGGTTATTTTTACTTTCTTCTTATGATGCATTTTTATTTTCTTCTAAATTTTATCGAAAATTATTTGACTAGCATTAAACTAATCCATTTGCACCCTTCATTGCTTAGGTTCTTTCCTTAACTCCTAGTCTGTTGAAGTATAATCTCCCTTCCTTAGGTAACTTGAAGTCATTGAAAGTGATAATGGAACCACTTCTGTATCAAGTTCGCATGGCACTGTGCGAAGTCAAGTTGAAGAAAGTGAAGTCAAAGAAAAAAGCTGCTAAGTTACGTAAAGCTTTTATAGAAGGATTGGAACCATCTTCACTCATACCTGATGGAATCGTGGATTTGTTGCTTCGAAATTCGCCCTCAGCAGAAGTTGACTTCATAGACTGCTCAACGCAAATTCTTAAAGCAAGAGATTTATAATTGGTTTGTTTTTCGTTTCCTTCTCTGTTTCAGTTTCGATAATTCTGGTCATAACTTATTATTATCGGATAAATTACAAGTCTCTTGGGTAAACAAATAAATTGTACATGTATACGAACGTAAATTGTAAGTTTGCTTCTTGAATCACATAGAGGACCATTTTGAATTAGTATCTAGCTTCCTGGAACTTTACAACTAAGATAAGTATTAGTTTTTCTTACGAACAAAGAAGTCCTTATATAATTATAGATATTCGTGGAGAAGTTAAAGGAGGGAATTTATGAAATATTTAAGGTGTATAAATTCATTTTGATTTGTGCTTTAAGTTTTTTAGAAATTTCAGTCAGCTATATATGATTACCCCAATTTTATCTTTTTCAATAAGTGTTTGTTGAAACAATTACACAAATTAACCTATAGTTTTCTATTCTATTCTTATTGCTGATCATACAATTTGCTTATAATGTTTTGTATACGACTCTGGTATTCACAATGCCACCATTGTAATGGTGCTCCATCTGAGTTCAAGTTGCCCCACTTAAATGCAAATACAGAGTCTGCAGGTGATATTATTCTCTATAAGATTGATTTGACGTTTTGCTTCTAACATAAGCAACATTTGACCCACATGAGCCTGGTTGAACCTTACAATCCTTCAGATGCAAGTATGGACATACCTGAAACTTTTAATAGAAGATATTTAGTGATTCAACCCACTTGGGTTGGCCCAGTGGTATTAGCTTGGGATCTGAGAGTTTGCTCCTCCTCAAGGTCTCAGGTTCGATTCTCTCTGGTGTCAATTTGGGTGGGCTAATTTAGCTTCTTAAAAAAAAAAGATATTTAGTGATTCATTATATGTCTGGGTTATAGACAATGGTCCCTTTGTAGGATATATACGTGTATGGGATGCTGCTTTAGAAGCTCTGACGTTCAAGCGTAATTAATTAGTATGTAATTAATATTGGTGCTGGAGATTGAAGTGCCAAATTTTGTTTATGTATGTTTTTTTTTTGTTATTTAATGATCTTCGTTAAGTTTTTGGCCTCGTTTTAATGAAATGTCGTCTGATTGTCTGACTTTGTTAAATTCATTTAGATCAAAGCCTCGCTGCTTGAATTTTGGAGATTAAACTTAGGTGAATTTTAGAGGTTAAAGGAGGAACCTCTTGTTTAAATATAAATATCTTTGTATTTGAGTTGACTTGGGTATGGTGAGCCAGTTCATGTCATTTTAGGCTTGTGCTAACTGGTTCTGACTTGACCCCTTGCTTCAATCATGTTTTCTTCCTTTTACTTTCTCCCCAAAGCCCCATTCTCCCCTTATGTTCCATTTTCTTCTATGTACTTAGATGTCATTACTAGTCGGGATGATCTGGTGTACTTTATCATTGAAAATTAATAGAAAGATGACAATTGTATATATTCTAAATGCACTGCCTATCTGCACTAAGTCTTGGTTTTGGACCTTCGCTGAATATAAATTATAGTATTATTCCAAATTTGCCTTATTTCATGATTTCTGCCTAAGTGATGATGAGAAGAGAATGTTATGTTTTACTCATGATATCTGAGGGCTGTTATTTGTAAATAAACCTTTGTTTCGAATTATTCAAAGGCTCCTGTACATTGGGTGTTAATGTGACAGCATTGTGTGAAATAATAGAATAATTATTTGGATAAGCATTATTGGCTTGGAAGCATAGATGATATATGTGTAATCATTACCTGCTCAATAATACATGTAGGGAAGGTAATTATAACTGTCTTGAAGAGATCGAAAGCATGAAGGGAGTAATAAAATAGACATGTGGAACCAAGGGTAGCACCTGAGTGACATTGTGGTTGGTGACTTTTATCCTTAAAAACGAACCAAACCGCATTGCGAACACTCCAACTTGTAGGTATTGATATGACAATAGGTATATTAATATTTTGTTTGGTAGTTTGGAGGGGAGGGAAAGAGAAAACTTTGGAGGGATGGAAATATATGGTAAAGTTGTAAAATCTTTTACATTTTTTGAAAGAGTAATTTTTAAAAAAAATGATAAATTAATGTTTATGATTAATATATTTTTAATTTTAATAATATTATAACAAAATCAATTAAATTCGAAGAATTCATGTAAATCCTCGAAAACCCTCCAAAATTCTCCTCTAATACAATTTTTGAGTTCCCAGGTTGAGGAAACTTTTGTATTATGAAGAAAAATTAACTCCCTAAACTTTGTCTTCTCAATGTCATCTATTTCTTCCACTTACTCCTTCATTTTTTTTCTTTCAAACCCTTCACTTTCTTCCCCTTCAAGCTCGCAAACAAAATCCAAGGGACTTTTATGACAATATAAACTTAGTATTGTAACGTTGAAGATTATTTTGATTAATAAAGTGTACATTTTTGAAATTTCAATATATTGAGATACACTGTTATAAGCACTTGATTCAAATGATAATTTGTCCTTTTTTTTAATAATTATATCCATTAGGTACAAATAATTTGCACGACATTTAGTTCCCTTCTTGTGCGAAAAACTTTTATATCCTTCCGCTCAAAACCTAAACATCAACCCTACGAACACGTTGTTGCAATCCATCGTCCCTATTCCTTTCAAATTCATTCAGCAATCACAACAACTCACAAGTTAAAACTACCCTTTTTAAATATATTTTGCTTACTAAAAAAAGAAGTTATTCTAAGATTCGGTCATTTAAAAGATGGCTTATATTAGGACTTTGGAGGAGAGTGTTTTGGAGGGATGAAATTAGAGGAAAAGATTGAGAATTTTTTTAAATTTTTTGAGAAAATGGTTTTGTATAAAATGATAAATAAATACTTATGATTAATGTATTTTTAACTTTGAAAGTATTATATCAACATAAATTGGATTTAAAAAACTTACCAAAATCTTCAAAGTAGTCCAGTGACGAGAATTCACATTTTTCAAGATGAATAAGTGGGGTATTCGGAGTTTGAACCCCAACCCATTAGGGACATTTTATATTACCAAGAAAACTACCTCCCAAAACCCTCCACTCTCTGCATTCTTTTCACTTCTTCCTTCCTTTATTTACAAACCTTCCCCTCCAAACACCCAGATAGAGCCTAACTTTAATACTGTTGGTGCGCCCAAAAAGGTACCTTGACCGAATGAAAAAATGAATTGGGAGTGGGTAATGGGAATAAAGACAGTCATTAGTGGTATAAGATGACAATTTAACCCACCAATTTAGTACGATTTTAATGTAGCAGAAGTAGTAGAAAACAATGGTCTCTCCTTCGCACAAAAACAAAACCCTAGATAGAAAACTTGTTGAAGTTAACTATTGCAAATCCTTCTATTCTGCTCTACTCCTCACCCCAGGCACACAATTTCATTTCGCAAGGTATTTCTTGTTTCTTAGATGAATTTTCCTTTCTAGGTTTTTCCATTGCATTATACTTTAATCCGTTCTTTTTAAACCTTTTTATTTATTGATGATTGTTATTAGGTTCAAATCTGAATGTCTAATTCAGTGAATAAGATAATGATTCAGCCAAGTACGAAGAAAGTTAAACTCAACGACGACAGCGAAAGCGAGAATGCAGACAGACTAAGCAACTTACCTGACTGTGTTATCATTCACATACTATCACTTTTAAATACCAAACACGCAGTTCAAACCAGCGTTCTGTCTTCCAGATGGAATCATCTCTGGAAACGCATTCCTGCTCTTATATTACATTCTTCAGACTTTTCAACTTACCAGATATTCACTATATTCGTGTCTAGGGTTTTATCTCTCCGTGATTCCTCTATCGCACTGCACACTCTTGATTTTAAGCGGAGAAATCGCCGTTTTGAGCCCAACATAGAAAGGATTGTCAGCTATGCTATTTCACACAATGTGCAGCGAATAGGACTTTCTGTTAATGGTCACATTGCAGACATTCTGCCTAGCACGTTTTCATCTCAAACTTTAACACATCTTAAGCTTTCTATTTACAATGGTGGTAGACGGCATGAAACACTGTTTCCAAAATCTCTCAATTTGCCGTCATTAACCAACTTGCAACTAGGAGATTTTGCATTTGGTGTTGACGGAAATGGCTGCGCCGAGCCATTTTCGACCTTTAATAGGTTGAATAGTTTGCTCATTTCCAATTGTATTGTAAGGGGTGCATATACCCTTTGCATATCAAGTGTGACACTTGTCAATTTAACTATGTACAATGACATATACAACTTTTACATAATTGATCTATGTACTCCAAGTCTCTGTAAGTTTGTTTTTACCGGTACACCTTATCACGGACTATCTCTTGGTAGCAGTGTTTCTTCTCTTAAACATGTGGATATCGACGCAGAAGTAATTTCATATCTTAAGGAGCCTCCTTTGATTCTATTCTGCTGGCTCCAAATGTTTTCTAATATAAAATCATTGACGGTCTCTACAACTACTCTTCAGGTACCTTAACTTAGCATGTTTTGAGGTTATTTTTACTTTCTTCTTAAGATGCCAAATTATTTAATTCTATAAAAAATCAATTGACTTGTATCAGATTAATCCACTTGCATCTCTGATCATGTAGGTTCTCTCCTTAATTCCTGATCCATTGAAGGTTAATCACCGTTTCCTGTGTAACTTGAAGTCACTGAAAGTGATTCTGGAACCAATTTCATATGAATTTCGGATGACAATGTGTGAATTTAAGTTACAGAAGGTCAAGTCAAAGGTAGAAGCTGCTAAGTTAAGAATAGAATATGAAAAAGGATTGAAACCATCTTCACCTATACCTGATGGAATAGTGGACTTTTTGCTTCAAAATGCGCCCTCAGCAGAAGCTGGCTTCATAGATTACAAAAGGCTACCTTGTAGAGGGAGAAATTTATAATTGGTCAGTAGAAATTTTATTCTAGGAATTGTGTATTAAACATTTTGAAATATTAAGATTATGATTTTTTCTACATAAAGCTTATCAATTGTTTCTTTTCTTGAATCCTAATCAAGTGCAAGGGCACTTATTAGCATGAACCTTGTCTTTTTGTTTTTGTTTTTGTTTCCTTCTCTGTTTCAGTTTCTGAAGGTCTCTTTGGTTATAACTAATTATTAGTGGTGAACTGCCAATATTATATTAAGGGCTTGCTAGCCCTCGATAAAGGCTCACTGGCCCTTCAAGGCACACCCATGGCCTTAAGAGGCGTAAACCGCCTTTCCTAGCTTCTAGAGCGCTCGCCTACTAACTTGGGGCCTAAGCTGCTTAGGTCCCAAGACACGAAAACAAACCCAATCAAGGCTATAAATACCACCCTTGAGAGCATTCTCAAGGCATGGTGAAAATCGGCTAAACCCTAGTCTTTGTTATTGTACTTACTGCAAGTACAAGTGGATAGATTACAAGTTTCTTGGGTAAAGAAATAAATTGTGCATGATTGTGTCTAGTCTCGACTTAAGTGGATGATCCCTGGATACTCTAAAAATGTGCGTGTGTGCATTTCTTTTTTAATCATTTGTAGTACCAAAAGGTTACAAGAATGGAAGAGCAAGTCCATACCACCTAAAACCAAGGGAAGCAGTACATTAGCATATAAAAAATGCCCTCAAACAAAAATACCAAGTCTGCTACCCTAAAGTAAAAAAGGGATAGCACTTAGAAACTCCAAACCAATTTGAATTTATTGGCGGTTCACAGCCTGAGATAAGCATTAGCTGCCAACTTGTACGAAAAAGCTTGTGTGCATCTTGAATCACATAAGGACCATTTTGAATTAGTGTCTAGCTTATAGGAACTTCTCAGCTGAGATAAGTATTCGTTTTTCCAACTTATACAAAAAGTCCTTATAAATTTATTGATATCTAGGGTGATAAAGGAGGGAACTTAATAAAATTGTTAAGATGCATAAATTCATTTTATTTTGTGTCTAAAGTTATTTAAAGAATCTGCAGTCATTTATAAGATTATTTCAAAAAATTCTTTCTCGATATGTGCTTGTTGAAACACTTACACAAACTTACAGTATTCTATTCTTCATCACGGACTATTTGATTTGATTTTAACGTTATCAATTCGACTCTAGTGTTTACAACTTGATCCATTGTACCGGTGCTCAATCTGAGTTGAAATTGCCCGCCCCCACCTGAACTTTACTTATTAAACTTAAAAAGAAACTTCTGATATATTTGACCTTGTTTAGTGGTGTGCATGTTCCCAAATTTCTTGAAGTTTCTTCTATATTTCTTAATTATGCTATATATTCTAATTGGTTTACTTAATTCTTTTTCAAGGATGACACACCCAGGCCTGGCCAGCCCGTCAAGCCCCACGCCCTACTGGACCCGGAGCTCCTCCAGCCCGTGCCTAGAAGAAGCTAATATGAAGTTTTTTTTTTGTGTGTTGTTGGATCAGATTTATATCATGAACCTCATTTGATTTGCTTAATTTTAGATTCTATTTATTGTGTAGCAACAATATGTCACTATCTGACTTTTTGCTTGTGTTCTTGGGCAATACCTACATTTTGGATCATTTTAATTTGATTCTATTGAACGAGTGGACTCTGATATTTAAGTAATTGTTGAGTATGTGCAAGAGTAGGTGATAGATAGCATCAAGCTTGTCATTATTGAAAACTATAAATGTTAGACATGCTTAAAGTATAAAAATCCCAAGCTCTTGCAATAGTGTCTTTGTTTAACTTGTGAAAATAAGGGGTGGCAAGTATTGTGTTTTTAAGATATATTACAAGTTCAATCTTCCCTGCACTTGTATACCCATAAAGGGTGACAGAGCATTCCTTTTTCCCCTTCCTTTACCGCCCTTCCAAGCATAACCAAAGACCATGCGTGGTAGATTTCTTTGAAACATTCTTGATGACTGTTTGTGCTTACCAAAATAACACTTTAGTCTGACTGTTTCTTCATCGTTTGGAGGGTAGACCATGATGCATGTTCATAATTTTTATTTAGCAATTTCATTCAAACAGAGCACTGTCCAGCAATGTAGTCAAGTTTGAGTTTTTAAGTAGGATTGATAGATTGGTGAAAGATCGTAAACACGAGTGTCGGAACACAATTTGTAAGTAGGATCGATAGGTTGTTGATAGAGTTAGAAACAGGGAAAATCAGAGAAAAACCTAGCAAAAACAAATATGACTAAAGTCGAAGCACTGTTGAGGTGTAGTGGGATTTAGGATTGTACAATCCTACAAACCAACACTCGACCCTGACTACAATGTTGTCCAGTCAGACAAAATTAATCGTGACTATATAATCATTAGGTGTAATTTTTTAATAAATTATATTATAATTATTGGTGAAGGTAGCTACATCTCTACATTAACAGTCTATAAAACCCTCACGTGGTTTGGATTGGTTCGATTGTTGCGGTTTTTTTGCGAGATAATACAACTTTTTGTTTCTGACATTAAAATCAAGTTAAAAAAAATTAAAAAAACTTTTTTTTCAACAATGTTTAAAATTTGATCCAACATTACAATTTAATTTTCATCCAAAATTGTTTCCATCAACATAAACTAAATCAAAATTATGGACCAAAAAATAACCCTCTCTCGTAAGAAATACAAAATATTAAGATTTTATTATTCTCTAAATTTTTTCATTGAGATTCCTTGATTTTATTAGTAGAATCAACATATATGCAAATGTGCAAGTAGAATTAAATTAAATAACATAAATACATTTTTAGAATCAAAAGCATAGAAGAAATTTAACAAGAGAAAATGTCTTATTAAAAAAAATAGAGAAAAAACATGTTAATCTATAAAAAATTTAATTGAATCTCCGAGTACTAGATTAAGTGACAAAAGTTTAATAAGTGTCTCTCTTGTGTCTCTCTTATGTTGCGGTTTGATTCGGTTGGTAAAACAAAAACCACAAATCGAACTGAGCCGTGTGGTTGAGTCAAAAAATAGTCTGAATACATCTGAACCAAATACGACTTTTACACTTTAAATTAATTTGGTTTGCGGAATTTTTAACGGGATGGTTCTCTTTTGAACACCCTTGATTCTAACCCATATAATGGATAGTGGAGAATCGAACCCGAGACTTTAACGAGAGGAGCATGCGTCAAGGTCTCAAGTCAACAGCAACAGACAAACCCAAGTAGGTTTGAAAATTTACCACAATTTAATAAAGTTTAACTTATATTGTTTTTATTTTAGTGGAATTGTTTCTATTAGTTGATTTTTAAAATTAAATATTTAAACTTACAATTAGAATAGTTTAAATGAATGGTATAATATTGAAAGATAAAAAACATATTAAAATCACTTTTTAATTAGTAGGCAGACCAAAGTCATGCATCCATTTTTTTTTGACTAAATGTATCCATTTATATATAGGTATTTATACTTTTTTTTTTAAATCATAAAAAATAAAAATAACATTTTTCTTTCAAAGAAATTAACATGGGGTTTTCCTTAAAAAAACAAATGGATTAAGGTATTTGCAACTAATTAACATATTTTCAACTATCTTTAAAAAAAACATATTTTCAACTAATTACTCCTTATTTGCTTAGTTAATGCTGTTAAGATATTTGCAACTAATTAACATATTTTCCAGTTTTTTTCCCTTTAAAACCACACGAATATCTTTCCACTTTTAGAAAATAATGATTTACTTTGGCATAACCATAATAACGATGAATCAGTTATTTCCAAATTTCCATTGCCACACTCTATATATCTCTTTCTGCCACACCCTCAACACATACACTACAGACAGTGACAAAAATGACCAACACTTTCTCCCTGTTAACACAACAATACAAAGCACTACTAAAGAAAAACATATTAATCTCGTGTCGAAGCAAGACATCTATCCTTCTTCAGATGCTCTCACCGGTCATATTCATTTTCCTAATATTCGCCATAGACAAAGCTATCGAAGTACAAACCTCAACAACTACGGGGTATAAGTCCACAACACACCCTTCACTAAAACCTTCACCACCAATCCCACCTTGCGAAAACAAATTCTTCGTTAAAAAACCTTGCTATGATTTTATCTGGAGCGGTGATACTAACCCGAAGTTTCACATCATCGTGGAACGTATCATGAATAATAACCCAGGTAGACCCATACCTATCTCTAAGGTTAAGTCATTTCGTAATAAAGCACTAGTTGATCAGTGGTTTCTTAATAATCCTATGCAATGTCCCGGTGCAATTCATTTTCGGGAAAAGTATCATCGTGTTATTAGTTATGGGATTCAGACTAATTCCAGTAATGTTCAGAAGCGTGGGAAATATGAAGATCCCAATTTTTCATTTCAACTTCCTCTTCAGCTTGCTGCTGAACGTGAAATTGCTAGATTTCTCATTGCAGGTATATCAAAATCATTATTTATATTGTAAAGAATGATATAGCTTCAATTGCGGTAGTAGAAATATAAAAAACACTGATGTTATTCTTACTAAAATTGTGATTATTTTATTTTAAATTTTTTGTCAGTGATCAAATACATGTTCTAAATTTTAATTGGTGACTTGTTACATAATTTTTAGACCCAAGCTTCAAGTGGAATGTGTTTTTGAAGGAATATGCACACCCTGCCATGAGTCCTCCCTCTGCTGTTGGATCAATAGGTCCAGCATTTTTTTTTGCAATTGCTATGTTTAATTTTGTTCTTCAGATGAGTTCTTTGGTTGCAGAGAAAGAGCTCAAACTTCGCCAGGTATGGTGTAGTCGTATAGCAATAAACATTGATATCCTATGCTGAGAATGCAAAAATTTCTTCTTTGTACTTATAATCTTCAAATATTGGTCATATGTATCAGTTCCTAGAATTAGTACACATTAGTTCACGAGACTACTAAGATCAATATTGCCATTATTTGAACCAAGGTTTCAAATTACTGTTGCGTTGCAGTTTCTATATTATGTGAATTGTGGTTAAATGGCGAGCTGATAGGACCTTAATGCGGTTGTGCTACTGTCACAGAGACATCATCAACACTGATGTCGTGTACCTCTATTTAAAACCTTGATAGGAACTAATGTGGGGATTTTTTGCATTAATTTTCTCCTGCTGTAAAATTATGCAGTGATGAGTTTGTTTGTTTATAGTTTTGTTGTAATCGTGTTTGTTGTTTTACGGCATTTTTGTTTTGGATAGGCAATGACTGTGATGGAGCTTTACGACTCTGCATACTGGTTATCATGGCTAACCTGGGAAACAATTGTTACACTCCTATCATCTATTCTCGTAGTTCTCTTTGGCATGATGTTTCAGCTTCGTTTCTTTTTGAAAAACAGTTTCGCTGTTCTGTTTCTTCTGTTCTTCCTATTTGAACTCAACATAGTGAGATTCTTCTAGATTTGCCATTTACACTTTTTTTCCTTTTCATTTGGGTCTGTTCTGTATTCTGTGAATTTGAAGGTTTTTCTGATGCCTAGTATTTTCTCCTTTGGTTTTAGACTGTGTTAGCCTTCATGTTATCGGCTTTTATTCGCAAATCATCTTCGGTAACAACAGTCGGCTTCTTCATATTTATCGTCGGCTTCGTGACTCAGGCATGAACCTACTCTTTTAATTCTTTCGGGAGAAGTTTTATGGAGTACGTTGAAGACAATGGATGCTCATGTTCTTTTATGCCTGTTGTTTTATCGATTTGCAGCTTGTGGTGCAAGCAGGATTTCCTTACAATTATATCTTCTCTGTTACTGTCCGAAATTTATGGTCATTGTTTCCTCCTAATCCTTTTGCTCACGGCCTGCGTGTGCTTTCACACGCTGTTTCAACTCCTAAAGATAATGGTGTTAGCTGGAGTAAATGGGGATCATGCGCCACTAACGACAATGGCTGTGTGATGACAATTGTACGTATGTATGCAGTGATTTGAGTTTGATTTTTGCACCCCAACACCAAAAACTGTTTCAATTTAAGAATACTTTGACTTTCTATTCCCTTTTAGATGATTATTATGTTCCATGGTTCTATATTAATTCCTTTTAATCCTCCCTACCCTTCAGCTTTCGATGCGTCGATGCAATACTTATGTATATCTTCTTTCGTTGACAGAATGATATTTATAAATGGCTTCTGGTCACATCCTTTCTGTGGTTCGTTCTAGCCATCTACTTTGACAATATAATCCCAAATGCGATGGGTGTGAGAAAATCTGTATTATACTTTCTAAATCCTCGTTATTGGACGGGAAACGAAGGACAAAAAGTGAAAGGTGATGAATATTTTTTAAGTTGTGTTTGTTATTACTTTTTTCATGCTCTTTATGGATTAATTCTTCTAACCCGTTTTTTTCACCTTCCTTTCATAGAGGGTGGGGTTTGTAGTTGCATATTTTCAACCAGACATGAAGAGAATAGTATGCCAGATGATGAAGATGTCCTTGAAGAAGAAAATGTTGTGAAACAGCGACTAACACAAGGTGTCGTTGATGCAAACGTTGCTGTTCAGTTACATGGCATCGTGAAGACTTATCCCGGTACATATATAACATTGGTTTCTGCTGTAAATGTAAAAGAAGTGCTCCTTACCATGCTCTTAAGGTAAAGCATTTCCTATCACAAGATGGATCTTATTCCCGATACATATAACATTGGTTGCTGCAGTAAATTTGTGAATGATTGTAATTTCCTCCTGATAGGAGTGAGCTATGCTTGGATGATGAGCAATGTGTTATTCTCAAATTATTTTCAGGGCTTAACTTTACAAAGAATCAGTTATTTTGTCTTTTAGGACCGAATGGAGCTGGAAAGACTACAGTTATTAATTGTTTGACAGGGACAACTCCCCCCCGATATTGACTATTAAGTAATCAATGCGTTGGTATCATGACATGAAAAATTTCCTTAACAGCGTTGATTTATGGACATTCTATCCGAAGCTCCACTGGCACGTCAAACATTCGAAAGCTTATGGGAGTGTGTCCGCAGGTGTCTCTCTGTCTCTCATTCAATATATTTTTCTTGTATGTTTTTAATATAATATTTGAGTCTGTTTTATTTAGATTTGATTTCGTTTTATTTAATATTATTTCCTTTTTAGAACTATTTTACTTCAATTGTAAGTTATTATATTTCAGGAACAAATAATTGATAGATTGAGTCTTGGAGCAAAAGAAAGAGGATTAGGAGCTGATTCGGGATGAAAATATGGGACAAAAATATGTCACCCCTAAGTCAGAGACTTGGCACGGCCCGTGCCACCAGCAGCACGACCGTGCTTGCCTTCAGGATGCTCTTTTGCTGCTTCTGCTTCATAGACAAGCTACCTATTAGTTTATTTCTGACCTAAAAGCCCGTGGTTTCTTGTGGAACATTCTAGTGTTATATTTTTTAGGGCTTAAATCATTGTAAACTATAAATAGAGTAGCTAGCTATCACAACAATTGATCTTTTGTTCTCGGAATTCAATAGTGATAATTGTCTTTCTTAATAAAATTAATAAAAGTTCTTCCTTCATTTTCTTGTTATTTACTTTATGTTCTTCTTCTTCTCTTCTATGTCTACGATGAACATGAGTGAGTAGACTCTTATTGTCTTGGGATAGTTGGATAAGTCTAATGACATAATCCTAATCAAACCAAGCCATAAACCCTAATTTTATATAAATCTACTTTCTAATCTATTTCACTGTTTTTATAATGAATTAACAAATACCAAATTCATAATGCGCAACGGAGGGTTAGTATTTATTAATTCATCATCACAAATATCAATATCAATTCATAATGCGACAACAGAGATTTGATATTGGAGCAAGTGAAATTAGACAAGGGTTGCAAAACATGAGAATAGTCTAGTAAACCTTGAGACATATAACTCTTCAAGGATTCTAATAACAATCAACCATGAGAATAGACGTGATTGCTAGAAGAACACAGTCACTGACTTCGAAAGAAGGTTTGATGCTCTTAAGAGAAACTTGTCTTTAGAAATAGGTCGAATATAAAGTTTAGGTTTAGGGTTTGTTTGTGAAGGGTTTGTTATTATGATGAACCAATAATCCCAATGCGCTTTTTATTATTATTCTTTTAAAACCGTAAAAATCCAATCTTTACAACTGAACTTTCTTCTAATCATCTTCTAAAATTAATTAAGTTAAACAACTTCTTGTTGGAACGATACTCTCTTTTTACTACTTCGGTGGAACCGTACACTCGGTTTTACTCATCAATACACAGTTTACACTGTAGAATTAAGTTTGCAAATCATACGTCATTATATCTGCTAGACGCTTATGAATTGGAATTTTTCAGTTTCATTAAATCAGATCACACAGCTTATACTTATAACGGTGCTATTGTAAATACATTGAATGCCTTTTACTAAATCTTATAATCTGCAGTTTGATATCCTATGGGATGCACTCTCTGGTGAAGAACACCTCGAACTCTTTGCTAGCATTAAAGGTCTGTCCCTAGCATCCATAAAATCAGTATGTCTGCTCCAGGCTTGAAATTGTTTTGTTTATTGAATTATACGATATGTTCACGGTTATCTACTTTGTATTGTTTAAAATTATTAACTATTAGGAGTTCTGATTCTTTTTTGAAAAATGTAGATTACTCAGACATCATTGGCAGAGGTGAGACTCATGGATGCAGCCAAAGTAAGATCTGGCAGTTACAGTGGAGGAATGAAACGCCATCTCAGTGTTGCAATTGCCTTTATCGGCGACCCTAAATTAGTTCTTTAAACTGTATATTTTCTCAACATGATTACAAGATTTAATTTTTCGTTCTTATTTTTTAGACTACCGGTATGGATCCACTAACAAGGAGGCATGTCTGAGACATCATCCAAAATGCAAAAAGAGGGCGCGCCATTGTTCTCACAACACATTCTATGGAAGAAGCTGACATTCTAAGTGACCGCATAGGAATCATGGCAAAGGGAAGGCTCCGCTGCATTGGTACCTCAATCAGATTGAAGTCACGCTTTGGTACTGGTTTTATTGCTGATATTAGCTTCTATGGAAACAATAATGAACACATTCCTGCAAATGGTGATGCAAAATCTACAAGACATCATGAAGCTGTGAAGCAATTCTTTAAGAATGTAAGATGAACATTTGTGATGTTTTAAAATCTTTTCATGACAAATAAAAAAAGATTGATTTTTTACCTCTGAAATATTTTTGCAGCGTTTATATATAGTACCAGAAGAGGAGAACGATAACTTTTTAACTTATGTGATTCCTCATGAAAGAGAGGCACTCCTTGCAGTAAGCTTTCTTTTCTTGGTTTTGTTCCCATTTCTTTTGGATCTGCTTAATACCATGGTTTGAATGTTAATTGTTTCTAAATATGTCACTTTACCAGACTGACATGTAACTACCCTCTTGTTGATCCGGTTGTTCTTATTCAAACCGGCCCCGGGCTATAAGCAAACCATTGAGCTTCCTGCCGAGCGAACTGCAAGGTAGAGCTAAGGT
>Ga0315915_1000045_pt1 | contig 78208 bp, 55 predicted proteins | sample MpolbnodulesMG_FD_207738 | JGI IMG/M metagenome (GOLD analysis project Ga0315915, IMG submission 207738) | Medicago polymorpha root nodule microbial communities from Los Angeles, California, United States - branched nodules | ecosystem: Host-associated > Plants > Roots > Nodule | place: USA... | reverse complement strand
ACAATGTTACATGTAAATGACTTATATTGCTTAATTGTTTAGATGTTTGCATGTTTATGTTGTAGTTATCAGTTTTAGGGTTTATGTATAATTTGCACTCCAAGTGTTTGATGAAATGTTTGAATGAGTTTTTTATTGATTGTTTAATTTTTTATGGTGTAGATATGAAACAATGACCGATTTGTTTAGTGTTTGCATACGCTTCAACGGTGGAAATCCTCATTTGTTCAAGGTTCGGTCCATTAATGTCACGTTAAAAGGTCTCAAGGATCAATTGAATGAAATCAACCAAGGACTCAACCCAGAGACACAAGGAGGGTGGAATACGTTTGATATGAACGTCCATCGTTCGACGAGGGAAGAGTAACGTTCAGTCGGCCGAAGTTAACGAACGACGATGATGTGAGGAGCTTGTTCTCGATTTTTTTGTCAGCACAACATGTTTTTGTGGATTGATATATTTGTCACGTTGTTGAAATCGCCTGAAGATATTCTCAATAGTTTGATTCTGCCATAATCTGAAGATTATGATTAGGTTTTTCATCATTATGTAGTGTCTTTAATTTGTTGGAATTTAGGTTTGAATTCTTGTTAGTTTGTGGAAGATGTTGGTATTGAAGTGTCTTGTACTTAGGGAAGAGATTTGCAAATTCTTTGAAAAGTCAAAGAATGAAGAGAACACAACATGTATTCTAGCAAATCAACTATATATGTTTTCACAACGATTTCCTTTGTATAGGATGAATGGTGCATAAGAGAATGCACCTCATTCCTTTACGTCCATACTCATCCTATATGAAGGGATTCGATATGAGAACTTATATAGTTGATTTGCTAGAATACATATGTTGTGTTCTCTTCATTCTTTTGACTTTTTAAAGAAAGTTGCAAATCTCTACCCGAAGTATACGGCACTTCAATCCCAACATTTTCCGCAAACTTTCAAAAATTAAACTTAAATCCAACATCATGATGATACCACATATATTTAGGGAAAATGTATTGTAATGTAACGTAATGTAGATGAAATTAAAACTAAATAAAATTATGTATTTTTTTACTTGATTTTGTGTACTTTTGCCACTTTATTTGAATTTATTCAATACACAAATTTATTCGAATTCATGGTAGGTTTAATTAGTTTTCGAAGACATTTTATTTTTTTATGCCAAAATCATAAAATAAATACAAATATAAACAAAAATAAATAAAAGAACAAAATTGATACACATAAAATCTCATTTTATTAAAAGGGAAGGGGAAGGAGAAATAGATGGTCGGGGAGAAGGGAAATGGGGTAAGGTATGTTTCTTGTCTAATGCGAAAAGACCTTCAATGTCAACCTTGCACCCAAATAAACTGCACTTCTTTGCAGTGCGTTGGCATCTTCATTGACCTTAAATGCGAAAAGACAACGATGAAAAAACATTGTTGTGTAGAAGGAAGGGGCGGAGAGAGTGAGGAGGAGAGAATGTGAGATGATGGTATGAGAAATGGTGAAGGTTGGAAGAGTATTTACAGGGGGAATGGATGCCTAGGTTGTATCTAACCATTATGGTGAGTCAAAAAACGTGTAAAAAACAAGTTTTACCATTTGACCACCGTCCAAAAAACATGTTTTATGTGGTGCAGAAAGGAGCGTGAGTTAAGTCACACCATCGTCCAAAGTAGCGTGAGTTAAGTCACGCTGGTTTATAACATGCGTGAGTTAACTCACGCTGAAAGTACCTAGCGTGAGTTAACTCATGAAGGGGGTACTTTCATCCATTCAATTTGGAGTGAATGTTTTTTTGTTGGGAGAAGAGCATTTTCTCGCATCTCATTAGAATGTTTTTTGTTGAGAGAAGAGCATTTTCTCGCATCTCATTAGTTAGCTGAAGGAAATATTTGAGGCCCATCACACGAAACCCTTAAATTTGGAAAGTGTACCAAAGAGGGAGGCCTAGAGAGATGAGCATCAAACTTATTGCATATTTGTTTACCTTCTTTATCTATTAGGATGCACAATCTTATTAAATACGAGCAACAAGTGCATTGATGCTCTGTTTCTAGAGCCGCTTCGGGACCTCAATACACTTAATGAGTGGTCTTGGGAATGTTATGGCTTTTGCATTTCTTCACTATTACTTGGCTGAGGCTACTATATATATATTCCGCATGGATCATCGAAGATTGTATATTACACCCTGCTAGTATATATTTGTTTTTGATGCAAACATACTTATTTTAGAACTTTAGCCAATGGTCTAAGGGCACACGTTAACATTCTCCTTTTTAGTTTAATAGGTGTTTGTGTTGGTAATATATGGATCAACTATCACGTTGACATGCCTCATTCCCTGACAAGAGCCACAAGTGATAAGACAACTACATGACCTTCTTTGATCATCTAGACGTCGACGACATGATCTTCATCCCCTATGATGAACATCGTTATACGCGTTCGTTCAACGACATACATTGGTATTCCAATTTGGTAAAGTGTGGTTGCAAGATGGTTTATTGTATTTTACATGTTGATTCCAGATTAAATTTCAAATGTTAATCAAATTAATTACACGGCATTTTGAACTTTGAATGTTGAATGTGTTTGAAAGTGTCTAATTGTATATGTGAGTTGAGTGTGTTTGAAAATGTTGAGTGCGTTTGAGAATGTCAAATTCAGAAATTCTGGTTCTAATACCGCATTCCTTCCTGCGAATCTTAGCTCTCGTTCCTAAGGACGGTTTGTAACTATCTTGTTTCAGAGAATAGTTTATAACTACCATTCAACTGGAAACAGTTGGTAACTCCATGTGAGTGTATTTTTGAAAATTTGAGGTGCTTGCGACCAATATCTAAAGTTAAAGAACAATTTACAAAATTAACATCCAAAAGTCATACAAGAAATAGGAATGGTAGTAGTATATTACTAGTTCTGAACTGTCACTTATTTAAAAGGCCTGACCCACATATCCAATCCAGCAAGTATTCAGTGGCAAAGTAGTTGCCTTTCCCATTTCCAACGGGTTCCGGTGGATCATCATCATCATTGTGGTAGTATAGTATCATATCCTTAAAATAATAGTATCATATATATCACTAGTTAGGAAGAGTATTTAATTTTTGCGTAAAAAAAAAAGGAAGAGTATTTAATTTTAGCACCAACCCCAACTGCATATGTATATTTTCTCTTTCATTTCAGTTTTAAGACACATACTTGCGCGCCATACTTTCATTCCAAAAAGCCATAAAGCTTAAGAAAAGAAAAAGGTACAGGTTAGTGCTCCTACCTACCGATTCTGATGAGTAAAAAACAAGTCAGTGCTTTACTTTCCTAATATAGAGATGCAAATGAGAAAGCTTAAGTCTTGGCCCACACTAACGACACCATTTTAATTAATAATGACACTCTACAATTACAAGTGATTGAGGGGTGGAAATTTTGCTTCCTTTTTTTGGGTACAATTTTGCTTCTAATTTATAACCAAGCATTTTGATGTTACTCTTTCAACAATTAACTCGTTCCTACGACAACAGAGGAAACATATTCCCCATCCGTCCTAGAAAAATCGAGTCATTTGCAATGGAATATTGTCATGACCCATTTCATTTTTCAATGCAATAGTATCTATTTTTTCAATTATAAACTATAATTAGTATTACTTTTATCATTTCCAATTCTACATTCTTCATTTTACATTTAGGATAATAGTAAATGCACTAATACTACTTGACAATGACACTCAAAATCATTTTTTTTCTCTCTTTCACTTATACATTTTTCTTAATACGTGTAAAATGAACAAAATGTTCACTTCTTATGAGACGGAGGAAGTATAACCAATGAAGTATAGACATCGATATATATTCATTTATTCTATTCGACTTTGTCCCATTTACTTTGTTTTATTTTATTATCTATTTATGAGAGATATAAAGATAAATGATAGTTTAGTGGGATCCACTAAATTATAAATCTATTTATTGTCCATCTATCTTATAAATACATAATAAATAGAGCAAAATAAATGGTGCAAACTAAATCAATAATCTATCTCTTTTCAAAATATCACTAATCTATCTCTTTTAATTTAATAAGTGGTTTTTAGTTTGAAATTTAAAAATGCAATGGTGTTAAAGAGTTTTGTTGCCTATATAGTCTTATCCAAATCCAATACAAAGAATGTGATATTAAAAAAATGGAAATGATGAGATTTTCATTAATTAAAGTGATATTAATAAAAATAAAAATATTATATTGGAAAACGGTAAAAAAGTGTTCAAGTCAAATTATAAAAATAAAAAAAAATTAAATTGTTGTTTTCAACGTAAAGCTACTAATTTTGGTTACCTTAACAAGTGCCTTTAAGACACTTGTTAGCATAACCCTTATAAATATACGATGAAATTAATATGTACCAAATTGCTTCATTCGTCAATTAATTTAATTATGATGAAAAATGATAACAAAAATGTTATATGAATGAAAAATAATAACTTGTCCTAAGGACGCAAGATAATTATATAAAAATAGAATTAAAAAATAATTTTACATTGAAAAGATAATATGAATACAAAATTTTTAAGATTAAATTTTTACATTTAATTTTTTATCTTGTGTTCTTAGAATATAAATCAGCAAGACCCGAAAATATAAAGTGGGTATAAAATATTAGCAATTTATGTTCTAATAAATGCTTAACATAAATTTTTACTTGTGAACATATAAAGTACATTATGATTTAATGAATTACCCGAAATCGTCCTCAACAAAAAAGTTTACCCGAAATCTTAAAAATCATAAGGTACCTTATGATTTATTCATTACCTTATTTACCTTATGATTTATTCATTACCTTATTTCTCTGACCACATATAAAATACCTTATGATAAAAAGTACCTTATTTTACCCGAAATCTTTATATGTGGTCATACCCGAAAATATAAAGTAGGGTATATAACATGCTGAACATAAATTTTACATTTAATTTTTTATCTTGTGTTCTTAGAACATAAATCAGCAAGACCCGAAAATATATCATATGGTAATTTTTTAAGATTTTGGGTCATACCTTATGATTTATTAATTACCTTATTTCTCTGACCACAGAAATTATTTTCCAATAAAATATTCTGAATCTATACGATCTTGCACGAAATGCAGAATATTTTGGTCCGTGGATGTTTGTTTTGTTGGGAATTTTTTGAATGTTACGATAACATATCATACCTGTAATAACATGCTGTCCAGTAGTAGCTGGACGTGCAACACATAAGTACGGTTTTGAGCTGTAAATACATTTCCCATTTAATAATGGTATGCCTGCAACACGAGATGCGATGCGTATCCTAAACACAAATGCAAGGTCATTAATTTTAGATTAATGTCATATCAATAATAAATTTCCAAATTCTATTAAAAAAATCCAAGTAGAGATTTACTATATTATAATTTTTTTTTTGTACATATAATTTAATTAATATAGTCTTGTAAGTGTAGAGTTCATAACTACTAAGAACAGTATGCGTAGGGGCCAGAGTTCAAACCACGTATTCTCCGTTTCTCCATACATAATGTGTGTGAATCTAACCACTTAGCCACTGGACTATTTAACAAAAAAGGAAAATTGGTGTACCATTTATTTCATTGTACAATTATTTTTTATGAAAACGCTTGAATACAAAAACAATAGTCCATCTGGTTATTTTCACGTCCGTCAATTAATGAATATTAAAACGCATAAATTGACATATTCATTAATTAACATGATAACATATCATTATATACATGTTTAAAATAACTGTACATTTATTTTTTTTAAATAAATCAAAATGGAATATATTGCTCAAAAAAGAAGAAATTCACCCGCACAAGATGTGATAAAGTGGTGAATCACCCAAAATTTGACACAAAGACCAAACATAAATTAAACTTTTGAATATAACTTCCTCCAGAATAAAAAATAAGCAAAAATGATAATCGAAAAATTAATATATGTGGTTAAAAATTTAGTCCTCTTACACCAACTTTTCAAGTATTCATTTTTATTTGTATTTCATTCCGACGAAGAATAATTTATATTTGAATTTTGAGCCTAGACTTGTATTATTGTCTTACTTTCCTATATGGATGGCTGGCAATCAAATTGTTGCCTCCACTCTGATTATCCAAATCGTGTTCCTTGACGTCATAGTTAGTGCTCAACCAAGGCTTTATTATAGAAATGAAACATAATAAATGAGATTAACAAGAGCATTTGTGGGTCCACAAACCCACTGAGATAACATTAACATTTCAATAGAATCTTATAAAACACTCCATAAGAACATTGTAATATGTCAGAGTTGAAGTTCGAATTCAAGATTCGTTGTTTTTTTATAAGAAAAGGGCAGAGCCCAAGAATAAAAAATTAAGCGATTAAACGAATATTACGAACATTTTGAGGCATGTAAGCATCATAAATGTCATAAAAATGAAACATTCAAGCTCTATAAGAATCTCAATAACATGTAAATCAAAGGAGTTCAAAGAGAGACTAAATTACCTAGTCAATCTGCTGTTTTGTTTCCTTCACGTCATGTATGGTTGATTTGAACTTGCAAACTGATGTTTTTTAGATCATGAATGCGCTGAATCAAGGTAAAAACATTCTCATTAATGTTACATTTACCTGTTACCATGTCGACCAAAACTTTGGAGTCGCTCTCCACTTGTGGGTGTGTGATCCCCCGTCTCTGAGCCATATAACCATACCAATATACATGTCCCACATCTCTACATGTAGCGTGTCACATATACCTATCAATCAAGGAGAAGTTTGCCACATTTTAAAAGATTAAATAAACTTTTATATGCGTCGTCTCGGTTGAGTTTAACTCAACTCTTCTAGAATCTCGTCCAATCAATGAAAATAGTTTTAATGTGTGAAAGTCATCCAATTATGTAATTCAACATAAAAGAATGAAATTTTGGTCACGCTAATTTATTTATCAGAAAAATCTAATAAAACAAATCCCAAGTTTAATCCCTAGAAGTAAAAAACATAACTACCACCATTAATTAACTTAGGAATATGATTATACCTATACGCATATGTTGTGTATTTTTGGATGTGTTTAATAAATGATAGTAGCAGAGAGAGATATATAAGGAAAGAGAAAAAATACGAAGCAACGAACAGAAGTAAAGTTAGCAACAACAATCCAAACAGTTTGGACCCAACCGGAATTAGCGCTCTTCTTCTCCACCATTCACATTTCCTTTCTCAATCCTCAATCTCACTCACCAAAACCCTAATTCTCCCATTTCCTTCGATCCGATTCGTTTCGCGTTTTCATTCAATCAATTCCGCCGGCGATCTGAATCCTAACCGATCGACATTGCTCAATTCTCTTCCAAATTCATTGTGATTCACTTGTTGAATCTCGAAACGCTAAGATTCATGGTATTACGATAGGTTCATGGTGTTTACATATACGATTCAGTTTGATTTTTGATTTTTTTTTTGAAAACTTTGAAATCTCTTTCTTAATTCGTCAAATTCAGTGGCGAATTCACGATTTTGGTCATGAGAAGCTCTTTGTGGAACAAATTGTGGATGATTTTTGGCCCTAAACCAAAATTGAACTGGTTGATATTAAGCGTGATTAGTATTTTGGCTTTCATTATATTGTTTGGTTCTTCATCTTCCAATGCGATTGATTCTTCGCCGAGGAGACAGGCTTCGCTTATCTATACAAATTACAGAAGGATTAAAGAGCGTGTAGCGGTTGATTATTTGGAGCTGAAATCTGTTTCCAGCGGTGGTTTGAAGCAGAAGGAGTTAGGGCTTTGTGGAAAAGAAAGGGAGAATTTTGTGCCTTGTCATAATGTAACTGCCAATTTGTTGTCTGGATTTGAACAAGGGGAGGAGCTGGATCGGCACTGCCAAGTGTCGAGGGAAGAAGATCGATGTTTGGTTCGTCCTCCTAAGGAATATAAAATTCCGTTGCGTTGGCCTAGGGGTAGGGATATTATATGGAGTGGGAATGTGAAGATAACCAAAGATCAATTTCTTTCGTCCGGAAGTATGACCAAAAGGTAATTACTTTCGGTATTAGTTTCATTGTGTGATTAGTAAAATAGTGAAAAATTGTTACCGGGATTTCGAACCCTTGTAAGTTGTTTGTAACTACTGATTGATTCAATGTTTTTTAATTTTGGATGATAGATTGCTTTGAATGAAAGTAATGTAGTTTTTATTGGGTATTTGTGGGTTGTGATTCATTATGTTTTTTTTCAGTTACTTACCAAAATTGTCACGATGATTTCTCTAGGTTGATGCTACTAGAAGAGAATCAAATTGCCTTTCACTCACAGGATGGTTTGATCTTTGACGGTGTGAAAGATTACTCTCGCCAAATTGCGGAGATGATAGGGCTAGGAAGCGATACGGAGCTTCCTCAAGCTGGTGTAAGTCTTCCACTCGTCATAATCACCAACTGTTGTTTTTTGGGGAACCATAATGTTTTATGGGGACTGGTTTTGTGCATAACATGGTTCAGTAAGGAAGATTATGCTATTCAGCCGCCTATATCCTTTTCTATATTCTCATTAATGACTGCTCTTTTTGTTAGATATGATATGTTACTGATCTATTTTGTTCTTAATATAACAGGTTCGAACTATGCTGGACATTAATTGTGGATTTGGTAGCTTCGGAGCTCATTTGTTGACACTTAAAATAATGGCGGTTTGTGTAGCGGCATATGAGGCAACTGGCAGCCAAGTTCAATTGTCTCTTGAGAGAGGCCTTCCTGCTATGATTGGCAACTTCATTGCAAGACAGCTTCCATATCCATCATTATCATATGACATGGTTCACTGTGCTCAATGTGGCATCATTTGGGATGAAAAGGGTAATATTTTTTTATTATGAGCGTCACTCTTTCATTCTTAGCTGAATGGATTTCCTCATCTTAATAAAGTACCAACCCTCTTTGTCAGTATAGTCTCTTATGTACTTACGAACATATTCAAATGTCATATATTTTATATTTTAAATTCAAGTCATAGTATTTGTCACAAGTTGTATTTGATGGCAAATACTCCCCCGTTACAAAATATACGCAAAAGTGTGTCAAAGAAAGTCGATGTATTTGGACCAAATTTGAACCAAATACATCAATTTTGGTGGGCTCACTTTGCGTATATTTTGTAACGGAGGGAGTAAGAGGGAAAACTGTGTAGGGTGTACAGTATTTGATTTTGTAGACTGAAACCAATCAGTGATTGAGGTATCAGCAGCCCTTGAAATGATACAAATTGGTCAATGGTGAACCTGTGTGTTAGAGATATAAAATCATCCTTGACCTTCATCCAACAATTCAAGTTTATGGGATAGTTGATCCTTGACATGTTGTTACTTTTAAGAATATCTATAATCAAATATTCAGAAGCACCATACTTGTCACCCTCCGTTTATACAGTTTTACTAGATTTCGGAACAAAATAGCGGGCCTATATATTTTGTCCGTGCTTAAACCTGAAAGAGCTTTTCCATGAAGAGCCATGCTAATAATATTGAACTATTAATGGCTTCCTTCTAATTGCAGATACTCATAAAATGCATACTATTTGGTTTTCCATAGCATCTCTATAGACTCTTAAGTATTTTATGTTTATTTATCTTTTATAGGCTGATTTAATACCTTGGGAAAGACCTAGGAGGGAACATATATGATTTAAGTCCAGATCTAAGTCACTTTCTGGTTTGGTTTTGCCAGTTTGTGGCCAGTAGTCTATGTATTTATTAATTTCTTGCTTATATCATCTAAATATGTTTGGCTTTATTAAATCACAGGTGTTCTTTTTAAATTAATTTTTTTGTCACCAATCAAATGAATTAATTAGGATGTGCCCCATTTTCTTTCCTTTTGATCCATTCTCTCGATCTTAATTAGGATGTGCCTTTTCCTTTCTTCCATTACTTTTCTGTAACATAATTAAGATTGTCCATCTTATGTATGAAATGCTATACTTTGAGCTCTAACAATGACCTCATCATGCAGATGGAATGTTCCTCATAGAAGTTGACCGTGTTCTTAAACCTGGAGGATATTTTGTTTTAACATCACCTACAAGCAAGCAACAGGGTTCATCACGGGAGAAAAAGAGTATCACGTTGAACCCAATGGAAGAGCATACCCAGCAACTCTGTTGGACGCTCCTAGCCCAGCAAGATGAGACTTTCATCTGGCAGAAGACTGCTGACCTGGATTGTTATGCATCTCGGTAAGGATATTTTTGCTAGTGAAGGTTATATGAATGATAAATGATTGTTGTCAAATAGACTGTTCATTTGAGATGACTTGCATCAACTACTGCTTGTAATGATATTGTCTTTCTCCATTGATCACTTACTACGATAATATAATAACTATAGCTATTCTGTTATATTTGTTTCTTTATTTTAGCAAGCAGCGTGCTATTCAACTATGTAAAGATGGGGATGACACTCAATCATATTATCAGCCACTTGTACCATGTATAAGTGGAACGTCTAGCAAGCGCTGGATTGCAATACAAAACAGGTCCTTCGATTCTGAATTGAGTTCAGCTGAGCTTGAAATTCATGGAAAGTATTATTTCTCAGAAGCTTTAAGCTTAAATCCTCTTCCTTCTCTGAAATTTCTTTCCCATTTTGTTCTGCTTTTCCTTTTAATGAATTTCTCTTTATTATTGCAGGAGTTCAGCCTGAAGAGTTTTATGAAGACATGCATTTCTGGAGATCAGCTGTAGATAATTATTGGTCACTGCTTACACCACTAATTTTCTCTGACCATCCAAAGAGACCTGGAGATGAAGATCCACTGCCTCCTTATAACATGATCCGGAATGTTATGGACATGAGTTCTAATTATGGGGGTTTGAATGCTGCACTGCTGGAGGAGAAAAAATCAGTGTGGGTCATGAATGTTGTTGTTGTTCCTGCCAGGGCTTCTAATGCACTTCCTCTCATACTTGATAGAGGTTTTGCTGGTGTTATGCATGACTGGTAAGTTGCTATTTGTTCATGATCTAGACAAAGTTTATCTATAATTTATAAACTGACTGGAGGTAAAACTTTTGGTTGAGGGTGATAAAATGGTAATAGCACTAAACCTGATAAATGTATGTCTCTTACACTCTCACTGGCAATTCTTATGACAAACGACAGAAAACTAACAGTAACTTAAGATAATTTACTTCAAAAGATATGTCTGTTCATGATTATTTTATTGCTGAAAATGGTTTAATGGTGTTTGTAAAATATGTACAAAATAATTCCGTAGCAACTTCTTATTTAGTAAATTATATTTTGACATTTAATGCAAGGCTCGTTAGTTTCATAAATATGCCAATAATTTCCTTTAAAAAGCATACTACATATAGTCATATATGGGGCTGAAATTTCAGTACCAAATATTCAGTTTTTTTTTCTTTCTAATCCAAGACACCCTTAGCTTCTTGATTTTGTTTCACTTTTGAGAATGAATTCGAAAGTTAATGCAGCATGCACTTGATGTGTTGGATTGCAACTCGACCTAGTCTATTGCAAAACCCAATTCTAAGCAACACCATGCGCTGTTTTGTAGTTCCATCACTGAATTCTCTTTTCTTTGGAATTCATTGTCAAAGCTCTTTGTAAAATAATGGTAATGCGTAGACAATTGTTTTGTTTCTAAATGTTGATATTGATCTTCAGGTGTGAACCTTTCCCCACCTACCCACGGACATATGATCTGCTTCATGCAAATGGACTTCTGTCACAATTCATTTCAGAACGCTGCAGCATGATAGATTTATTCTTGGAGATGGACAGGATACTACGACCAGAGGTATGATCTTGGTGTTTATATTCCTTTTTTGTGATCGCGCTGGAAAGTTTCATTGTTAATTTTTTTAAGGTGTAGTCGAACAGTAATCGTGTACTTTCCATCCTCTTTGGGAACAACCTTCAGAAAGGATGATCTCATCTTGACAGATAATTGTTTATAAGCGAGTTGGCTCTAATGAAGCATGCTCTTTATTGTTGTGATTCCCATATGAAATACTATAATATTGGATTTGTGTGTTTTTGAATACAAGTAGCTGTCAATCTCAGTGTAATGTGAAGGTCTATGAAGCCTAATTTTTTGATACACACTGTTATTTTTGCAGGGGTGGATCATTCTTTCCGATACAGTGGGAACGATTGAGATGGCTCGCACGCTTGCAACTCAAGTACGTTGGGAAGCCAGGATAATTGATCTTCAGAATGGCAGTGACCAGCGGTTACTTGTTTGCCAGAAACTATTTTTGAAAAAATGATTGAGCACTAATATATCTCACCAATCACCATGACAGATGAACACAATTTTTTTGCTCTGGTAATTACTCTAGACTCTTCATTTCACTATTCAAACTGGGTAAATTTTCTCGATTTGGTAAAAATGGGTAGCATTTTATTTAGTTTAAAACATCATGGTTGCATTAAAAATTGTGCCCGTCATGTGAGACTCAAGGTCTGAATTGGTCATGATACAGACTCCTTCAGATATGGATCTTATTTTGGCTCTAACATAGGGTCCCATGGGTCCCGTGTGTCATCCTGTAATATTGTCAGATCAAAAGCATCCATGATAACTAAAGTCCTCCTAGAAACTCTGCAATTCAGAAAATGGTGTTTATACTGACAGCTATGAATTCGCCTAGCTATAGCATACATCTGAAATAATTTGTCACTATTTATACAATTTCAGGGAATGGATTGTTTAATTGGCACGTGTATATATAGAGCTCAGAGCCTTGACTTCAATCTTTACCACAATAGGTTCAAGATATTGAAGAAACTGTAGATTGTGAAAGGTTCATGTTGAATTTAGCTACAATTCATTTTTTTTTTTTTGTCAAGGTTGTTTGTAGTAATTCATTCATCCAATATCTTGTTAGCATTTTTTTATTCTTCTTAATTTCTTTATTGATCATTGGACTTCTAGCAATTATGTTGAACAATCTCCAGTTTTTGAGAAAGAATGTGAATGGCCACGAAATTCAGGAATGAACTTGGGGTAGTAGCACAACCTCTTCCCTTTACTTAGGTTGGTTAAGGATAATCTTCATTTTGCTGGAACGCCACAGGTGAACCAGACTCCACAATGAGAAGTGAGAACACACACACACAGGCATTGCATAACAATTTTGTTTGTTGATTTTCTTCAAATATACTTTGAATTTTAAGAAACTATTTTTAAATTAAAATTTCAAAGGAAAAACATTCAAAATGGAGAACAGTAATGCTCTTACAGAGTTTTTGTGATCACAATTCCACACAACCAGAACTCGAAATGACTTCATAGTACCACATTAATCTCTTTAGTATAAGCCAAGTGACCACAATGGATTTTTTCCTGTTAATGTTCTGTAGAGCCATTTGATACGTAGGTACTCCCTCCGTTCCATATATAGCAAATACATGAACTTTCTTTGACCCATTTTTATTTATAGGAACCGAGGGAGTATCAAATACTAGAATTTAGCAAGTAGCAATCTTACTATGAGACTTGCTTAATGCCATCTTTGCTTCAGTTCACATGAACGTTTAAGCTATGCATTAATTGGAATTTACAAATTTTATGAAAAGATTGAGATCTAATAACGTGCCATTGTATTCATTTAAAATCTTAACGATGTAATTAATTTGTTTTTATGCAAAAAACATTTCCAACTCCAATTGATACCATGTCAATATGCCATTTTTGGGGATTGAGATTGACCACCTTTCAATTTTGGTAACTTTGATGACTTGGTCTCTATCTTTTTCTAAGCAAATCATTCTCTATTATCTAAATAATTTTTTTTTTTTTTGGTATGCTCTAATTAATTTATTTTAATCATTCATCTATAACTTGAATACACAAGTCTTCAATTATGAAATAGTAAAGGCAGCGAATCCATCCCCATTTTTTGTGACATGACAAGGAGGTGCTACCAATTCAAGGACAATGATGTCCTACCAATTCAAATGCTAACGTTTTAAAATTTTCAGGGTAAACGACAAGTTAATAACATGTAGTCTAATAATACCGTGGAATGTGGGGGGTGTGGGAAAAAGGACAAAATGTGTGCGGGGACATTTTTGAAAAGTGATAAAGTGTGGGGTATACCTAAAAGGTACAGGGGTTGTTTAATAACAACAGTTATTTACTTGGTTTGCAGTGTTAAGTGTATTTCATCAATATGAAGTTGGGCTTTCTAAATTCTAGGTGATATTGGCTAATGACCAAGAAATTTTCTGTTGACACATGTCTTAATGCTGAAAAACACCACAAAAAGACTGAAATGCGTCGGTGACAGTTAACTGTCGATGGTGTAAAGAACCAGCGATAGTTAACTACCGATGGAACCGGTGGCAGTTAACTACCGCGAGATCCATCGACAGTTAACTACCGATGCGATCCTAATACAAATCCAGGCAGAAGCTCTCTCATCTATTATTACTCTCAATCTCTCAAAATTTCCCAAATCTCTCTCAAAATCTCTCTAAAAATTCCAACCAAATTTATTCAACAAAATCGCAAGTAAGTAATCATAGTGTTGTTAACTTAAATTTTAGTTGTTATAAATGTGTTTTTCTTTTTTCTTTTATAATTTTTGTTATAAGTTGATGTAAATTTTGTTGTTTTTTTTATTTATTTATAATTTTAGTTTTGCAGTAGATTTACATGTTAGATTCATTTTTAGAGTAGTTGTAAGTTGATTAATTTTGTTAAAATATTTGCATGATGTTTATGTTATAGTTATGAATTTTAGGGTTATTTTAAATTTTGTTGTTTTCTATTTTTTTTCAATTTTAGTTTTTGAGTAGATTTACAAGTAAGAGTATATAATTCATTTTAAGAGTAGACATAAGTTGATTAATTTTGTTAATTTTTTTTTCATGTTTATGTTATAGTTATGATATTTAGGGTTTATGTATAATTTACACTCCAAGTGTTTGCATACGCTTCAACAGTGGAAATCCTCAGATGTTCAAGGTTCGGTACATTAATGTCACGTTAAAAGGTCTTAAAGATCAACTTGATGAAATCAACCAAGGACTCAACCCCGGAGACACAAGGAGGGTGGAATACATTTGGTATGAACATCCAACATTAGACGACGGAAGAATAACGTTCAGTCGACTAGAATTAAAGAATGAAGATGAAGTGATGAGCATGTTCTCGATTTTTTGGCAGCACAACATGTTCCCGTCGATCGATACGTTTGTCATGTTGCAGATATCAATTAAAGATATTCTCAACAGTTTGATTCCGCCAGAAGATCGTGATTAGGTAGGGAATGCACCTTCCAACTACAACAATTGTCTTACCTCTGAAATTGGATAAGGTTAAACCTGTTAAACAACAACTCTCAAGCATTCACCTAGAAGTTGTATGTTTAGGTAGTGTAGTGAATGTAGTAATTTGCATGTCCCTTTGAAAAGTCAAAAGATTAAGAGAACACAACATGTATTATGCAGAATCAGCTATATAAGTTATGATATCGAATTCCTTCATATAAGATGAGTGTCACGGAATGCACCTCATTCTTTATGTGATGACTTGTCTTATATGAGGAAATTCGATGTGATAACATATATAGTTGATTTTGTAGAATACATGTTTTGTGTTCTCTTCATTCTTTTGACTTTTTCAACAAAAGTTACAAATTTTTACCCGAATGTAATGTAATGATACCACATATTTAGGAAGAATATAATGTAACATGGATGATTTTAAATTTGAATAAATACGCAATTTCGCTTCAAACTTAATTCAACCGCAAGTTTATTCAAGATTATTCAATAACAAAATGTTCCAAAATGTGCGGCATATTCAAGATTATTACAAGCCATTACATTATTTAATCATCTCCCTCGTCGCTTATCTCAATTGGGTAGTCCTCGACAGCCGTTGGGGCACCTGCTTTTAGTTGAGGACCAAAATAGCATGTCCTCCCGCTCCTCCTCAGACTGGACTGGTTATACACCGGCATCTTCGAATTCTTTTTTTTTTTTTTTATGGAACCATCACATTCGATTTCTTGCCATGTCGATTTTGCTTTCTTCTTCTCATCACCCTCCTTTTTGTTCAACTGAACATCACCCTGATTTTGAGACATATTTACATAAAGGAAATTAGTGATCAAAACCTAAACTAATCCTAACAATTCTATCACAAATTCATAACAACAATTCATAAAAAACCTAAACTAATCCTAACAATTCTATCACAAATTTATAACAACAACAATTCATAAAAAACCTAAACTAATCCTAACAATTCTACAACAATTCATCAAAACCTAAACTAATCCTAAAAATTCTACCACAATTTTCTAACAATTCTACAACAATGTTGTATTCAACTCTAATCTAACATCAAATCATAAAATCATAAATGCCGATCGAATCCTCGACACTTAAGTACCGCCGGATCCATCGGTGGTTAGCTGCCGCTGGTTAACTAAACATCGACACTTAAGTGCCGAGGGATATTTTGGTCATTTACATGTGTTTTTCAGCCAATGATGATGTGTCAAAAGCAATTTTCAATGACCAAAGTATGAGTTTTTCTTTTTCCACCCTATTGACTTCTCACACGCAGTCCAAAATTTCTCCTTTTACCCTGTTTGATATATGTCTATTTGGCAAGGCCTAGAAACTAGCTTATAGCTTATCTTGTAAGTTTGTCTCACTAAAAAAGATTCATTTAATAACTAACTGTCTTTTTATCACGAGTTTATAGCAAGAATGACGTTGCAAATTTTGTGCTATATGGCATGCCAAAAATTAAAAAGAAACAAGATTTCTAACCATATTATACCATTCTATGTGATGTTTGAACATTAAAAATATACATCATATAAACACACATGCGCGCGCACACACACTTTTTGTCATGTTTGTTACTCTGTTAAAATTGAAAGGAAAATAGAGAGAGGGGTGTCACCCTTTGAACCATGTAAACAATCGTAAGTAATGCTGGTTTTCATCAATAACCAACAAGTGATCTTGAGTAAACATTTATTTTGAGATAATAAATCACCGAAAGGAAATAAATGGTACAAAACTTAGATTACAAAAATTGATAACTTCGTATTTCAAAAAAAAATTGACAGACATTCAAAAGGAAAAAGGGGGAAACTCAACAACATCCAATACTTGTTTTTTTTCCACTGCAAATAGCACCCAATAATTAAGTTGTTCTTCCTCTCAAAAAAAATTAAGTTGTTCTTGGGGTGGTCGATTCAACTCTTAGATGAGATTTTTCCCTAGCCATATACATTTAGTTTTTTAACAGCCCTCTTATCATCTTCTTCCTACAAAATTGAAAACGTTTAACAACAAATGTTCACGCTATTTCGAATTGAGACGAAAACTATGAGAAATGATCAAATTTAGTAAAAGGTGAAAACTAAGAGCAATAATCTAAATGTCAAATGTATGGGATAATTGTATAATTATATGAAAAGAGAAAGAATGATTTTCATTTTTTTGAAGGAAGTAATTTTTTTTTAAAAGGCAAACTGATGTAACGACACCAGTTTTTTTTTTTTATCAACTAATCCGGCTAGAAAGGTGAATAAGTGAAATGTCAGATTCAAACTCCAACCCCTACCAAAGCTAAGCTCACGGAGATACTGTACCGGATGTTATTGTTGAGGGAGAAAATAGAAGGGATGAGGGATACATTTACGTAAACCTTAAGATAAGGTTAATGTATTTTTCCCCCTTTTTCTATCCTCTAAAATTGATGTTATATTAATTTTTTTTTACTATATACAATTACTTTGCTTAAATTTTCGGTGAATGGTTATTTTTATTTACTAAAATCACAAAATACATCATCAATTACTCATTGTTAAATAACCAGTTTAGTTGAATTTTTGTGTTATATGTATATTACATATGCATGTTTGGGTGGGCCCAATCATGCATTGGATTCCCGAAACAACATCTCAATCAATCTCACAATAATCAACAAAACAAACATCAAAGGTTGTTGTAGATAAACAACAACAACAATATGAAACAGAAATCCAAGGTTGTCGTCGCCGGAATAAATCAGAACCTACTCCACCACTGATGGAAAGGGGGCACTTCCACCTCGAGGATGATGTAGGATTTTCCAGATCTTATTTCCTAATTTTTTCCGATTTGGGTTCTATGAGGTTATTGATCTGCGTATGTTTTGGTTCTACGAGGTTTTCGAGTTGGATTCCGAGTTATTGATCTGGGTACTTTTTCAGATCTCATTTCCTTTTTCAAGTAATTTTTGTACCATCGTGGGTTAACAATGGCAATTTGTTATAGAAGAACATAATTGTACCGGTCATTGCAATTATCTGACTCCTTTTGACAGATGAAACTTGTGAAGAAGAGACGGTTTAGTTCAAGTAATAAAAAAAAAATTAAAATTCAAAGGGTGCTTGAAACGGTAGCAGGTAAAGGATCAAAAAGAGCTTGATGATGTGGCTGTTTATTATTGGTGTGTGTTAAAAGTGTGTGTTAAAAGAGCTTGACGCTAGCATTTCTCTAAAACATGTATAATTAAAATAGTAAGTACCTTAATAATGGAAGTAAAGTTTTCAGGATCTGCCCCATATGTGATGCGATGAATTTCTTCCAATGGATGAGCATCACAGAGAACATCCCACTACAATAATATTAAAGTATATTAACAACAATGTAATGCAAGATTAATATTTACCATCAAATAAAAGTATTATATGCTAATTTTAGTTTATATTAATTATAATAATAATGGACAAAATAATAATAATGACCTGAAATCTTCTACTATTGTCTTTCAAAAGATTGAAAGCAAATTTAGTCGAGCAAGAAAGCCAAAAGGAGCAAGAAGCAGTGAGCATCACGCCATTTTCAGTTCGTGGATGCTTGCATTTACTTACATTTACCCTCACCCCATCACTATCCATCGTATTCAATTCTGGAAAATTCAACTTATTTGATGACATGTCCAATACTTCATAAAATATTTTTAACATACGTTCACCAAACTTCATCACAATCCGTCTTCCTTCAATTGACCTCATCTCTATACTTAGTCCATCTCTAACATTTTTTGTGCTCGAGAGACTAATTTGTGTTTGATATATTTCATTTTAGTTTCGTAAATAAAAAAAATTTGCGTCGAGTGTTAACAAATTATTGAGTTTACGAGATTTTACTTACCTCACGATAAATCCCAAGATTACGAGATTACTACAGCGAAGCATATATATACATCGAGCAAATAATCACTTTAGTCCCTAACTCTGCATCTCGCTGTCACATAGGTCCCTGACTCAGGATTAAATACAAAGAAGTTACTGACTCTGCACTTCCATTATCACTTTAGTCTCTGGCGTTAAATAATTTTGTTAAGTGTGTCACAGGGACTAAATTGAAAGTAAAAAATGGTCACTTTAGTCCCTGAACCAAAAATCAATATCCCCAACTTGAATCTCAATCCATAAATCTCTAAATCTCAAATCCTTAAATGTCATCCCTAAATCCCTAAAAAAATATACACTAATATGTGAATTTTTGGTTATGTTTATGGTTAATTATGTCAATGTTGTAATGGAGTTTTATATGTATGAAATGGAAGTGACGAGCAATATATCCCTCTTAAATTGGTTTCTTTCGCATTCAATGTGTTTTGTACAATGTAAAAGTCAAAGAACTCATATTTTTTAATGGGAATTCAAAGATATCGTATTTCTTAATTTATGTGTATTAAAAGGTCACCATCACTAATTGAACCCAGAAACTAGTTCTTAACAAACTATATTGAGACTTTCAATTTACGGGATTTAGGGATTTGAGATTCAAGTTGAAGATATTGATTTTTGGTTCAAGGACTAAAGTAATCATTTTCTACTTTTACTTTAGTACATGTGACACACTTAACAGAATTATTTAACGTTCGTTTGATGGTCAGGATAGGGAGACAAGATATGATACATTAATCATATCCTGCTTAAATCACATGTTTGATGCACCAAGGGATAGGATAAAATAACTTATTTTCCTATCATATCATATTCTGACTTTCCTTTGTAATTTCTATCCTGATTATAAGGTGGGTTATAAATTATCGTAATGGGATTAGAAGATCATCTTTATTTATTATCATGATATTCTGCCATTTTTAAAATATTGTCATTTTTTAAAATAATGATAGCATGTATTTTCTATTATAATTAATAACATGCAATTTTTACAATATTTAATTAATTATGAGAGCATTTTTTTCATTTAATTATAATGATATATTGTTTGTTATTATGTGCGCATCAAACATATGATAGGATTAATGCTTATCATGTCCTTATCATATCATATTTTCTATCCAATTTTATATCATATCCTGCCTCTATCATATCTTGACCATCAAACAGACCCTAGAGTGATAATGAAAGTGCAGAGTTATGGACTTCTTTTATATCAAATTCTGAGTCAGAGATCTATGTGACAACGAGGTGCAGAGTCAGGAACTAAAGTGACTATTTGCTCTATATATATCACTCCCTCCTATTTGCGCGCTTTATTCCTTCCTCTTTCAAAATCTGACATCCAACGGTTGAGATCTAGTCTTCCACAACTTCCTCCACCTATATAACCACTCAACCCTACATTCCCTTCTTCCTCGCTTGCACTCTTCTTCTTCTCCATTCACACAAATCACAAACTTCTTCTTCTTCTTCTTCTTCTTTCCTCTTTCTAATAACACAACACAACAATGTCGACGGAGAAAGAGCGAGAGACTCAGGTTTACATGGCCAAGCTTGCAGAACAGGCCGAAAGATACGAAGGTTTGCATTTCCTTCATTCATTTCCATATTCCGTTAATCAAATTATAAATCACGTTTAAATTATTTATGTGAAAAATTCATCTAATCGATTTGATTTCGAGTTTTGGTAAATTAAGTTGCATTGCACGTTAAAATTTCGATAAATGTGAGTTTTGAAAACCAATTCTGCATGCATCGGATACAATTTATTTTGAGGAAATTAAAATATTTGTTGATAATAGTTGATTGATTCTACCCGTATGAGATCTTAAAACATTTTGATTTTAATTTCAAAATTGATTCAATGGCATTCTAGATTGATTCTCATGCATTTTTAAATTAATTAATCTGATCAAAATGCAATATAAAAAATGTTGCAATGTATACCAACTTGCATAGTTTAACTGATAATGAGTTTATGTAGTAAAGAGAGTATATAAGACATAGGAGAGTATAGTCGAACCACTATGGATCACCAGAGGATAGACCTAAAAAAACTATAAGAGAAATTATTAAGAAAGATTTCGAAATTAATGAGTTGGACAAAAATGTGGTTTATGATAGAATATTATGAGGTAATTTGATCCACGTAGTCAACCCACTTAGTGGGATAAGGCTTGGTTGTTGGTAATATACAAATTACAAAGGGTCTTTTGACTTCCTAGCATTAGAGTTTATTGATCTTCTACAAAGAGTTCAAAGGGTCATGCATAACAATGTTGTGTCTCCTAGGTCTATGAATGTTGTTTTCAACATGATTGATTTTGCCATCCAAAAAGGATCAACGGCGCATCTTGTTGCCCGTTTGCCTTCCATTCTTGTGTAATTTCCATAAGCTGATCAACTTGTAAAAGATTAAAAAAAGCTCCACCATCATATTTTCCTGTAAAAATAATTAATGAATGATGTTATATATTGATAGAGCAGAGGTATACATCGTGAATTTTTTATTCGTGAAACTCCAGGAAGTCTGTTAAGGATTAAAAGGAGATAGCAAAACCGCTTAAGTTTGGAATTTGGTGGAAATCGCCTTGAGTAGTGACGTTAGATAACCAACCAAAATTAGTCAGGATGTAGTCGTGATATTTAGAATTTTTCATATTGATATTCCTCTCTGAAACTTCAAACTTATATATATGATGCAGAAATGGTTGAGTGCATGAAGACAGTAGCAAAACTTGATGTTGAGCTAACTGTGGAAGAGAGGAATCTTGTCTCAGTGGGATATAAAAATGTCATTGGTGCAAGGAGAGCCTCATGGCGCATTATGTCTTCAATTGAACAGAAAGAAGAGGCTAAGGGAAACGAGAACAATGTGAAACTGATCAAGAGTTATTGCCAAAAGGTTGAGGAGGAATTATCGAAAATTTGCAGCGACATTCTCTCAATTATTGACAAACATTTGATTCCTTCTTCCACCACAGGGGAAGCTACTGTTTTCTACTACAAGATGTGAGTCATAATGTTTTACTTGTGCTATTTTCGTGGTTAGTTTAATAACTGTCTGCTATTGAAAATTTGTTTTCGAATGGACTAAAATTGCTTGTTCCATTTTTGTAAATGGATTTTAATGCTGTAAAAAGTTCATGCACAGGATTGGTGTAGTGTCAATTTTTTATTTTTTTTCCAATCATTGTATGAAAGATCACACAACACACATCTAATTAAGTTTGTATTTTAAGTCTGAATTATTAAACTGACAATATGAATTCATAAATGTATCATATATTTGTATAACATCAGAGATAAATAAGCTTGTACGATCCAGGAAAGGTGACTATTATCGATATCTTGCTGAGTTCAAGACCGATCAAGATAGGAAGGAGGCAGCTGAGCAGTCACTGAAGGCATATGAGGTTAGTATCTGATATTTCCCTCATTTATTTCACCACTGAACTGATTCACATATAATTTCTTGTGTTTATATCTATATGGTGTTGTTGTTGTTTTAATATACATAATATCTCTGTTTCTATTATTAGGCTGCTTCAGCCACTGCAAGCACAGATCTTCCATCAACACATCCAATCCGTCTTGGACTTGCACTCAACTTCTCTGTCTTCTACTATGAGATAATGAACTCTCCTGAAAGGCAAGTTACTTACACTCTTTATTAGCTTTTGGGCTCGAATGTACTGGGTTTGGTAGTGTGTTTAGCAAGTTACTGATTTTGTGCGGTCTAGAAGTAAGATTCATGCGGTCCAAAAATAAACTTTCAGAATCACGGGTTCTTTAATAGCGAAGACGGTGAAATGCAGTGCCCCTCTTACTTTGCATGATTGAAGTGTGAATTTCATATCTTTAGTTAGGCACATTTGACCAAAGTGGTGAGAATGTGGTCAAGGATACTCCTTAGTGAGAGATCCTTCTTTTGATCTTTTCCGACAAACAAATTTCTTGGAGAGAGATTGTACACTTGTTATTATGTTGGCCTCGAATATTATTGTCTTCGATGAGAGAAGACATCTAGATTTAACTCAAAAAACATCACAAGCACATGTGTGCTTCAAACACTATTATCATTTGCATAGGTTCAATGAACTGCATTTGTTGCTAACCTTCCTTCAAATGTGAATACTGAAACATACAGGGCCTGTCATTTGGCTAAACAAGCTTTCGATGAGGCGATTGCAGATTTAGATACCTTGAGTGAAGAGTCATACAAAGACAGTACTTTAATCATGCAGTTGTTGAGAGACAACCTAACTCTTTGGACCTCTGATTTACCTGAAGATGGAGGTAAGATACTGATTGATACTTAATATGCATTTAAGCAACTCTATAGTTGTGCTCAAATAACAAATTTTCTAATGCAGGTGAAGAATTCAAATCAGAAGAAGTCAAACCTGCTGAACCAGAGGTATGTGTGTAATTCATAATTAGCTTCGGTACTAATTCTGTTAGAATAGAAGCAAATGCAATCGCTCACACATATTAGTTAGAGTGACTATAAATTAAGCTAACACAAATTAAACCAACCCCGTAATTTTATGAGTTTAATGGCTATATATTGTAAGATACCACTATTTTTCCATGTCATACTATCTGTTTCAAAATAACCATACAAAAATGAGGTGACGCGGCAAAGTACCGGATTCTCGTTGAATGTTAGTCAGTGCATACCCTTTAATTCCTAAATTTATTAGTACGAATAGGTATGGCAACAAGGCGGTCTCCGTTTAGGGTATCCATGTATCTGCCTTGATCCCCGACGGAGGTGAAAAATAGAACCCCAGTCTCGTACCCGATGGGGTTCAGATATCCCCGCCCCACCCATTGCTGCATTAACTTGGACGGCATTTTGATACTTTTTATATTTAAAAAAAACTTAGTACATGCGTTTGTGTTCATGATATTTATTTTATTTTCATTTGTAATTACAGCACTGATATAGCACTTGATCCTGGACGCTGTCGTAAGGTTTCTAATGGCCCTGCTGCGAAGAGAGCATTTTTCAGCTTATCTTGCAGTTCATATCGAACGTGACTTCATAATTACCGTGTTCACCTTACATCCAACAAATGCTATAAAGTTCGATATGTGGCTTATTTTCTCTCTCTTATAATTACTGAAGCTTTTCTTTCTACTATTTTTATGTATTTCAAGTATAGTGGTCAATTGAAGTAATGGATGATGTTTTACATATACCTAAATGCATTTATTTTCTTTGTTGATTAGTAGTATTTTGAAACGATTCTCCAAATTATTTTGGACATATGTTTTACACTAATAGAAGTATTAATTGCGTTAATTTCTCATAAGGTTATGAATGCAAAGTAGTGTACTTTGAATTGTAGAGCACACTTCGATTCCATTATTATTCATATGCAGCACCCCAACTAAAAATTTCGTTGCATTAGCTGTGCATTTTCAAACTTCAAAGACCGAGACGTGTTTAAAACCCACTTGGGTTTGTCTAGTGGTATTGGCTTGGAATCTGGGAGTGTGCTCCTCCTCAAGGTCTCAGGTTCGATTCTCTCTGGTGCCAATTTGAAGGGGTTAGTTTAGCTTCTTAAAAAAAAAAAAAGACTGTGATGTGCATCTGCAAGACTGCAACTACGACCTTAATTTAAAATGTTCATGCTAAGCGATAATATGCTAAACTAAACTAACAAGTGAAAAAGGACATTTGCTTATAGAAGTTCGTAGTTATTATGATGGAACCTAATTTAATAAAATGGAAAGCAGCCTACATATTTGCTTGCAAAAACTGGACCGTTATTAGAGGTGTGAATACAAAAGTTTAATGGGCAAACTACCATTTCAGTCCTTGAAAGTGTGTAATTTGTTGTCGCATTGGTTCCTGGATGTATTGAAATTGCAAATGCATTCATAAGTGTCTCTTTTATTAGTCGTTTTGGTCATGTAATCTATTTTTTGGTAATTGATTTACTCTTTGAGTTTGCTTTTCTTTGATCAATTTAGTCCATAAATTACTAAGAAAAGACATATTATAGACATGTGTGTAATTTCGATACATTTAAAGACTATAATGACAATATATCTCATTCATTTAACGATGGAAATGACTTTTGGTCAAAGTTTAGTGCGAACCAAAATGTTAAACAGGTTTTTGAGTTATTTATTTTATCTTTCTATACGACAACAATATTGACCTTCAAGCGATTTTCTGTGAAGAATTTGAAAATTGGCCTTCTTTTGAAATTTAATTTTTCAACATGCAGCTTTAGAATTCTTATGTAATTCTGGCATGTTAAAACGAAACCATAATTCTTTCATTCGTTCAATACTAGACAAAATGACATATCCAAGTTCCAAACTTAAAGCCAAAATGACATAAAAATTCAAAAGTAAACACATAATGATAAATTACATTTTTAAAATAAGGGTATTTTGTATAGTTTTGGACGGAAAATAACTATAGGTCCAACAGTGCTGTTATTTAGACAGATAAAAGATATGTTTATCTAAACATATATAAATAATGTATTTAAAACTTTAAATTGAATTAAAGAGCTTCAATGACATATTTACTTTAATACAAAATATTTAAAAGGATATGGTAGAAATTGATGCCCTCCACAAAAAGAAGACAATAAGAGCAAGACAAAATTACATAAAAAATAAGACACTACTTCCTGTTCTTCTCAAAAGCGACAACTCCTTAAATGTTTTGAACCATTTTAGTGAAAATAATGCAAACCGGCAATCAAGACATCTAACAGAATTATGGGGGTAAGGGAGTGAAGAAAAAGGAGTTCGAGAATGTTTTTTTTAGATAATACAATGTAGAAAAATAATGTCTTAAATCTCAAGTTGAAAGTACGAAAGAATACTCAAGTTGGGTTAAAAAAAACTTATTAAACATATTCTCATACAAACACGTGTGTTTTCTTTTTATCTAAGTTAACCAAATGACATACAAAGAAAATAAATATATAGTCTAACACAAAGATGTGATGCTAAGCTAGAAACAACTTAGAATAGTGCATGGGGCCTAACTGCCTAAGCTTCACACCACCTTAAAGCTTAATAGTTGTGACTATGCTATCAAGTGCTTAAACCACACCCATAAACCAAACATAATTCCTAACCAAAAGTATGATTATAACATCCTAACACTGAGAGTAGTATTCACTATGTGTCCCATATATTAAGTGATTTAGTTTGGCTATTTAAACAATTCACATAACACACAAAGAAAATGTTTTCACAAGGTTTTTCAGAGAGGGAGAGTAAAGAGAATAATGAATGATTTCAATAATTGTGAAAATGAGGGAAGATTATATATTTATAGATGGAGGATCTTAGTGCAAAAGAAACCTAATTTTTAGAGAAAAAGTACTTTTTGAATCGATTTGCACTTATGTTGACTCAATTCAAATGAGTAAAACTGAATCTGGACAATGCTTGAATTTTGAGTCGATTTAGATGAAGTTCGAATCGATTTAGACGAACTCTATGAAGATTGAATCGATTCAATGATTCTTCTATCCAGTTTTGAATCAATTCAAAACTGACTATAAACTCTCTGATTTTATTGAATCGATTCAAAGAGTCAGTTATGACTTTTGAATTGATTCAAGTTTATAAAAATTGTTTTTAAAGACTTGAAAAAGCACATAAGACCCAAGACTATACCAAAAAGAATTTTCATAAAAAAGAAGCTTTGAAATATGAAATTTTTAGCAAAGGATGTATGCATACAGAATATGTTTATGCAAATGAGCATCAATCCTAGATTAGAGGGACATATTACATTCTAAAACTACCATAGAAAAATAAGACATCACTCAAACCTTAAGACAAGTTAGAGAAACAAAGAAGAACTGCAATCTTGGCCTTCTAATAGAAGGAAATCCTTGTTGATTATATTTTTGCTGCCATTTGCCTGACTGTATCAAGAAGAAGTTATCTGGATGTAAAAGTAAAAATATTTTGTTGGGTGATAGCTTGATTGTTATGAAATTTGTCTTGTAATCGTTACCGGTTTAATTTCTTTTCAACTTCAAGATTTTTACAAATATAATTTCTTCTATTGAATCTTTATTCAAATATTTTTTATAGGGAGGGGAGTGTGGATCAGTGGATGCACGAAAATTTGTTGAATTAAGTGTGATTGAATGTGTCTTGATCATGTTAATGATGGTTCGGGGGGTTTGTAGAGCCGGAGAGTTTAACCAACCTATCTTTGTTAGGTAAGTGTTATTGGAGATTGCATGTGAATCACAGGGGTAACAATACAATGCAATTAAAATAATCATGAGTTGTGACATTCTCCATCCATATTTTAAAACCAATATAAGTGATCTAGATTGTTAGATACATGCTAAAAAGATATAAAACTTTCCGAAGACAAGAAGGCGTTAACAAACCAATTTTTTTTTGAATAAGTTAAATTAGCCCACCCAAATCAGCATCAGAGAAAATCGAACCAGAGACCTTGAGAAGGAGCACACTCCAAAGTCCTAAGCCGATACCACTAAGTCAACTCAAATGGATAAAAATAATACATAATATATATAAGGTCTGGAGTTCGAATCCCAGACACTAAAAAAAAAGTCCAAGATCCAAATCCTAATAACTAGAGTAAAATCATAAGTTGGGGCGAATGTAGTACTAGTATTTGAAACAATAAATTGGAAGTGGAATTATGAAATAAATGAACTAGACTAGATAGGCAATTGAGTGGGGTGCGACTGTAAAAGTTAGGGTTGGTCTCCCCTTATATGTGAGCCGTACGTTTTTAAATTTATCATGTGGTTCGGGGTGTAGGTTCAACAAATAAATGTGTGATAATTGATAACAATCTATTTTTGGATTGAACCAATGGCCCTCCCACCCACCCCCAAACACACGAAGATAGCGATAGAAAATATTTTCATTTTCTGCTTTGGTATTTTACAAAACCAAATATATGTTGAGATCCTAGCTTATATGATTTGGAAAATGCTAATGATTCTTTAGACAAAAGTTTTTTTTAATGCAGTTTTTAGACACAAGTTAAGGAAATATATTGTGTTATGAGCTATATATGTTGTTTGAAATATAATGTATTATGAAAAATATTTGAATGCAGTCTCTTAATTATTTTTTTAAGTTTTCTGATCTAGTGCTCTTAAATCATTTATAAAATTCCTGTAAAAAAAATCACTAATTAAACTACTATCATTCATGTTTATTTAAGAAAATTTATCCATCCATGAATTGTACAAGCATTGCATTGCATTTGATTTGCATAGCATGCGTAATGCCAAGTCCCACACGACATACATGCCACTGATACGAACCTTAAAGACATGGAGTTTACGTTAGACCACACGTGTAAAGTACCATCGCAAACTATGACAAAGACATGGAAAAGGTTATTACAATTTCCCATAAACACACGCACACGCCAAATGTATGTTTGTCCTACATTGATATTCTGCTCATAAAAAGTACCCCTCCTTCCCAAACTGTTTTAAAAAATTAAATCAGATTTATTAAAAAAAATAAAACATAAAAATTTAAAGTATAATTTTTTGTGTTTTCTTTAAAATGAGTTTTATAGAAAAATGTAAAAATAATTTTCATTCGCTCTTGGTTATTGAGAAAATAGAAGAGAGAAAAAATTAAACATAATTTACATTTAATTATATGAGAATAAGCGAAAAGTTTTTCTTGAAAAAGATAATTTTTTTATATATAAAAAATAAAATAGGATAAATGTTTGTCTTTTTTTCCTTACATTTTGAGACAAAAAAATGAGTTTTTATTGCTTACATTTTAAAACGGAGGGTGTACTCATTCCTTCTTATAATAAGTTAGTCATTTGAAAGAAAAAAATTGTCGCATAAAAATTTACTCATTTCACTTTTCAATATAATATTAATTATTATTTTTAAGGAAAATGTTAACTAGTCCTGGGGCACTAGTTAAGGACTTTAAGTGATAATTTTTTATGAAAATTTGTGTAATAAAAGTACATTGAAAATTGAAATATTTAACATTTTTAAAGAATATTTACTTAATTTAGAATGCTTAAAAAGTGTCATCATGAGGGCATTCGTAAACAAGTTGTTATAACTCGATTAATATTGTTTTCATCACCCTCAATTCAATATATTCAATTTTACATTTATGATAATGGAGAAATTTTTGACATTTTACATTTATTTTTATTTTTTCAGTCCTGTAAGTGTAACTCAGTTGGTAGCTACTAGTGCTAATTTGTGCAAAGGTCGGGGTTGGAACCTCGGATTTCCCACTTCTCCACACATAATGTGTGTGAATCTAGCCACTAGGCTACTTGACAAAAAAAGATAATGGAAAATGTCCAATACTTAACAATACACTCAACCATTTTTCTCTCTCTTCAATTTATAATTTTTTCTTAATATGTGTGAAATGAACAAAAATGTTCGCTTATAATGGGACAGAGTGAGTACATTGATTTTATTACTACTCCCTCAGTTCCGAATTATATGTAATTCTAGCAAAATGTGTTTGTTCCAAATTATGTCACTTTACAATATCAAGGAATCATTAATGCTTATTTTACTCCATCCGTTTTAAATGAGTGTCACTTTAGTCAACTGCATATAAATTAAGGAATGAAATGAAATGATCATTAGACATAACATTTTTACTAAAATGCCCTTGCTTTATAAGAAAAAGACAAACATTGAAAATTGTGTGAGAGAAAAGTTTGAGTATTTATTGAGGGTAAAGTTGGAAGATTTGTATTGAAAATGTAAAGTGATATTTATTTTGAAACAAATGTTTTTAGCTAAAGCGACACTCATTTTGAAACGAAGGGAATACTATTTATTACTTTATCCTTTTTGAATTATTTTAATATGTTTTTCATAACATTAATGAAGATTATTTTTGTATAGATTGATGTTTACTTGTGTCCTTAGGACACAAAGGACACAAGGACACAAGATAAGGAACCTAAAAGTAGAAACACTCCCTCAAATTTTGTGCATTTTATTTATTAAAAATTCAAAAATTAAATTCAATGCACACATTTTAATACAAAATTATTATATTTGATTCATTAACTTGTGCCATAAGGACATAAGTTAGCATTTCTCTTTTATAAAATAAGTGACAATTACTCTTTTTCTATATAACAATAACTATATTTCTTAATCCATGTGCATTTACTAGAATGACAGATAAAGTTTTTATGTTGGAAAAAAAATTACTTAAATTTGATCGCACTCTTATATCAAGACTACTAGAGGGAAGAACGTCAAAAGCCATAAGCGGGTTAGGGAAGAAAAAGAAAAAAAAACGCTTGTTCTCTTCATCATCAATTCATCTCTTTTTCTTTTTCTTTCAATCTGCCTCAAACATCTGATTCACATCAAAATCACTTTCTCTTGCTATGGCTTTTCTGCTCTATTTTCTGCTTTTCCTGTCCCTCACTGCTCACTCAAGTAAGCACAAATATTATATTTTGGTCTGTGTTTCAAGTTTCAACATTTTTATTTATTTACAAAAAAAATAACTATTTTTATTTTCCCTGGTGTTGATTCCTATGATTGGTATGAAACTTTGTTGTTGCTTTAATTCATGGTTTTCTGTATGAAATATTATTTTCACCTTTTTTTTTTAAGAAACAGGGGGAAAATAATTGCATGCATCTTATTACTATTGTTCTAGGAAAAAGTGAAATTTTGGGGTGAATTTAACTATGTTTCTGTTTTGACAAATGATTTTTGTTGAATAGGTGCTTTATACTGTGTATGCAAAGATGGTGTCTCTAGTCAACTCCTTCAGAAGGCAATTGATTATGCTTGTGGAACTGGAGCTGATTGTAGCCCTATTCTCCAAAATGGACCTTGTTTCCAACCCAACACTGTGAAAGATCACTGTAACTATGCTGTTAATAGCTATTACCAAAGAAAGGGTAATGTTCAAGGTAGTTGTGATTTTGCTGGAGCTGCAGCACCTACTCAAACACCACCTAGTAAGTACTCTTTATTCTGTATATTTACAAAAACACATTTTTTTGTTGGATTTTACTCTTACTGATTTTTGTTTGTTTTGTTTTTTACAGCTGCAGCATCTGGATGTGTTTACCCTTCAAGTCCAGGGTATGTTTTTGATCTTGTTCTGTAATTTTATTTTAATGTTGTTTTGTTTATTTGTGAATTGAGTGATTATTTTGCTATTCAAGGAATTTTGAGTCTGATGAGTGTGAAGTGGTAATGTTGTGGAAAATTCCTATTTCTCATAAGCATTTTTATGGTTAGATGTTGGAATTTTCACTTTATTCAGTCCTTTTTCCATGCATGGATCTAAAGGTGATTTCACCAGATTTTTCAATTCCTAAAAATTGTATTTTTAAGTTTATAATTTTTCTTTGTGTGATTAGATTTGGAGGTATTGATTACTTTAACATCATGGATTTTTTTTTTTTGTGTGTCATCAATTTTCAATTAGTATCATCTAAAAATGCATTGCTAGCATTTTTTATTTTTTTTTAATATTTCAATTCTGTCAAATGTTGTTATGGAACTAGTTTACTTTGCACATTGGCCAAAATCCTCTTTTCTCTTGACATAATAGCTGGCATGATTTTGATATTTCCGACGTCTATTGTCGGATTTGGATTGCCTTCCGTCAGCAATTCCACGCATTGGTAATTGCAAAATCGAGATTGGGCGGTTTAGAATACAAAGTTGGCATTTCAGTTTTTTTTTTTTTCAAAAATCAAAACCAGCATTGATATCTAAACCGTCTAATCTTAATCTAACTAAATTATTGCGTGGAATTGTCGATTGCGTACAATCTTAATCTATGTAACAATGAAATGTATTAATTGTGCATCTTATATTTTTTTCAAGATCTATGTTGATCTTTTTATCTTGGCTTTCTTGCAGCAATGCGGGAACTCCATCAACTGGTTCACCCGGTTCAACTCCAGGCACCGGAACCGGCACCGGAACCGGCACAGGCACTGGATCAACTGCGGGTAGTCCTATTGTTGTTGGAATAAGTCCATCATCTACAATTGATGGTTCCTCAGCAGCTGGAGAGTCTTATATGAAAAACACCAACACCATATTGCTACTATCCCTTGTTATTACCATGTGTTTAGCCTTCAAGGTCTAAACTAAGGTACAATGCTACTAGTGAACTAGGAAAATTTTAGGGGGTTTGATGTGTGGATGAGATTTTGCACAACAACATGATGGTTATTATGTAATTTTACTTACGAGAATCATCTACAAGCAAAACCCAATTTTGTTTTCTTCCTCCTAAGTTGAAAAATTAAGTAGGCAATTTGGTTTCTTGTTTAGTGACGTTTTATTTTGATTATGATAAAATGGGGTAGAAGTAGAAGTAGAACTTCATTGGTTTCGTTTTAGCCTTTTCTCATTTATATGTCTAAGATTGTGACTGGAACTATTTTTTAATTAATTTATATGGAAGCCAGCTACCCCATTTTTAATCTAGTTTACTATGGTTCAATTTCATGCTAGCCGGCTTCATCTTCGATTTGCCTTTGACATTCCTAGCAAATCCAAAGATGAATGATGTAATCTCAAAATAATTAAAAAATGGGTTATATATATATAAAAGTTTAGGCGAGTTAGGTTTGAACTCACCGAAGTCTAAAGCCTCAGGGTTCAAGGACGTCAAAGTACTTACACATCATCTATCGACGATGTGCTTACATCGAAGTAAAATTCAAACTCAGTCCTTTGTAAAATCCGAGTTGAATATTGACTCACTCTACCTACACCAGGTAAAATTGGGCTACCTAAAACTTTGTGAATGCAATTTATGGTATATCCATTACTTTTAAAGTTTAATATTGTGATAAGACATTACTCTAAGGTTTTGGAGTCAAATATATGATTAAGTAAATATATTAAGATAATTTTTATTTTTATTTTTATTTTACATATATTGAACACCTTATCTTGCCTTTTTAAAATTTGTGTTTTTTATTTTACTTTTTAAAAAATTATTGAGTAAAATTGGGGTTGTGAATTGTGATGATTTCATTTTTAGATAGATAAAATGTCAAATAACCATCGATACTCACACAACCAAATACAGGGGTCGATGTTTGAATCTGATCATAACGTCCAACAATACAATTTCGACATTTTTATTAATTAAGCTATGATTTATTTACAACTATGATAATCTTTCTACTGTACAATTATTTGAAAATATTCAATTATTATATTTAGTGAATGAATTGTATATAAGTTTTTTAGGTAACACGAAAAGTAGTATAGGTTGTTCAAAGGTCTCTGTATCAACCAAACCATACAAGATGAGAGCATTGTGAATTTTGTGCCATCTCTCTTTCGGTTTTGGCGTTTCTTTCATGCCGTGGAATAATAAATTTTTCTATTGGACGCAATTGCTCCTAAAAGTCAATAACGACTTAAAATAATTTTGTTCACATCACAAAAAAATCTTAATTGATCACAAACATAAATAAAAAAGTTTAGACACACGTTCATAAATGAAAAAAGTTAGATGAAAAAATTATTATGAGATTACTAAATTCTTTCTCATTTATTTTTCCTTATTTATGTAAATGTGTCCAAACTTTATTTATTTATGTTTGTGCCTAAGTAAGATTTTCCATCACGACATGCATAGCCGACAAATCTTAAATAATACTAGTAATGCTTTTCACCAGCAATTTTTTGTAATTGAAAACAAAATCGAAATAAGGATAGTTGTTTATTCAGTAATAAAATGAATAACTTGTCTAAATAAAAGGAAATTGGTTACGTTAAATAAATACTTATCCAGAAAGTTTACACTGAAATTATAGAAATTTGATCTACCTAATTTGATTTTTCTAATTTAAAAAATGAAAAGAAATACTAGCTAAGTACTATTTACGTGTGCATTATTCCTCCACTAAATGGTGGTTGATACATGCTTATGCGTACAAAGATTCCTTTGAATTTCCAACCTATTTGATGATGTAATTATTTATAAGAAAAGGCAGAGATAAGCAAGTCTTGTAGCGATTTGTATTTCTTAATACCATCAATAACCAGTAATCATATAGACAACGTCACAAACACCATCAATGATTAATGCTTTTGTTCTAAAAGGAGTAGTTTAATGGTATAAATTGAGACATGAATGAGTATTATGTAAGAGGTTCAGAACTTAATCTCTACTATTAACAAATCTCTCCCCCTAACAAATTAACCACTTTCATTCTGTGTATAAAAAATTATGGATTATGGATAAGTGAAACGATCAAATGGATTAATGACAAAGGATTAGCCACTTAGCTAACTATATTAGGCTATCTACCTCTATAACTCCACTTAGACATTGAACTACTAACAGATTATTTTCTTCTTCTTTCGCACTGGTTTCTGACCCACTAAAGGTGAGTGACTAATCCAACTCGTGCGTAAAGGCATGCGCACTGGTCAAACGTTGTTCCCCCTGGGAATCGAATCCGGTATTCCCCGGATACGTCCTTGGAAGAAGCTCCTTGCCACTGGAGCCCAAGCTACTTAGTTACTAACAGTATATTTTTATTAGCCTCCGTGTACCAAAAATAAAAGGTGAGCACTCTATGTTCTTTATTGAAATCAATTAAAAATAAGGCTGGGATTTGGGAATGTGTATTTAAAGTATATGGATTGATAAAATATGATGTGAAATGTTTTAAAAAAATTATAAAATGAAATTTATAAATTATAATTTTTTTTAAAAAAAATTGTACTATACTCCATAACTCAATGATTCCACTAGTGACCAGCAGCCCCACTGAATTGATAACCATTCAAAGCTCCATCACTACTGGTTCCTTTTTTGGAAAAACACCAAACATTCTGTCATTTCTCTGTCAGAATGGCAAAAGGGTATTCAACATTCATAATGATGAAACATATTGATTTACTGTCTTGGTATCCTTCTGAACAAATTCCTTAATGAGTTTCACAACAGAATCTGGTCTTTCAACATGAGGAAGATGACCACAATCGGGTATTTGGCGTATAATTGCATCAGGTAATTCACAGTGCAGTTGCTAAAAGAGTAAAAATGAAAAGTTAATTGCAACATTAGTATTCATAAGACAATTTATATGCCAAGATCATTATTTTCATATAATATAGAAGAGTGTTGTATAGTAACTAACCACTGCAAGCTTATTGCTGATTATGCGGTCATTCTCCCCCCAAATTATGAGTGTTTTCTGCTTTACCTGTTAAACAATTTGAAAGCCAAATCTTTTTAGTAAGTATATGAAACTATGAATTAGTTGTACCACTAATCTGAGGATTCTTTCGAGTATCCATCGTGTTTTCTAACAAAAATAGAATATAACAGAAGTAACATCATAAATTTGTAACGCCGGAAATACCATTTTTATCTGCGAAGCAACATTGTAGCCACCACTGATCATAAAATTAACCGCGGCATCCTCCCACCAAGGCAATAAACAATGCAAGCGGCCAATCTATACAAGATTATATATGAAAATCATGTTATCTAACTTTGTTCTGCAACACATAAAGATGACAAAGCATGCAAATGTCAATTAATATGATAGGAAGGTGCTATGGTTGATATCTTGGTAAGAGATTAGATACTTAGGAAGGATGCAATCTAAATAGCTATTATAGACAATAAAAATAAACTGCATCTCATAATCGTAACACTTGTTATGACAAAATAGGATGTTTGGATTCTTGGCTGTCATAGACAAGCATACAATGCTTCAAAGTGTGCATTTCCCAAATGGATTGTTATGAGCTAGAAAAATTGGATCAAGCAACTTACATTTGTCCAATCAAGGCTAGTACTGAAAGATATGTTGGTGAAGGACAAATAGTTTGCATATACACGTAATGGGACGCTCTTTAATATATATACCTGATTCAAAACAAAACCAGTGGTGAGTGTAACTTGCATCATTCAAAACATTAAACATCCTCATCCTCTCATACTTATCTCTCCCCATGAAAGTAAAAATTCTAGTGAAGAGGTTAATCAAACATTATTGAATGAGATTATTGCAATAATGTGAAAAGGACTGGAAACAGAAAAGGAACTATGAACAATCAATAATGTAAGATTGAAATGACATGTATAACAACGCCAAGCACCGACACCTACTTATACAAAATTCAGGTCAAGTACAGTGTAGTACTACTATCAAATGCTCATCCAATAAGGACAACTTTCCAAACAAAGTTCTTAAAAACAACCCTAATATTTTGATATTTCCCCTTGAATTCTTAACAAAATTACCCTAAATACAATGTGGTATCCATAGCCCATAGTTGGAAGAGATAATAGAGCGGCATACAACAGATAAGCACTAGCTGTACTATTGTAAATAACTCAAAAAACTGCTGAGAAGACTGAGACAGAAGAGTTGGTTGGATGATACATAGCCAAGGAGGATAGACATCACTAGAAAAGTACACGAAGTTATTTATTGTTAAGAAATAATGCACAGAAGCTCTCAAACTTTACCAAAGTCATAAAACCCAACATTTTGAAGCTTTAAAATGGTATGATTTAGAAACCAGTAAGCAATTGCTAACTCCAAGAGGTTATGAGCCATCCAAGGTAAATTCATTATATACTTTTGGTTTGTGTGATTGGCAGGAGCAAGACTAACTGATGTCAAAAAACAGATGTGATTTCTAAAATACGGCAAATTGAGAATGTAGTTGATTAAAAGTATCATGGAGGGCAGACCCAAAAAAATGAATAAATTAAATTTCATTTTAGTAGGGGAAGTTGAACTATTAAAACATTTTACAAAGATAGATTACGAAATAATACTCTGGATAATTACACATAAATATGAATTATCCAGCTCCAGCTAGGGAACATTGACATAGAGAAATAATATGATATAATTGTTAGACTATCAATTGTGAGTTAAAAGTCCAATATATAGGATAAAAATGTGAATTGAGCAACATATAAGTGAAGCGATTAATATAACCAATGCCTTCAGGTTTTGGAATGAAGATTTGTTGTTCAAACCACTTCCGTGGTTGCCTTTAGCTCAATATGGAGATCTCACCCGTGTTTTAGGCTCCCATCGTGACCCAACAGTGGTATTACAGGCGTTTGGGCTAAAGGTGACCGGCTCCTTGTAACGAAAGTTTTATGGACTATGTGGTTGTTAGATGGTGTGGGCTGTTGATGTTCTGTGTCGATGTAGGTACAAGTGTATGTGGAATCACATGAGGGGGAACATATGTGATGAGTGGATTGACTCACACTTGAGGGAGAAACTGTTAGACTGTCAAGCATCAAGTGTGAGTTAGAAGTCCGACATTAGATGAAAATGTGAGTATTCAGCTACATAATTTAGGTAACCCGTACACTCAATGCCTTAAGATTCTAGGTGAACATCTCTCCCGTGTTTTAGACTCTTTGTGACCTAACAATAACATTCTAGATAATTGTCAGTGATGTGTGGCTGAGGGCTTAAGGCTTTTTAAGTAGGAGATATACTCACCCCAGCATAAGCTACCGCTCTAGGTAAGGTTGCTAGGTTTCCTGTCCCTTCTGCATATACACTAGCATCAATCAAAACAAGATTTTCCACCTGAAAAATTGACCAGATAATGGGATAGTCACTTGATAAAACTAACTTTAAATAAATAATTTCTTCAAAAATTGGGTAACTGTAAATATATTCAAAAATTAAATTATTTGATAGCACATACAGCTTCTGGATAATTGATTGCAAAGTCGATGGCAACAGCAGAACCAAGGCTTGGACCAACCAATATCATCGGCTTTTTAATGTAGGATTTCCAAAACTGGTAGGTAAACCAATTCACCATCAACAATGAGTGAAACAAGTGGAAGTAAAATAAATAGGTGCGGAAAGAAATTCATCGATCTGTGAAGACAACCATTTCTTTAGAAGATAGCCGATAACATATCTAATTTCTTACTCAGAAGTCAGAATTACACAATATGATAGCAAACGATAAAAATTAGAAAGTATTTAAGAATTATAATTTATATACAACTTTAAAATGCCCACTCCAGCAACAAAGCTGTCAAGGTTTCATAACAATACTGAAAAGTGAAAACTCATCAATTCGCATACAAGTACCTGGTAAAAGTGTTCTCGCTTTGATACCACATCGCAGGAAGGAAGTTTCTCTGATGTATATAAGAGAGAGAGAGAAGAAGACATGTCTAAAATGAAGAGAGAAAGGAATGAACATAGTAACATAGGAAAAGTAGTGAAACAAACCTAGATCAGAGAAGCCCCAACCAAGAATGTCAAAGGCCCATGTCTCAATACCAGCTTCCTCAAGCAATGGATATGTGTATCTCCATTCTAAACATGAGCTGAACAATAAGGAGGAGTGAAATCCAAGGGTAACTTCAGAAATAAAATATACAAACCAATTCTGTCGCCTGCATATTTTTTTAGCACCTGTCAAAACCATGTAAAAGGACAACTGGATTTTCCTTGTTCTGCACCAGTGGCTTCACACAACTACTCATGATAGGATTTTCAGAGAACTTAACCTGTTTGAATTACATGCAAATATGGAACTTTTCAATATTTTATGAGCAATTAAACAAGAATTACAAATTTACAATGTGAATATACGCAAAGTATTGATTTTTTTTTTTTAAACGGGTAATGTTAGTATTATGCTGGGAGTGGGGATCAAACTCTTGACCTCCTTGTCAATCAACTCTTTAACTCCCCCACCCCAGCCACCAAGCTATCTGTATATATCCCCTTACACGAGTATTGTTGAGTGACCTTAATCAAAAATTAAGCAATAGGGGGATGATTAGTCCAAAGAAGACCTTAAGTAAGATGAGACCTAAAGCTAGGAAAAGTCTTATAGTGAAAAATTTATAGCAAGGGATTCATAAACAAATTATATGCATAATGTTTGTTGTGTGTCAAAATGGATGTGAAATCATAAAATTGACGCGCTACGTAGGAGGTGGTATAAGTAGGGCTAGAGACCTAAAGCAAGGGCTTCGATGGCCTTAACCTTAGACCGGTCCTAAATCAATAAACAATGTGTTAGTTATATCCATTAGGTTTTTATATTTGGCCTAACTCATCCTTACAAAACCGACCTGTGAGGTTAGGATTGCCCCCACTTATAAATACATGTTCAGGCCATCTCTTATCCAATGTGCGACTCTTTAAAAGTTTCCATCCCATCCTATCCTATCATAAACAATTAGTACAACTAATATCATTTGTTTAAAGTTTCTCATCCCTTTCCACGTAATTCAGAGTAACCTGGCTCAATTGCATAATAAAGGATAAATTGACATTACATTATCACAAAAACACTTGGAAATTCGTATGCATTTCCTCAAAACCACCAGTAGTCAATGACACAGCAAATATACATGTAATAGTTGAGTTAAAAGAGAGTATTTGAATATAACTATATATGTGTGGATGTCGTATTGGTGTCACACACTTACACGTGTTGAACACCAGATACAACTGAAGTGTCAGTGCTACATAATACAAGAAAGGAACATGATGTTATATTAAATTAGCAATAAGAAAAGAGGAAGCAAAGGTTGTTTGTACTTACGGAAACGGGAAGTCTTTGAATCCGTGTAGCGAGGGTTCGAGCGAAAGGGTCTTTGATTCTGTTAACGTCTTTAGGAAGAAAGGAAGGGAATGAGTCAGCATCAGTTTCAGCTACGACCTTGAATATGGGCAACGGTACAGAAAACAGAGCAACCATTTTCTGTGAAGCAACCAAAAAAACTGGAATTTAAACTACACGGATAACTGCCACTCAATCTTCATCATCACTTTGTTATCTATTTTTCTTCTTTATAATCTGCAACAATTTTTTTTTTTTTAAAGGTTATATTCATATTTTTTAATAATTTATTACAAAAATAAAATAATTCGTTTAGATCATTTGAAGTAAATGTTACCGATTATTTTTAAAAAATAAAAGGATTTTCAGTCATTATTTTCTAATTTTTTGTAGAGATTTTTAAAAAATAGAAATTATTTTGTGTTTGTTTACCGTAATCAAAATTAGGGTTAAGTATTGTTTTGTTCCAATAAATATATAAACTTTTTTGTTTTAATCCCTTTAAAAATAAAAAAATTCTTCTACTTTTAGTCTATCAAAAGTTTTTTATCATCTTTGTTGTTTCATACTTTTAAGTCAACTCATGTGTAAGCTTCATATATTTGACTAAAACTTTTTAAGAATTTACAATATTATAAGAATCTTTTCAAAAAAATTTAACAAAACATAAATTAAATATAAATTTTTTATGTTTTTTGCGCTTAAAAATTTATATTTAATTTATGGTTTGTTAAAAAAATCTAATATTTTTATGTGAGATTGTTATAATATTATACACAGTATTGCAAAATTTCATTGAAAAATAAGAAGGTGCTACACATGAAGTAGGGACCAAAAGTTGTGATAGGAAAATTTTGGAGGACTAAAAGTCGAAGAAAAAATTTAGAATGATTAAAACGAAAAGTTGGTATATTTATAAAGAATAGAAACATATTAACCCAAAAAATTACTTTTTGAAAAAATAAACTATAATAAAATGTCTTCTATGAAAAACTACTCAAAACAACTTTTTATTTGAAACTTATTAGCAAAAAAGTAAATTTTAATAACCAGGGCCCTAAATTTAAATATAATGATTACATAATTAGTATAAGTAAAAAAAAATGAATTTTAAATTGATTAATATAAAATAGGGTTAATAGTGTTTTACCCCCTATAATATAGGACACTTTTGATTTTGCCCCCTGTAAAATATATTTTTTAGATTCTGTCCTTGTAAAATGAAGATTCTTCAGGATTGCCCCCTGACTCCTATGACTCAGCAGAATCTCTTACGTGGCGCTGAGGTGGATATTTCTTTTTATTTTTCATTATTTTTTTTATTGGCCACATGTATATTTTATTTAACACCTCATATTTTATTTAAAATAAAAGAAAAACACACAAAAATGAATTTAAAAATCTGAAAATTAATTTTCAAAAATTTTAAAAAACTGAAAAAATTAATTTTCAAATTAAAAATTTCAGACTTTTTGTTCTCAAAAAAATGTGGAACTTAATTTTCAAAATAAAAAAATAAAAATTATATTTCGTAAATTAGAAAAACAGATTTGAAATTAAAAAAGGTTCAGATTTATTTTCAATATAAAAAGTCTAAAAAACTTGTTTCAAAATTAAACTTTTCCAGAATATTTAACAAAAATTCAGAATTTTATTTTTTTAGATTAAAAAAAAAGTTTGATTTCAAAAAATATATTTTTTTACCAAAACATTTATTTTTTTTATAATAATAGAAATTTATCTTATTTTGCTGAATTTTTTTTTAGAAAAAGTAAACAAAACTTTTTTATTTGAAAAAAAATAATTGAACTTATTTTAATTTCAAATTTATTTTTCTAATTTAAGAAATATATTTTCCAATTTTTTTTTTGGTAATTAAGTTCCAGAGTTTTTTATTATATTAGAAAATATAATCTGATTTTTTTCTTTATTTTTATTTTCAAAAATTAATTTTCAGATTTTTTAATCATAAATGACGTGTAATTTGTTTTTTACGCGTGTCATCCAAAAAATTATTGAAAAATAAAATGAAATATCCACGTCAGCGCCACGTAGGAGATTTTGCTGAGTCATAGGGGTCAGGGGGCAATCTTGGAGAATCTTTATTTTACAAGGACGGAATCTAAAAAAATATTTTATAGGGGGCAAAATCAAAAGTGTTATATATTGCAGGGGGCTAAAACACTATTAACCCTATAAAACATATCATACCTATTCGTCGCCGGGTACCCTAAGTGCGTCACTTGGTTGTTCCTGCCTTAGCAATTCTTTCTTTTGAAGAATAATAAATCACTACTCATGTGCGAATAGGAACGACTGTTGTAGTGGTTTCACGCAGTTCTATGTAGTAGCCGATCTTAGTCGTAGATTTATGATTCAATGGTTCAAATTTTCTTTTAGTTGACAAAACTTTATTTAATATATATCAAGATTAATTACATATGAATAGAAGGCAAGCGAGTAACTAGTTGAGTCGTTAGGCCTTCTCGATTGGCAAAACTAATTCTCGTAAACACAACATTCATGGACCCAAGAGACATGACATTGTTGTGCATGACCCATTGAACTCTATGTAGAAGGTCAACAGTCTCTCGTGCTAGGAAGTCAAAAGTGGCAAAAAAAATGGTATAAAAACATGTTGATTGTGAGAACACGTTTTCTCATGTTTGGTACTTTACTTGACACAGCTTTTAGGGTTGTCTGCCCTACCGTAAAATCCCCGGCCCTTAATCACACATGTGGAGAAACCCCGATCAAGTCTGTACATGCATGTTTACCTCTTACTCATCCGTAAACCATAACATATGCATGACTAAGTGTAGATCTTCTATCTATTGGGTCAGTGAGGAAGTTCACATGCGCATTCTTCTTCACTAATACTTATGTCCGCTTGAATATATCAAAAAGGACATCCTTACAATAAACTGCATGTTTGTACTTAAAATCAGGACGCTCCTTACAATAAACTGCATGTTCCCCAAAAGTATTCATGCACGCCTAACGACAAACAGGACACATCTCATCAATAGGAAATATTGGAATTATAAGGCAATATCTAAGATAGTACGATACCCCACTAATGACATATGCTGACCTAATCCATCAAAATGGATAGCTAGAAGAAAATCATAAGCATGTGCTATGTGCTGCTTACAAACACCCTAAAATTGTGTTATATCTAGTGGTCATATCAAACTTAACTTTCATATCTTAAACATTTTTACTAAAAAGAACCTTCAAATTTATGATCGGACGGCCAACAACAGATGAGCATCCACACTGTAGCTGCGTTAAGTCCAAATCCCACATGTGCATAATCGTTAAAATAAAAGCAGTCCAATAAAATCAATGAAACGCATCCAATTGTGGATCTACTCAACCTCATTTGAAAAATCGATTGCTTGCATGATCATTTCTTATGTCTCCTTCGAAAACACACACAGTGGTCTTGCCCTTGGCTTTTACATTCTTGCATACACGAAGAGAAAAAAAAACAAAATAAATTTATTGTCCTTGGAAAAACATGTTTGAATCGCATCCATCAAGACAATGTATTTATCGTTAAACATCTTTAGAGTTCTCTGGTGTTCATACAAAGTTATCATCATATAGTCAAGTAAATATTGTACATAGGCGAATGTCGCAAAAATTACATCCCGATCTAGATAATACCAAGACAATGAAAAGTACTATCAGGTGTGATGACATCTCTGCGTGTCTAGAATGAGTCCCCAGCTCATTAGAATTTAGAATCATGCTTCATGCACTACTCTATATTGATACACACAGTTACCATGTTTTATCATGGTAATTAGATGCTACATTTTAGTTTTGCTACCTCTAATGGATGAACATAATGTTTGTCGCACATTGTAAACCTAGCAATTTAAACTCTCCATGTTTTTATTACATTACCAGTTAACAATGCCGTTCATTGCATCCCCCTTCAAAAAAAATAACGGTTCATTGCATCCAATTTTTCTTGCTCAAAGTCGATTGACTGCATATTAACACTGCATTGAGTAAAATTATCAAAATTGGATCTGATAAGCTTACGTTAATTGAATTCATGTAACATATATAAATTGATTTCACAATGGAACTTTTTTTTGAGTGAAAATTTCACATAAGAACGTTAATTTAGAGTATACATGAATTTAATTTGCGTACTTACTTTACTTATATTTATGTGAAATAATATGATTTGAGTTCATGTAACATTTTGAATTTACAAACAAGACAATACACTTATTGAATTTATGTACATGTTAAAGAAACTCAACGGTGACTCTGCTTGCAAAGGTGGTGGAGAGAGTTCAAGTTGTGGTGGTCTTTTTCGCAGCTCAGATGGAAGATGGTTAAAAGGCTACATTAGAAAGGTTGGAGTGTGTGACGCGCTTCATGTTGAATTGTGGGGCATGTACCTTGGTTTAGAAATGACTTAGTGAGAACATATTCCACAACTCGTTAGGGAAAGTGACTCTAAAACTCTTATTGATATGGTTACTGGTAGTTGTAAGTTTAGTGGAGCCATTCTCACGTTGATGCGACGTATTCACAACCTTTTGGCTTTAGATTGGCACGTCCAGTTTCATCATACTTGGAGGGAGGGTAATCGTTGTACTGATTGGCCGGCGACTTTTAGTCTTTCTTTAGACTCTTTTGTTGTTACTAGATTGGAGTATCCACCTAGTGAGCTCCATAAGTTTCTTTTTGATGATATTTCTGAGACTTGTTTTCTTAGTCTAGACATGTTCAATTAGTTGTTTAATTTTTTGTTGGGCCTCTGACCCTCTTTTGTACCAAAAAAAAAAGTACACAATATCAATTCATGTATAACGACGTTTTGAGTCGACCAAAAAAACAATAAAAAGATCACTCATCTAAACAATGGAAGATTGGAGAGTGGAGAAAAGTAGAGAACAAGATTTAAAGAATTTTTCTTAATTAGATTGTGTGATAGGTGTAACTAGGATAATGGGGTGAAATTAGCATAAATATACACTTTTTACCAAACATTTTCTTTTGGTCCACTTATTGAATTTTCTTTTTAGGGAAAAAAGCAGACTTATTGGTGTTTTTTTTCTTTCTTCTTTTTCTCCCAAAATGAGGAGAAAGGTTCCAACATAGAATTAATTCCACGAGAATAAATTATTTTCAGTAAACAAATGAATAATTTGTGTGTGGATGCTTCCCATCCCTGCAATTTCAGGCATAACACCTCAATATTTAAATGAGGTTGAGTGCTTCCTCGATTAGACCAAAGGAATTTTAGAAAGACATAATTGAATTTAATATTTGATTTTTTTTTAGTAAAACTGATTTTTTTTTTTTTTAGCAAGTAAAACTGATTTTGATTATAGAGTTAATCACAATTTTATGCTAAAATTTATTATCATTTTAGAAATTAGTTATTTAAAACACTATTTAAATTGTTTCTAACAAACTATCTTTAATTAAATATATTACATTAATTTTCATGCACTAACATTTTAAATTTTTCTATGTATGAAAAGTATAATTTTTTTAGATATATTTTAGGAACTTACTTAAAAATGGTGTATCATAGATAATTTGATTGGATGCATGTGTATAACAGTTTTAAATTATCAATATATAAATTAATTCCCGAAATATAAATTGTTAATTTAATTTAATTAATATACATTCACAATGCAATATTTTTTTTATACAAGCATAAGCTAGTTAAATTGCTAATTTAATTACTTCAAAAAAAAATTGCTAATTTAATTGATTTTTTTAATCATATCATGTAGATATATTTTTTTAGGGAATATCATGTAGATATTTGTGGAACTAATTTATAAAAGTAACGAATTAACCATTAAATTCGTCCTTGAATTTTTACGGGTCGGCCAAATTCATCACTTAATTATGCGAAATATCAACTTAGTCCCTGAATTTGTCAGACATCCATCAAAAAGGTCCCTCCGTCCAAGTGCTCCGTTAGCCATGCTGATTTGTCGCCCTGCATGCTGTGTTGTCTTATACATGTGGCAAGAAGTAAGCCACGTGTTCAAGGACTAATTTGATTGAATTGGAAAGTCCAGTTTTCACTTTTCAGTTTTTTTTTTCTTCTGCGTTTTCCATTTTGCCCATGCATTACCCATACCTCCTTCTTCACATTTCACTCAGAAACATCAAAAACGTCTTTGACCCTTCTTCTTTCCGCTAAAACTTTCTCCATTCTCACCCCTCCAAAATCATCATCATCTCCCGCAGTTTTTAAAAAGTGTTTTGGATTTGTAATATGTAGGCTTATTTGAATCATGTCCATAGTTGGGTTATTTTTGCCTATGTAATTTCTCTGACTTATGACATATGCCTTTTGTCTGCGTAATATTTCAGTTTCAATTTTTGTGTTATGGTTTTTTTAGTTTATTTTGCACACATATACTTCAAGGATCAATTTGATATCTAATTAAACAATTCAAGAACTTATTTGATGGTTTTTATAATTCAAAATCAATTCCATGTACTTTCTAACCAAAAATATAATAATTTTAATTCAAAATCAATTCCATGTACTTTCTAACCAAAAAAATAATAATTAAATTCCATGTACAAATAAGGAAGGAAGATGAGTTGTTTTATACCAAACCCAAATTGAAAGGAATCAAACTCAAGAAAAAGTTGAAACTGTAAGAGAGACGAGTTTTTCCACCGCCATGGAATCGCAGCAACCACCAACTCGTCGAGCACCGCAAGCCGCCGCCGATCCTCCTTCATCTTCCATTCTCATTCCTTTCCTCTCATTCATAGCCATTGCTGTTTTCGTAACTCTCTCTCTCTCTCTCTCCGCAAATGTCATGCAATTTTTGTTGTTCTGCTTCCCGTAATCGCCATCAACATCTCCCTTTTTAGGGCACTCGCGTGTACCACCTGCATTGTTGATATAATCTTTTTTTGTGCCATTGAATTTTAAAATACTAAATTTAAGTCATGATAGTGAATAGGAAATGGAATTTTTGTCTTAATTTGTTCTTGTTGTTTTCATATTAGTTCTTGCTTGCTTTGGTTTTGTCGTTGAAATGGAGGAGGGTCTCAGGTGTTTTATGTGATACAGAAGTACCTCTCGAAGTGAAAGAATGTTGGATGTTAAAAAAAAAAACACAAGAAAGAATAAAATAAGCATTGTTAAAAAAACAATAAAGAAGAATAAGCATATCTGAGATGAGAATGTTGATGTGCAGTATTGTAGAGATAATTATATTGTGTGGAAACTCATGTAGGTGATTTGGGCATCTGGAGAGAAGACCTGTTGATTCTATAGAAAGGAGAGTAAATTAGATGGAGGGTAGTCAAATCTCTAGAGGCAGATGAAGAACTAGAAAAACTATTAAGAAATGTCTCTATATTAATGAGTTGGATAGATATATGATATATGACAGAAAATTATGGCGTCGTTTGATCCATGTAGTCTATTCTACTTAGTGGGGCAAGACTTAGTTGTTGTTGTTGTTGCCGTCTTGCTTGCTTGATTTGATTTTGATTATGATTATAATGCATAATGGTTTATTTAATATGTGTTTGTAGTTGAACTCACTTAAGCTAGTGGGATAAGGTTTGGTTATTGTTATTGTTGTACTAAATAATATTTACATAAATTGGAAATTGATTCCACTTAACATCTAAAGCCTAAAAGTGCCTTGTTATCTACAGGTTTTGGTTCCTTCAGCATCACCATCCTTCAAAAATACAATGGCAATTGTTCACCAAGTCCCTGAAGGCCATGTGGGGGTGTATTGGAGAGGTGGTGCGCTTCTGAAAACAATTACGGAGCCAGGTGGAAAACGCTTCTGTTTTTTTAACGCTTTTCTTCAATGTTTGCGCCCACAGAATTCTGGTTCATGTTTTTAATATTAATTATTCCAGGTTTCCATATGAAAATGCCTTTCTTAACTCAGTTTGAGCCTGTTCAAGTGACACTTCAAACAGATGAGGTAAATTCTTTAGAACAGTGTTGGGAATTAGGGTTTCTGTTGGCTCTATAATTTGGATTTTGAATCACGATGACAATTGCAGGTGACAGATATACCGTGCGGTACTAAAGGAGGTGTTATGATCGTTTTTGGGAAGATTGAGGTAATAGCAAATATATATTTCTGACGTAATATTTGATTTGCAAGTTTCTACTTTTTTACACAGTTAATTGTATATACGGTTAATGTTCTTCTTTTAGGTTGTTAACCGACTGCATAAGGAATCTGTCTATGAGACATTGCTCAACTATGGTGTACAATATGACAAGACATGGATATATGACAAGATTCATCATGAGATTAATCAGTTTTGTAGCTCTCATAGTCTTCAACAAGTATATATTGATGTGTTTGATCAGGTAATGTAATGTTTTAGAAGTGTAATTTTAATCCATGATTCATTTTATACTGGTAACTTCCATTTATATTTTATAGTTAATCAAACTAGCAAAATATGAAGGGTTGACATAATAGGAAATAATTTGATGTATTTTTGTAAGTTGTAGCATTTATTGTAATCTACTAAAAAGTAGTCGATGCAAGTCGTAAGTTTTTGTCCCCCAAAAGCTTGCGATTCTTTTGCTCTGCTGTGTCAGAAGACGAGTTACCCAAGATGTTTTTTTTTTCTTTTTCCTTCTGGCATTTCTCCTTTCTCTCCATTTCATCTCAATATGTTAACAAAGCAAGCATTGGGGCACTTTCAGATCGACGAAAAGATGAAGGATGCCCTTCAAGTTGACTGTACCCGCTATGCTCCGGGCATTGAGATCATTGGTGTCCGTGTCACAAAGCCGAATATTCCAGACAGTATAAGGTACAACTTTGAACAAATGGAAGAGGAACGTACTAAGGTATATTTTACTAAAAAGTGCCTGTCATTTTTCTGTGTATATGCCTGTAGCTAGACAGATTCAGTGTTGAGTTGACAATCTCATTAAAAGAAGACAGGGTTAAACATTTGCAAGCTCGTGTTATTTAACCTTGTGATTGATTAACACTGTCATTATCTGAGATATGCGTCTTGTAAATGCTTCTAAAAGTTTTTTTATGTTGTATGCTACCATTCTATTTCAGTTTGAATTTTCTCTCTTCTAATAAACACTATGCTTTGGATGCTATTGGATAGGTCTTAATTGCTATTGAGAAACAGAAAGTATCTGAGAAGGAGGCAGAGACTATGAAGAAGATGGCTATTAGCGAGGCTGAGAAAAATGCCAATGTTAGCAAGATCCTAATGGAACAAAAATTGTCAGAAAAAGATAGTGCTAGAAGACAGGAAGAAATTGAGAATACAATGTACCTCGCACGTGAGAAGAGCCTGGCAGATGCAGATTTCTACCGGTGAGATTTTCCTATTTATAAATACCTTTAAGAAAGTTTATGACTATGATATTTTAATCTGTGGTCTTTGAAATACGAAATGATCAATTTATTAGTTTTATAATTTTCAGTGTAATAAAGGAAGCTGAAGCAAATAGGTTGAAGCTTACCCCTGAATTTCTGGAGCTAAAATTTATCGAATCAATTGCTAATAACACAAAGATTTTCTTTGGGGACAAGGTATTTCTCTCATCCTAGATATTTCAATATTTGCCTGACCTTGTGCATAGATTTGATCTTCTGGGTTTTCTCTGCAGATTCCAAATATGATTTTGGACCAAAGGCTGCTTGGAAACTTCCTTGTTGAAGAAGTTTCTAGAGGGGCAGCTACAAAGACCAAAGCCGATATCTAAACTCTGTCAGTGTGAGCTGCGGTCTCTCATAGTTATCTTCTACAGTAAACAATGAAAAGAAAGATACTTTTTTTTTTAGATTTTTGTATTTGGAGGGAACGTAGATAACAGGTGCGCCTTTTTGATACAATGGAAATTAGAAAATCGAGCATATTGGACAACTGTATCAGGTTCTGAAGTTGATGTTACATTTTCTCATCTATATGCACTGGTATTTTGTTGTCCATAATCCTACCACCCTTCCCAAGTTGTACCAAGTGTTTTCAGATATGAAATACAGAAGTAGCTAATCTTCGGATTGAGGTCATGCATTTGACACATTTTTATGCACTGAAAATACATTTATCTTAAGGTCCAAATTATTACTCCACAAAGAAAATGGATTGCTTTAAGGTGAGCTAAGTTATTAATTGATAAGATTGTAACTAATGTCCTACGGTCTAGTTATACTGCAAAGTACATGAGGGCAGGTGTGTTACAGACTTGCAGTGTTACTTACTATTTATTATTACTATGTGAGTGGTCAGTGTTAAAGTATTTATTAGTTGTTACCCATATATTTGCACCACTAGAATTGATTGCCATTTTTAATATTTGATAAAAAATTAAAAGCCTGTACATCATAGAAAAATGCAGATGCAGGAATACCTATTAATGTTACATTACACTCTCAAACCTCAACTCAAATATCCATCCTTGTTCATCCAAAACAACTAACAGGATATCAATAACATAAAAGATAATAGAAGAACAACAAAAAGAACTATGAAACAGGCACCAAAGATTGTTTTGTTTCATTAGCTTTGCCTCAAACTTCATGCTTCAGTGATTCAAACTTGAGAGTGTTCGATGAACTTCCTTCAGGAAGTCCCTGGTGTTAACAGTTGCATTGGTAGAAGAGGCAGCAAGTGATGAAGCTAATGAACTTTTTGGTGGTGAAATAAAACTATCATTTGAGTTGATTTCCCTATCATCTTCGGTAATTGTTTCCATCATTTTTGTTGTTCTATGCCTCATTACACTTACATATTGTGGTGGTGCCACCTCCATGAAAAACCTTGCAATGCGAGAATTTGCCATTGTTACTTAATGTGAAGTAGTTTGAAGTGTTTGGAGGAGAAAAGGAGTAGCTATTAGAATGAAAATTGAACTGATTATGTTTTGTATTGAGGATGTGTATCAAGCAGAAGGGCATGGTTCAATTTATAAGGGGTGGCTAGAAATAATAACTAGGCTTAAATTGAGTCAAGGGTCTTTATCTTTAAGGTTTAAATCAATTTTTTATTTGTTAGTGCCGCCTCCAACTTTTGCAATTAAATGTGAAATGTGATACCATACTAACTTACAAGACTTGTTCCTAATTTCCTATGGTGGGACAGTGTTTGGCATGTGTCAAAACCTGGATTGGAATTATTATATATCCTTTAAGATACGGCTCCTCTTGTTGGGTACACTGAGTTCCAAATTTGCACTTTTCTTTGAGACTTTACAGTGTAGTAGCCTTTTAATACTCTTCCATGTATGTGGAAATGACTTTGACCTGGATGTTGATGAGGTTAATTTCTATTTTTTTACCCTTCCATCTTTTTGCAGCAATTTAAAAGGATCTTTTTAATCACAATAGTACTCTACTAATCTCAAGTGTTTTATTTGAGTTTTCACGATTCTTGAAGATAATGAGCAGTTGTATTGATTTCAATGATAAAAAGACTAGAATTCGATAAATATGTATATATTAAAGGAACACATAATTTGAAACTTAAAAATATTGCAAAATGGACAAATGGAGGTGTATGATTTAAGACCGTTGAGTATTATTAATTGAATGGCTTTGACTGGCTTTTGAAGTGCTTCAGAAATGGTTTTAGAATGTTTTAGTGTGGGAAACAACTGCCAAGTGTATGTGTATCATTGAGTTGGCTGTGGGTGAGGTACTTTCAGTGTACTCCTTCGACTTGTGTTTATTTCTCATCCCCACAATGAATACAATCTTTTCTCATTTCAAACATGATGGGATGAGAAATATCAAGCCGGTTAGACAGAGCCATAGAGGAGACCAAGTCCAACTAAAAAATCACCAGATATTCATGATTATACGTGTTTTAATCTTGACTATATTTTGGTTTAAGCCATGTACTTCACAATAAGTGCTGGTTTGAATATGTTTCTAAATTATATTTCTCTAAAAAAATCATTCACTGTCTAACATTTTTGGAGAGAATAAGTTTTCTAATTTTTTCTTCCAATAATTTATCTATTCAACTATTGCTTTTATTTCAAATTACACGAGTTACCTTGAAGTTGTGTTAGGAATTGCGAGAAAATAGATGTTGGAAACATTCAATAAGGGAAATCATACAATTGTAAATGTTATTATTATTCTTGGTTGAGAACAGAAGAATTGGTCGGAGTAGGTGGGGTGTAGTTTCAGTAGTGGTTCACGGTTGTCATATGGGTGCATTTACGAAGACACTTCAACCCTCAAATCAAGGAAGTTTCAATGTGTTTTGAAGAGATTTTTCAGAATGAGAGTCGGTATCTTATTTCGGTGTGGAACGCTATATTTGTAAATCCCTAGAGAGGATTTGTCGGTTTTACTTTTATGGTTTGATGGTCGGACAATCGTTTGATCACACAAAAGGCTCATATGTCTATGATTGGTATTATTTGATGCATCGCGACTCATCGGCGGTGCATGTGGTCCGCATATGTGGATGGACGCGCTTTATTGAACCTAAGTTGGGATAATGAAATCTAGATCCTGAGAATTTGGTCTTGACCGGTGAAAAAAAAAATCATGTTGTCATTATTTTGTCTAAATGACTATATTTTATACGTTGGGTCTAGTGGGAACTTTCCCAATAGCATGGTTGAAAACTTTATACAGTTTGGTGCATTAATCAGAGTCAAGAAATTAAGAGAAATATGATTTAGATTAGTTAATAAGGAGGTTGAAATATGATTAAGAGAAATATGATTACAATAACGTTTTTCTATCGGGTTGAAATATATCTTGTATTTTCATATTTTGTTCGACCATAAAAAACACAAATTTACATATCCATTTGTTGTCCCTTATTTAGGGTTCTTAGAGGTTGTTTATTTTCGCTTCAAATCGGATGTTCAAAGCACGTTCTTATAGCTTTTGACAAATCAAGGTCAAAATTGCATTAATGAGGGGGTGATTTGAATATGCAAAAAAGTTAACCAAAAATACACATAGTTTTATCGATTTTGAAAATCACTCGCACACTCATTGTTTCTTTTATTGAAACTTTAGTTCTTTTTATGTTTCATCTTGTGTCTTTACTTTTTTTAACAAGGAAAAATGGATTATATTAACACTGCTAAAACAATCTTCTCAGCACAAGGTGTACCAAAAAGACTGTTAAAAAAACCAAGAGTTCACACCGAATACAACAAAAAGTCTAGCCAATGCCTAAACACGACAAAGGACTCGACCACCACAAATGTTCACCAAAAACAAAGACAGCTTTATTGGCTTTCAACCACCACAAAGAATAATATTTTACTTTGTATAGTAGTTGAACTATTGAGCATTCCTTCTGTTTGAATAATCTATCATTTCTTTCATTCCATAAGACCCAAATAGTAAGGAGCCAAACAAGCTGAAGAAAAGACCTGCGTGATTTCAAACCACCTGTGCCATAAGTAAACCGTAAAAAGTGATCTGAAATAATATAATGGTCCACACCATCAAAACCAATTCATGACTGCAGCAAAGGCCAAATTGACCCAAACCAACTACACGCCAGAAACAAATGACGAGCGTCCTCCACAAGACCGCAACCTGACATACACAGGCACGCCTCCGAACCAATCATGCCTCGGGCCTCGAAATTAGATTTAGTAGAAAGACAATCACGAAGCAACCGCCAAGCGAAAATATACACCTTAAGCGGAACCTGTTTGTCCCAAATCAAGTCAGCAACCTGCCCATCATACTGGGTATCCTGTGCCGTGAGCATGGCATACACGCCGCGAACCGAGTAACCTCCATCCGAATCTGGTAACCATTGCCAAACATCAAAAGAAAGGGGCTGCAAAGAAACATCAGCAAGTAATATCCTACACTCCTCTAGTAATTCTTCCTCCCACTCCCACAAACGCCTACGCCACCTTCACGCCTCACCCCCTTCCCCCCATCCGAGTAAAAACATATCCTTAACAGTTATTGATTTATTCAAAGCTAAATCAAATAACCTGCTAAAGCGAACTCAAAAAGGAGCATCACCACATCACCTATTGTGCCAAAAAAGGGTATCCTCCCCATCACCCACACGGCTCACTACACAACCCTCAAACCAACTGTCGCCTCGACTACCTAACTCATCCCTAATTCTCACAACTTCCTTCCACCAATTAGAACCACTCCGGCTCCCATCCTCCAACCTCCCATACTCCTCACCATATCTAGCAACCAACACACGATACCACGTACTCTCTCTATCAACAAGCAACCTCCAGCACCACTTCCCTAACAATGCCTCATTAAACTCTCTTAACTGTGTAACCCCCAAACCTCCATACTCTTTTCGCATACAAACAGACCTCCAACCAACCCATGAAATTTTCCTATGATCCTCACTCCCCCCCACCAAAAAAAAAATTAATCAAAAGAGATTCTATTGAAGAGATTATACCTGATGGAGCCTTGAAGAAGGAAAGAGCATAGACAGGCAGAGCGGTCAGGACAAACTTAAGGAGAATCAAGTGACCACCGAAGGAAAGAAACCGGCTTTGCCAACAGACTATCTAGATTTTATACAGTTAACAACAGGATCCCAAAAAGACAACCGACGCGGGTTTCCACCGATAGGCAATCCCAAATAGATAAAAGGCAGTTTTCCCATTTTACAATTCAACAGCGTCGCCGCCTTAGTCAACCACGAGTCAGATATGTTCACACCCACCAACGTATTTTTATGAAAATTTACTTTTAACCTAGACACTGCCTCAAAAAGGATTAGAACAGCCCGTAACGCACGTACGTTAGCCCAACTCTTCTCACCTAAAAGTAACGTGTCATCTGCAGACTGAAGGTGTGACACAACCATCTTGTGTCTTTACTAAAAGTAGTTTTTCCTGAAAAAAAATTAACAATTAAAACTAAAAGAAAATATTATTTATTTAAAAATTAATGTTCAATAATAAATAATTTTTTATTGAATGGATATGCAAGAAAATAAACAGACATCTGAGATAGATAACTTTTATCACATAATCATAAAGATAACCCAAACTCTATCCCTTCTTTCACTATCATAACTAAAATCCATAGCTTCCTTTCGATTTTTATTACAAAAATAGCGTGTCATTGAGGGCATATGCATAAAGACACTCAACAACTATCCCAACATACATTGTAGTGGATATATAAATGTCTATATTTCACAAAAGAAGAATTTTATATTTCACAAAAGAAATTTTTTTTTTCTAGATTAAAAAAATAAATTACATTAACTTGATATTTAAAGCACTTCAAATAATTTTGGAGGGTATGTAATTGGAAAATCTTTTAATATAGTTTTTTGGCACAACAAATTTTTAAATTCAAATAGCTATTTTATTTCCTCCATTGGGTTCTCACATTCACATACATCAATTTATCATTGCGATTCACATGGAAACATATACCAAAAGGATGCGAATGTGGTGTTTTAGAGTTTGGGTTGAGCATACATCAACCTTATAAAGTCAATTTGTTAGGGAAAGACTATTCGTCCCTTAAAACCAGATATTCAGACCATGATTCATTTAACATGAAACTCGTAACATAGTAAAGTGCAAGAGATAGTTTGCTCATGATTTTGGATATAATTTGAACCCTCTCATGATCTAACCCAACATGAGAGAGTTGTGCTCATCATCTAAGGGGGCCTAATAAATTTTAATGCTGAGATGACAATGAATTTTAATGATGAGGTGATGATCATAACTCTCTTATGTTATATTCAAACAAGAGAGGATTCAAATCCGAAAAGGATAGGGATATGCAGAGTGGCCCAATGGACACACATAAACAGAAAATTTACTCTAAGGTCAGATTATAGAAATCGGTTTCACTACAATCACTTTTTTCTGTATTCACACCGTCAAGATATTAGTGTTTGTTTGATCTTGATCAAACGGCCTAAGAAAAATATATGAATTTTAATTTATTTATAATTTCTAACATACCGAGCTCAAATCAAGATTGTCCAATCTTGATAGAACAATCACCAAAGCATGGTTGCATGACTTTGACGAGCACAACAAATCATGATCTGAGAGTGCATATTTTGTGAGGGTGCAAATTTACCCCTAAAATTATAACAAGTCCTATTCAAAATGATCATTATGCTAACTTATATTATTGAAGAGTATATGAGTGACATGTTAAGTGAACATGTAACTTTTCGTGTTTGATCCTCTATAGCTGCAATATGGTGTTATAATTGGATTCTCTATTTCTAAGGTTCCCTAAACCTATAACATCATATTGATGTTGCAATTGTAGAAGACCTATGTCCACTGGCGGAGCCAGCTTAGAGTGAGGGGGTTCACATGAACCCTCTGAAATATTAAATCTTGAACCAATTATTTACTATTTTATGATTGTGAACCCCCTGAAAAACAATACCTGAACCCTTATTGCACCAGTATAATTTGCAAAGCTGGCTCCACGTGTGCATTTTACTGTGTCTACTAATTTATGCTATTGGAATTGGAATTCAAACTAAATTTAGAGACTTTACCAATGCATCAGAGAACCCAACATATTAATTATATAAGCAGAATTTTTTATATTATACATGTATATTATACTCCGTATCAACATTAATTCCATAAGCACTTTCCCTAAAAAAAAAATTAATTCCATAAGCACTTACCATTAAAAAAATTAAAAATTCCCTAAGCACTTATAATTTCATTTAATAGTTCAACTCCATTACCTAAATTATCCTTCATCTCATTGAATTGAAGAAACAAAAGCGGGGGTATGGAAAAGATAAATTAAATCAGGGAAATGCTAACCGGTGTACCAAGATATTAGTTAAAGATACTAAAAAAAGAAATTATATAATAGTTATTGCATTGAAAATTATGCAATCAATTTATAAAAGTAAAAAAATACTCCTTTTTAGTAATAACTTTTTTTTTTGGTATCCTTAATCAGTACACCAGGGACACTCTTTAGAATAATCCATTAAAATATTGAAAGAAGAGAGTGATCAATAACAAGAGTATAATATAAAAAATAACATTAATAATTTATTGATACTGTAAAATGACTTATAATTTAAGACAATTTTTTTTCTAAAGCGACTTATTATTTGGTACAGAGGAAGTATTATTTTTATATATATTATTATAAATATTAATTAAAAATTAATAGTTTGAACCCCCTACCCCAGAGTTCTGGCAACGCCACTGCCTATGTCTGTAACTTTCCACATTGAACCCACATCAACAGAAACTTGTTTTACACATTAAAAAAATTTGACACCATATATTATGTACAATTTCTTCTTTGAAAATGTGACATTGATGCGATATAAACGTGAAATGACCATTGTTCATGTAACATGCTGAGCCACACTCGTACAAAAGACGCTAACAAATGAATTGTTTTAACAAACACACTATAATTTTATGGATGAATGTGTTCATTCCCGAACTTTAGAGACTATCTTGACCGAAGCTTACACTTTTTAGGATCAACTTACTCATTCACTCTTTTTTTCTTCCTAAAACTCAGTTTTACCCTCTTTTGATGTTTGAAAACAGAACCACAAACAACATAGTTTAGTTTTCACCGGATATCCTCTCTCTAATGTTCGGATCTGATCTAATTTCTGTATCGCTCAAAAAAAACTTTCCCGCATAGCTAGGTTTTTCTATATATATGTATAAATGTGATATACATCATTGCCGGAGGATCACATCTACATAATTATATGTGTACCATCCTTCCACAGTACCAAATAAGGTCACATGTATGTCCTAACTAAAATAGCATATAGTAACATCACAAACATTGCCACATGCAGCTTTCTAAGAAAGAGTACTAGCTAACATAGAATATGGAACATAAGCACGGTCTTAATTCCTTGCTATAATTAAACATGACATATATGTGCCGTATTAGTGAGGGTATATACAATTATGCAAGGGAGAAAAGGACTAGACAAGTTGATGAAAAATTTGTATTCTAGAGCTTTTTTAATCCAATCCTTAGATGGCCACATTTAGAAGCAACCGTTGCAGTCATTCAGGAGTGGAAAAATTGATGGAACCAAGTAGGCTTGTCAAGTGTTGTTTAAATTGAATTCAAAGGAATAATGCCAAACTTTGCATTTATTTCACAAAGCAAGTCATGCATACAGCTACATTATTTCGTGTATAACTCTCCAACCTCCTTTTCACTATGTGGTCTATACTGGAACTTAGATAGGATCAGGTCCAATAAGCCACTTTTGTGTATCTGTATTCAATTTGTCTATACTTGAGTCAATTCGGACCAAACTTTCTGCTTCCATATCACTAAAACTATACTATTTTTCATAATATCTTCAGACTCAAAATATCAGATTACAATTCCGGTCGCACAATGTCATTCATATTAGTATAATTCAATGCATCTCAACAAGAGTCAATCTGATTAATTAGGAGGTTCTGTTCAAATATTAAAAATAGACTTTCTTGTTGCTTAAAAAGAATGAATTGGTCCTTGGCTCCTTGCTATCTGAATATGGTGACAAACTAGTCTCATTATCGAAAAAAAGGAAAATAGTAACAAAATAGTACTAGCATGCATGCATGATTAAACTTAAAACATAAAAAAATACCACTTCTTCCGGTTCTATTTATAAGAGAAAGTTTAGTCAACAAAAGTTAATGTATATGGTTAAAAATTTAGTCCAAATACATCCACTTTTGTTGACTCAACTTTTTCTTATAAATAGGATCGGAGGGAGTAATTATTTAAGCAAGGGACTTAATTTGTGTTGTTAATTTGTTAATACAAACAAATATGACAAAAAGTTCAATGCATAAAATAATTTTCTACAGAGAACTCTGAATTTGAATTCATAGACGAATCCACCACCATATGGTTGAGTGTGGCTATATCCACACCAGATTATTACCTGAAAAAACCTAATTTTTTGTTACGAGGCTCCAATCATTTATTATATAGTTACCACGTCAATTAATAATGCAAATGCTTCAATGGTCCGGTTGAAGGGCTTGTGCTTTGCATGCGCGAGCCTCATTTCAACTCCTTGAAGGTTTTTTTTTGGTTGAATCCCCGTATTCTGATTTTCCTTAGAATACTAATTATTTTTTATTTTTTTAGAATGCTAACTAATTATTATGCTTACAAAGTCCTTGTAGTAATTAAACCTATTACAAAAATTCTCAATTACATATAAAATCAATAGGTCATGACGATTCTTTTATCAAATTTACAAATTAATTAATACGTATTTCAAACAAGGGCAATTCAAACTAAAGACAACCAATTTTATTTCTTATTTTTAGTATACTTTAGCTCATAGCTTTTTTTATAATTTAGCCACACCAACATGATATGTTTGGATCACCCCTGTTTGAAATACATATTAAATTGTAAATTTGATAAAAGAATCATAATGACCTATTGATTTTATATGTAATTGAGAATTTTGTACTAGGTTTAAACCTCACGTTTTACAATTTTTATGTTTTAATTTAAATTGAGTAAAACTAATATTATTAAGAAAATAAAATAAAATTTTGAGACCCCAAAATTATGAATTCCAACATCGTAGAGCACCTTGCACATGCTTAGAGTCGGGCTTGCTAGTCCCACGTACCAACGCAAATTATGAATTATTTGACTATGGCTTAAGTAGTAAATGCAGAAATTTGGAGAATATATAATGGTTAAATAGATTATATTAACCACTTATTACGAAGGCCATGACTTGAATTTGACCATGCTATGAAATTTGTGGATGCTTCCACTTAGGACACAGGGGCGGACCTGGACTAGGCCCAGTGTGGCAAGTGTCACACCAGTCCAGACCCAATTATATATATATATATATAGTAGCTAAATGTTATATTATATAAATCAAATTTTGTAAATTAATCACATGTTCGATGCCCACTTCATATGTATTACACATTTGATATGCATGCCAAAACTTATGGCAGAGTTTTGAGTTTTTATTGATAGAAAATTATAAACATGTACTTCATAGAAAAATACAGATACAAGATCCATATCAATGTTACATTACACTCTGGACTCTCAACTATATATCCTTGTTTATCCAAAACAACTAACAGGATATCAAATTATCAATACATAAAAGATAAGAGAAAAAGAACAACAAAAAGAATTATGAAACCGCCACCCACATAAGATTGTTTTGTTTCATTAGCTTTGCCTCAAAACTACATGCTTCAGTGATTCAAACTTGAGAGTGTTCTATGAACTTCCTTCAGGAAGTACCTAGAATTAACAACTGCATTGGTAGAAGCAGCAAGTGATGAAGTTGATGAACTTTTAGGTGGTGAAATTACACTATCATTTGAGCTCACTTCCATATCCTCTTCAGTAATTGTTTCCATCATCTTTGATGTTCTACGCCTCATCACGCTAATATACTGCGGTGGTGCCACCTCCATGAAAAACCTTGCAATGCGAGAATTTGCCATCTTTGAAGTGTTTGGGGGAAAAGGTAGCTATGGGAATGAAATGTTTTGTATTAAGGATGTGTATGAAGCATTAGGGCAGGTTCAATTTATAAGGGTGGCTAGAAATGAAGAACTAAGCTTAAATTGAGTGAAAGTGTCTTAATCTTTGAGGTTTAAATCAATTTTTATTTGTTAGTGCCACCTCCAGCTTTTGCTATTAAATGTGATGCCATACTAACTTACAAGACATTTTCATATTGTGGGACAGTGTTTGGTAAGTGCCAAAACTTGGATTGAAATTCTTATATATCCTTTAAGATACGGTTTTTGTTGGATACACTGAGTTCCAAATTGCACTTTTCTTTGAGACCTTTCAGTGTAGTAGCAGTTTAACACTCTTCCACAAGTAGGGAAATGACTTTGACTTGGATGTTGATGGGGTTAATTTCTATTTTATTTTTTCCTCCCATCTTCTTGCAGCAATTTAACTAGAAATTTTTTAAACGTACAGTTGTACTATAATTTAAGGCGGTTAAGTATTTAATTTAGTAACTTTGACTGGCTTTTGAGGTGCTTAAGAAATGGTTAATCATGTTTAATTATATGTATTAAACATGTTGGCCACAAAATTTTACATGGCAACATCACCAACATTGCCACATGCAGCTTCAAAGAAAGAGTGCTGGCTAATCCAAACATGGAATGGAACCTATATATATAAATGCATTCCGTATTATTGAGGGTATATATACAATTATGCAAGAGAGAAAAAGGTAAAACAAGTTGATGAAAATTTTGTATTCTAGAGCTTTTTCTTAAAAGAAATGTGGAAGAGTGTTTCTTAGGCATTAGTTAAGGAAGCAAATATAAAAATAATAGGTTGGAAAATGATGAATTCGACTTTATAAAAAATTTAAAATTATTGTTTTCAATGTAAAACAACTTTTAGCTTGTTTAACTAGTCTACACTCTGCAGTGGCACTTGTTATCCAGACTTTTTCTAATCCAATCCGTAGATGGTTGCACTTAGAAGCAACCGTAGGCCGTTGCAATGCAATCTCATTAAGGAGTGGAAAAATCGATGGAATCACGTGCCCTTATTGATTAAATTGTAAAGGAGACAGTTTATATAAAATAAGTTTTTATTAAAAAATAATGTAATTATTACTAAATAAAAGTGACAGTTTATATTTCTAAGATAGAAAATTCTATTTATAGATTCCTTAATCAGTATTCCTGGGGTACCGGTTAACAAGACCCAATTGCAAAAGGAGACTTTGAATTCAAAGGAATAATGCCAAACTTTGCATTTATTTCATAAAGCAAGTCATGCCATACAGCTACTCTATTTCGTCAGTTAGTCTGCAAGACTCCAACCACCATTCTATTATGGGTTCTATAGTGGAACTTAGATAGGATCCAGGTCATAAGCCATTGTTAAATCACATATCAAAGAGGTCTTTATATTGGTAATAGGTAGAGATGAGAATAGATCAGACCGGCCTACAGAAACCTACGACCTAGCCTACGACAGGTCAGACTTTTTTTTAGATAGAGAAGGCCTAAGCTTTTTTTAAACTTATTTAGCTTAAAAGGCCAGACCACAGGCCTCTCCAAAAGCCTCTAAAGCCTATTAGGCCGGCCTATTTAAGTAATATGAATAATATTATTTATTATTATATTATATTTTGTACTTTGAATTAAAATATAAATTTGTAAACTTTTTCAATAATTTAAGCTTTATTAGTATACATTAATTTTTTGAATATATAAATCTATTTTATAAACTAGAACAGAAATATGATACAATATATAGTCGAATTCCCTAAAACCTTGTGTTGATTATCAAAAGAGAGTTTAATCTAATTGAACTATTAATTCACTAGTCCATTTAAACTTAGATCACATTGCTTATTTAAAGATGTTCATAAGATATAGGCTTTTAAACAGGCTAGCAGGTCGTATCAGGCTTTCATAAGGCCAGACTCAAGCCTAAAAAGTAGGCCTATGAAAGGCCGCAGGCCAGGCTTAGGCTTTTAAAAAATATGGCAGGCCAGGCTTAGGTCTTGCAAAGCCTAACTCGGCCTAGCATATTCCCATCCCTAGTAATAGGAGTTAAATCCATGCATTTGCGAGTGATTCAACTCCTTGTTAAATGTGTCAACCTTCATTTTTTCTTTAGTGTATCTTTATTCAAGATCTTAAAATAGAATTTATGTTGATTATAATTGTTGAGATGCATTAAATTATACTAAGTTGCGACATATATGCGACCCTAATAGTAATCTGATATTTTGGAGCTTGAATTATTAAGAAGATATTGATCATCAAGCAATTATAATTATTATAAATTTTGTTAAAAGAGTGTATTAGAGAGTGTGATCCAACATTTCTCATACCATAAACATGTAACACTATTGTTGTGCACAAAAGGTAAAAAGATAAAAAATATTCTCCTTCGAGAGGAGGTACTCCTTAACAAATAAAAGTTAGTGAATTTTCTGCCTTGTTTTATTTCATTCACCCTTCATTACATATAAAGGAATCAGAAAATGATCATAAGACACATATAAACGAGATTACATAACAAGGGGATAGACCTTCTAAGTTCGTCTAAAGGTACTACTTTATCCCAGCTAATGAGAACATAGGATGATATTTACTTGGGCTTGTGAGGGACCTCATAGTCATTCCTCCATTTGGGTCTAAGACTTTACATGAGGAATCTCTTTGTTAAGAGTCCTATGTTGAATGAAAGATGACTTGAAGAAGTATTTATAAACGTTAACAGTTCTTACCTCACAAGTCAATTTTGTGGGGCGTGTTAGGTTCAACCATAAATAATAGAGATTTTCTTTTCCCACCCTATGCCTTTCCTCGCGCACCCTATTTTTTTTCCACTTTTACCCCTGGTCCGGAATTCGTTTTCCTGAATGAATTGTTAATGTTTTCCAGATTTATCCGGATTTTAAATTCCGAAATGGTCTTTTTCCAGAACTTTTACAATTTTAAGCTTTGAAATTCATAAAATAAATGCAAATAAACATATAAAACAGAAATAAAAAGATAAAACAACTCATTTTATTGATATTTGAATAATACATTACAATAGTGTTGAAGCTTTTTAAGCTTTTCAGATTTGGATGCTCAAGTAGAATTTGGAGCATTCCAAAAACTTGGAGATCCAACTACAAAAAAACAGGCAGTCTGATAGAAATTGGTTTGTTCCTTTTCGATTCGACTTTTTTTTGTTGTTATTTGAATTTTATATAGGGAACTCTATAAATCTCGTACAGGAGATTATCCCCCAAAACAGGTATGAAAGCTATAATTGTAAACCACGATCAAATCTATGGAAGCATTGGTTTATTTTTACATAAGAACCTAAAACTATTTCTAGGGGGTAAGCTATACCAGTGGCTCCGGCTGAGAGGACATACCAGTAGCTTCATTGTTGGTGGGGAGACAGAGGGGGCACATGGGCCTTTAGGGAGCAAGAGACCAAGATGGTCAAACTTACGCCCGGACAGACCAACCTCATACTCAGACTGATCCCTTCCATGTTAACCGATCATATGACCCCTAATGGATTTCCAAAGAGTCCTCTTTCTATGAAAGGCCAACGATGGAAACACATCATTGTAGAAGGAAGAGGAGAAGAGGAGAAGAGGGCGTGAGAAATTGTGAACATTTGAAAGCCAAAATAGTCGACCACCGTCCAAAACATTTTCTTCGTGGTGCGGACCACTAGCCAAAATGGTCTGATTTGGTTTTTTTTTCATTTTTTATTTTGTTTAATTGGCCACGTGTAAAAAACATTTCTACATCATTTTTTTTTTTAAAAAGTATTTGAAAATTAATTTTAAAAAATAAAAAAAGTCCAAAAAATCGAAAAAAAGTTAAAAAAAATTCAGAGAAAACATTAAGATTTTTCTGAAATATAAAAAACAGAAAAATAGTCAAAAAAAATTCCAAAAATTTTAAAAATCGGAAAAAAATTAAGATTTTTTTTCTAAAATAGAAAACATTAAGATAAATTAGAAAATATAATCAGATTTTTTTCAAAATTAAAAAGATTTTAAAAAATTCTGGAATTACAATTTAAAAATACAAAAAAAATCAAGAAAAGGTCAGATATTTTTTTTTTTAAAAAAAAAGGAAAAAAAATTAATTTTTGAAAATCTGGATACCAATTTAGAAAAAATTCAGATTTTTTATTCAAAAATTTTATTAAATTCTTAGAAAAAAAAGGTCAGAAATTTCTAAAAATCTGGATACTAATTTAGAAAAAATTCAGATTTTTTATTCGAAAATTTTATTAAAATTCCTGAGTTTTTTTCTAATTTTTACAGTTTTTTTATTATAGCCCCAAAATGGATTTTTGTTAGAATCATTAGCCAAATTCGTAAAATCTTCATAATTTTGTAAAAATAATGATTTTTTTTTCAATATTTTAATTTCGAAAAAGATTTTACAAAAATTCTGGAATAAAATTTTCGAAAAATAAATCTGAATTTTATCTAAATTTGTATCCAGATTTTTAAAACTTAAAATTTTTTCCAGAATTTTTTTTTGTAGAAAATATTTTAAAAAACTTTTTCCTAAAATTTGCTTTTTTTGTATTTTAAAAATTAAATTCCAGAATTTTTTAAAATCTTTTTAATTTCGAAAAAAATCTGATTATATTTTCTAATTTTTAAAAAAATCTTATAGTATTTTAATTTTTTTAAAAAAAAATTCCAGATTTTTTTTAAAAAAAAATTCTATAAAAAATTTTTATTTATTATTTACAAATTTTTTTTCAAAAATTAATTTTCAAATTTTTTAAATTATTTTTTATTTTTAAATTAATATAAATGAATTTATATTATTTTTTGGATTTTTTAAAATTTTAACAATAAAATCTGATGTGGCCAATTAAAAAAAAAAAAGAAGTCAAGTCGGCTCCACATAAGCGAATTTGGTGAGTTGGACAGGGGAGGGGGGTTTTCTGGAAAAAAAATTTACGAGGTTGCAAATCAAACCGAAAATTTTATAGGGGCGAAAACCAAAACTGACATATATTACAGAGATGAAAAACACTATTAACCCTATTATAAATAATGCATGCATCTCTTACCTATGTGTTTTTATACTCTTTATTTGTTTTATTTAGCTTGATTTAACGAAAACAATACTTCAATAATGTTATACACCTAAATTTAATTTATTTATTAATTGAAATAATAATAACAATTATAAAAGTTCTCTGTATCTCAAAAAAAAAGTTCTAGTCAGTATATTTTTGAAACACTTATTTTATTCTGTTTTCATTTTAAAAATAAGAAAATCCACAAAAAAATTATAGTAATATTTTTATATGTAAATATTCTTAATGTAAATAAAGAATATTGCCTCCGGTACTTAAAATTTTTGGCTCCGCTACTATTTTTGCACGTAAGTGTAAAATTTTAAAGGATGTATTTTCTTCTAATGTTACCGACATACCGTTAAAAAGAACCGTAATTTTTTTTCAAAAAAAATGAAAGAAAAAAGAGCGAATACTCCTTGATGATGTCACATTACATATCAAACCACGTGATAATGTCATATAAAAAGTCAATCATGTTAAATAACAGATAGGACCAACTAAAGTCCTTGTGAGCTTAGCTCAGTTGGTATGGACAATATATAAAATATGCAAGATCTGGGGTTCAAACCCTGACCACTACAAAAAAAAAAAATAAACTAATGTTTAACAATTTCAAATGAGTTTTTGTCTTTTATCTAATTTGAGGGAATATTTACAATCTAAGGGTAGTTTTTGTCTATTTACTACTTTAGTAAAAAAAAAAAACATTACTTACACGTTAAGTTGGTGCGTAAACTCTAGAAAAAAGAAAGAAAGAAAAAAAGGTGACGCGTGAAAATAAAACTTCGATTTAATATACAGTGATAGATTGTACATCTAGATTTGTACCAAAAATATAAATAAAAAATTGCACATCTAGAACAAATTGTACAAACCATTAATTAATTAATATCCAAATCTAGAACGTTTACTTTCTAAGCCATTGTACACATCATTTTGCTATTTTTGCGCTGCTTCTAGAATGATTATAAAAAAAGCTTTGCTGTGAAATATATATCTTAATCCAAGCAAAGACCCTTTCAAGTTTAAGCACTTATGAGTTGTCCCTAATTTCAACCAATGACTCTCATGGCTTTGCCAACCAATATTCACTCCCTCAATTTATATAAATACAGGTCCATTTCCTATACCCTCTAAAGTCTAAACCATTTATCTATTATCTTGAGATGCCCCAACTACTTTTTTGCAAAACTTAATTAGTTTCTTTGATTAACAAAAGGCCAAGGAAAACATACAAGGGGATTTAGTTGATTACAATTTGTGATCAAGATTAATTTATCAAGATGAGGAAGATGGTGAAGATGGAAATCAAAGGCATCCAAAATTGTGGTGAGGTTGCACCTGCGCTCCTCATAACCCCTAAAAAATGCTCTTCTTCTAAATTTCCAAGATTGGAACCTATCATTGAAGAAGGAGCTGAAAGTTTAGATATTATGCCAAAGAGGATGTTGTTTCTTGCTCCTGTTTTCATTTCTTTTCTCTCATATATACTTCTTGTTGTATGTATTAGTGCCTCAAATAAATCGAGTTAATGAAATGTTATTGTAAATGTTAATGATTTTGCACGACGAGATGATGTGTAATTATTATATACTCCTACCCTCTCTTTTTTTACTATAGCTTTAGCAGAAAAAAATTTGTTTTTATTTATTTATCTTTTAATCCAATGTAGTGCTAATTATTATGTTATCAATAATTTTTAACTATATTTAATCTAGAGAGAAAGCTCGATTGAAATGAAACGGTAATAAATAATGGTAACCGAAAAAAGAAATGGTAATAAATAATTAAGAATATTGTAAAAAAACATATTAATAACTTTATCGAAATTAATGAAATCCGTTGATTTTCTTGTATGTAAACGAAGTTAAAATTACAACTAAAAAGAAACATAAAACATTGGGTTCCACTTAGATGACTTTGAGTTTTGGTGACATTGACGATTGCAAGTGTATTTTAATGGTAGATAATGATAGATGAATGATTAAAATAAATTACTTTGATGTGAGAGAATGATTGATTAATGATTGATTAAGAGAGATTGAGAAAACGAGAGTGAGTTTAATTGTTGTTGTTGTTTTATACTTATTCTATTTCTATGATTTAAACGAAAAACTGACATAAATGTCCAACGTGTTTGATGTTTGGAATTTAATTGTCTAAGATGGAACAAAAACATTCAAGTGACTTAAGTAATAAAAATATAATTTAAACTATTAATTTTCATGTATCAGACTTGTGCATATTCTAATTTGCAATGTGAAAAGTGTAAATTTGAATAATTTAGAGTTGGGTCGGACTAGTGTTAGTTTTTTTTTGTTTTTTTTTTTTTATATTAAGAGTTGTTAAAGTAAGAACGTATTTTGCGACAATTCCTCCTTTTTTGGTACATGCTGCTGAGTGACATTGCTTTTCCTATTTGTAGAACGATTCATGTTTGCACCATAGCCATAGTCCATAGGTTTAGGTGTTTTGAGTCCTGTAATGACAGGTTATATTTGGCTATTTGGCGTGTGAATTTTTGCCAATAATATATCAAAAAAGTATATTTTTGAGACATGAAAGCACAAGGTTACAATCAAATCTACTCCTTTTATATCTAGGGACCGTGGCAGTAATATATAACAACACTCGTGAAAAAGAAAAAAAGAAAAAAAAAAGAGGGAGTAGATTTGATTGCAACATTGTTCGACTCCTTTTACATATTAGCTTCAAGAAATAGTTTTAGATGCATACTTTGGAGTTGAAGTTCTCTTCCCTTTGAATCAATTTTTCATTTATATGGTGCCAAAGTTTGATTGAAGTTCTCTTTCATTTGCATCTATTTTACTCTTAAGAAAGATTGCTTAGAACCGTTCTTCTACGTGACAGAATGATCAGCCTCCACCATGTGAGAATGGATTCCTATACTATTAATTAATATCCAAATATAAATTTGCATGTGTTAATAAACAAACCACAAGGAACATAACTTTCTTTAACAAGAATGGTATATAACTGGCCAATTCCAAAACAATCATACTAGAAAGTTAGATACAGCAGGTAAACAAAATTGGAAGAGATTAAGAAATAAGAAGAGATAAGTATGGAGAAACAATTGATTTAACCAAGAACTCTGACGCAAAAAAAAAAAATAACACAGAAACTACAAAGGAAAAGACTCTAAACCAAAATGCAAACCAAAATCCCTAGATGCCGCTATCTACTAAGAAAATCCTGTTGCCACTCAATTACCAAGAAAAAGAAGCACTTTATTGAACTTTCACTGGTGGTTGACGAGCAGCGACTTTTCCTCCTCCATTCTGATAACTCCTTGGCGCAGCATCTCCATTGCTTCTCCCGGCATTCTGGCCTCCTCGAGGTCTGCCAGAGAACTCACCTCGCCTCTCAAAATCGTTCCTTCCGTTAAAGCCACCCCCACGGCCACCACCAAAGTTGCCACGGCCCCTGAAGTTATCATTTCTGTCATTTCGGTATCCACTACGCCCTGAGGAATATCACACCCTATCATTGTTAGCTGTGGTAAACAATATACAAGCAATAGAATGGCAGTAATATCAGCAGAAAAATTTAGATGTTGCGCTGTTTAAGAGCATCATGAGCAAATAATGTGCTTAATACAACACAGCACACAAATGTTCAGCATTTTAAGAGCATAAATTCGTGGAAGACAAAGCAGTACGTGAGAAGATTAACAAAATCTACCGGATTAAAGGTAAAAGGTTCAAATTTAACAAGAGAAATACGGCACACTTGCCTCTCCTTTCTTCAATGGAAAGTCTACGGTTGTCCAACATAACAGGAGGAGAGGCCTGAAATAATACATAAAAAAATTCAGATGAAGCAAGCAAGAGAATCGTAAAATTCTCATAGGTTAGAAAATATAGCTAGACCTTGATAATTTAATAAAGAAATGCATGAAATGTCCCCTTGATAAGTTTGAAAGAAGAAGAAAAAAGTCCCAAAAAGATTTATAAAACCCAAATAACATTCAATTTACGGCCTTGCTGATAACAACTATTGATAGAAAAACTCCATACCTCTAAGGCACTTTGCATTGAAGCAGCAGATTCAAACTCCACAAAACCAAAACAAGACCCCTGTTACAAAAGAAACAAGCATTGTATGAATAGTCGTATTCAATGTGTAGTTAGTAAACTAGGTGTTGGAAATGCTGAAAACAAACGAACCTTGTTACTTCTAACTTGAATACCATCACGTTTAATGGGCCCGAATTTCTTGAAAGCCCGATCCAATTGCTCTACTGTTGCACTCATAGGCAAATTCGCAACAAATATTGCATGAGCCCTGCCTGAGGAAGGCAAGTTAAAGAAGTTATGACAGAACATCCTTTTAAAATAAGACTTTATAGTGAATTATATATCTAACTAACCTTAAGAGTCATAGTAAAGTAAAAATAAAATTACCTGCATTCTCATTATTCTTTTCCAATGGAATGTCCATGTTAGGGGCTGGTGCTTCAGGAGCAGGCACGCTATGTACACGGGGTGGGTGCACAGCTGGTTTAGCAGGAGAAGCCCTCAAATGGAAGGGAGCAGAATTATCTTTCAAGGCATTCACCTGGAACAAATGATTGCGGAAAAGTTATTTTCGGATAAAAAAAAAATACACACAGGTAAATAAATAAGTAAAACTCACAATGGATGCAAAGGACTTTTTTGGAGTATCCTCCTGTGTATTGGAAGCAACTTTCTCAATGCTTGTGGGTTGTTCCAGTTCATGATGACTTGACTCTTTGACATGATTAACAGGAATCACATTTTCAGTAACTGATAATTTTCCATTCTCCAGTGGCAAACTCACTTCTTTGCTGATGATAGGTTCAGTATCAGCAATAACAGTTTGAGTGGGTGGAATGACTTCAGGAACAAGAACGGGAACAGAAACAGGAACATGAATAGGCTCTATAGTCAAAAACCAAAAGCAAAATTTTAAAACCCAAACTTAAAACAATAAAAATGTCCCTATAAATGGAAGAAAAAACACAATCAAAATAAATGGAATAATATATTTAGCAGTAAATAGCAAAAGGAATCAATAATCAAATGCTCTGTAGATTCAAGCATAAGGGTTGAAGAATATTTAATAGTTATTCTGTAAATATAAGTTGTGTTTATTAATCTTGTGTTCTATTTATAAATATATTAATAGCAATTCTATTTATTTTCTAAAAGCCACAAAAACTTTCTCAAATTAATTTAGATGTGATTTACCAGGCTCAGGTGTAATAATAGCTTCTGATGGAGCACTTTCATCAGCATCATTTGCTGGCACAGACTCGATATCAATTGACTTGTACGCATCAACATATCTAAAAACATCATTCAAAACATAGAAGCCCTTGTCCTGTGGAGCCAGGAAAAATGACTGTGCAAACTTGCGTTTAACATTGTCAGTTCCAGTCAAGCAGCCAGTCACTACAACCATCACTCCATTATTATATGAAGGCTGAGCATCAGCGCTCAGAACCTCCACCCTAAAACTTGTGTACTTGAGAGATTGTATCTTTTTATCAATTTCCTGCGTCAAAATAAATAACATAGAAGTCAGACAACAGTGTTAAATAATTTGCCGCAATACAGATAGTCATACTTGAGAGAAAAAAATTAGCAAACCCGAATTAGTGCACCAAAATAAACTCAACCAAACATGAACTTGAACCGTAAAAAAAACTACGAACTGAATCATGATAACTTTTAATACTTTTCGGCTTTCACGGAAAGAAAAAAAATTACTCAGTAGCCAACTAAGGTGATATTATGTGATTGATTCTTAGATGCCCCCCTACTTGACTCTGATCACTTCCATAACATTCTCATATATTATTGATACATTAATATTCTATAATTCATTAGTCGTAGCACACACAGAAAAACAGCAAAGGACAAAGTGCAAATTTGGCAGGATATGAATGATATCTTCGACTTACTGCTCGGATTTAAAAAATAGGATGCATCATCCTAAATTCCTAATGCTGATTATGGTGCTTTCAATAGAATCTAATCAGACATGACTCATTTTCTCAACAAACGACAACAATTGATTTAAGTTATGCAATTTACTACTTTAGCATTAACAGCAACTTGAGACATGAAAATAAAAGACTGACTTAGGATAAAACTCCACTTATGTTTCCGCATATTTACGTTATAACTAGTAATTGAAGTCCATTTTTAGAACTTACTGCAGTGGTAGTGACAGTTGTCATGGTACCATCTTCCTCAGGTCGACTCATGACACTTGAGTCGTGGTAAAACCTATGAACTTGATCCGGGTCGCGGTGCAGAATTGAGTAATACTGCTCCACAAAAGCATTGCCAACCATCTGAGGGGTTGGGGTTTGAACTGCTTCAGGTACCGCCATCTCTAAAACAACAAACAAAATAGGTTATTTACGAATATCAAGTTACTTTCAAAATCGAAAACACACAAACACGTGTTATTATTTACAAATACACGACAAAAATTCAGTCATTGTTGGCCATCAATACAATCCACAGATAAAACAAATAGTTTAATGGCCATGCACCGACAGAGTGAAAATTTTACATTGACATCCAATGAGAGATCACAATACTTCGACGTCACATTACTGAATAGTGGATTTAGATTGGATGTCGATGTTAAACTGTTTTACACATACGATGCATATCCTTCAAATCCTAAAACAAATGTCTTGAATTTAAACAATTCATATGACCTAACCTAACAATGTAACACAAAAACATTCAAATACAAAAAATACATCACATGATAAAGCTTTGTTTTTTAATTAAAAAAACAATTCATTAAACCTGGTTTATTCACAAACACTTTCCCAATCGAATTAAAAACACTTTTTTTCACAAATTAAAAACAATAGCTCAAATAATACACGACAAACATTCAATCATCATTAACCCTCGAATCCACCGATAAAACAAATGTTATGTATTACAAAAACATTCAAAAACGAGAAAAACCGGAACTTTAACAATTAAAACAACTTAAAAATTATAAATAAAACAATAAAGATTCGTTTTTTAATTGAAAAAAAGCTTGAATTGAAAAGCCCTAAATCTCAAATACAAAGTTAACAACCAAAACCCTAAATAACCATTCAAAATCACAAAAATGAAATAAGAAATTGAATTGAATGATTGAAAGAGAAAGATCGAAGAGAGTACCTCCTTGTTGAAGCGATGGAGAGATCAAAGAGAGAGAAAGAGAAAACAAAGAATGCGGCTGATGAGTGAGTTTGAGAGAGTTGGGATCTGTCGCGTGCAAGTGCAAGTGCGCAAAGTGAAGTGTGTAAGGTAAAATTATTGGTAAATATTTATAGTACAATTTTTCATTATTGGGTTTTTATTTTTATTTATTTATTTTGAGGTAACATAATATAACCCCGTTAAATTTGTTACTAACACTAACTTGAGATGGGACCAGGCCCAATGTTGTTTGGTTACTTCCTTCCTCGTGTTCTTGTGTGTGTCGGGTTATTTATGTTTCAAATTGTATGGGACCCAGATTGATCAAATCCCTATTAAATCGGTGTGAACGAATGAATGGGATTTAAAACGCACGTTTATTAGGTTTTATAATGTGATTTGAGTTTCAAGTTCATTAGATTAGATGAGATGGATGAGTTGTCTTCTTTAAACATCAAAATGCATGACCGGTGTGCATGGTTAATCAAATTATATGAACTAACCTATGTTCCGATTTGATAGTTCATGGTTTAAACTATTCGTTGTAAAAGTCGGTTTGTTAGTAAGAAGTAGTTCAAAATCAGTTTATATTTGATTCAATTTCTATTTTGATGATAGATCGGTAGAAGGTCCAATTTTAGTGTTTTTACGGAAGAAGAAAAAAAACTATCAAAGTTGACATGAAAGAGATTCTATAAAATCATATTGAGATGAGGTTGATGGAATCATATAGTAGACACACATAGATATATTGGTTATAGTTAAAACTTTCTTGATTTGGTTCGTTATTGCATGACTACTTGTCAAGTTAGGACAATCGTCAACAAAGTCATGACTAACATCTTCAAACCATTAAGAGATGTGAGGTGTAGACTACACGGACCTCCATCTCTCGCTACCTTTATTGTTGTAGCCATGAAACGATCAAACCTCTGTTTGTTTATGCGTTCCAGAGAGCAGTAGACACACATTTATTGTGAACCTATACTAGCTTATTGTTTTTATAATGGAACATTGAACACGCGTTCGCAATGACCAACTGCAAAACCTAACAGACTATAAGTCATTTCATTTATAGTTTTGGTCAGCGGGCTTAAACTTGTAAGAGGTAGACTTGAGATTTATCAAATGTTTTTACAAACAATTTTGCTCTTTTGAGAAGCCTCAAAGAAAAACATTCAAGTTATTATGAAATGTTGAAACTATTTATATAATGTTTTCGGGGCTAAAGTTTATAGTGAATAGCCTCGCCTCTTTGTCTAAAGAAATCTTTTTGACCCTTAAAAGAGATAACTTACTACTTTGGACGAGAGCAAACCTCTCCAGGTCGATAATTCTGTAGAGATAATTTCATATGATCAAACTTCATATGTTATAACACCCAAGTCATAACATGATCAAACTTTTATTTTCATTATTTTATTCTTGGTGTTATTATATATATAATTGTAAATAAAATCTTTGCTAACATTATTTAATTTAGTTGTGTTAAAGGGTGAAGCCTTAGAAAATAAGTGATACTAACAAGTTTCCTTAAGTGTTATGATGACACTTGTTAAGGAATCTAAAAAAATATGTTATGTTTTGAAGATGAGATTGATAGACTTTTAGAGCGTTGAGTGCACATCTTTCAATGCATAATTACTATATATAATTCCATTGGAGTAGAACTAAAAAAACTCATCAAAATTGAAAGCTTAAGATGTCATTGTAGAGGTGGATGCAATTGTAGAAGAGGTGAAAGTGTTGGCTTGGAAGTGGGTGTTGTCCAAGATATGTATTCTGGTTTGTCTATTCTTTGAGTGGTGTTGGAACCCTAAATGGTGTCTTAGAAGGTCCCATACTCGCTTGTGATTGGTGGTTGCTGGGTTGCCGAGTTTGTTTCGGTCTGGTGCTTGGGTATTCAGCTGTTTTTTTGGCTTGTGAAGTAGGTTTTGGTGAGTGTATCAGCAGAAGTGTAGCAGATTTTTCTGCCATAGCTTGCGGTGTTGTTTTGTTTAGGTGTTGCAGCCAAGTTGTTGGAGCGATGTTGTTTTGTTTTGGTGGCTGGGCAGTTTGGGGGTTGTTTGTGTTTTCCTTCCGTGTGTTGGTTTGGTGGTGAGGCAGGGGTATGCATGTGGTATTTTCGCATATATATGTCGGCCTCAACACCGATAGGTGGGGTGTTTGGGTGTTCCGTATATATGCGGCACCTTTTTGTATTGTTCCTTCCTTACTGCGAGTTTTAATGCGTCCTGCACTTGCTCGTTGAAAATAAGTTTGCTATTTAAAAAAAACACTCGCTCAAAGTAATGGATAAGGTACAAATAAATTTGTAACACTTGATTGGGGCAATAAAGGGAAAACTTCTTAAACCTTGAAGTGACCTCATGACTTTGCATGTGTTTGGTTACATTCCCTACTCAACCACTCATTACATTCGTGATCATCTTGATTGCATATATATATTCAATTTGTGTTAATTTTGTGGTAGTAGTTTTTTCTTGTTAAAATTAGGTTTGATTTTACATTGTGAAGTTTTTGTAAAACTAGACTTTTAACCGGTGCTCGAACGGGTCTAATATGAAACACACAAAAAAAACTTAATATGTATAGATACAATATTGAAATCAAAACCATCATAATACTCTTTAAAGGGATTTTACAAACAAAAAAAAAGGTTGATATTCTTGATTGTTTCATTGATTCAATTGCGAACGATTTGTTCAAAATTAAATTCAAGTCTTCAATCATTTTGTCAAAATTATTTGAATTCATTATTTAAGACTTGCATTTGAATTGTTGCAACTCAAGGTAATTCCAATAGTCATATCGTTTGAGTTGAGAAAAGTTTTCCGCTTGATTTCAACCAACTTCTTAATTTGTGCCCTTAGTCATACCCTAACAAGATACAAGTACAACCCTCAAGCGTCAAGGCCAATTGGGAGAAAGCGCTTCAGGAGTAGGATCTCTTTTTTGTTTCTAACACTCCTCTTTTAAAAATGATTCTGCTCTTCCCCCAGCACAAAACACTCGCACCCTGCAACCATGTCCAAATTGCCCCTGCGCATCTTAAGTAACGCAGAGTTGCTGTTTTCGTACAAAACTCATCAATCCATACTCCAAGCACCATTTTCTTTCCCTCCACCTTCAAAAATCCCAAAAAGTGCGAATTTTTCTGGCAAAATCCTCATCCCAAACCATTGCAAATCGTCAGAAAGCAAGTTTCTACGCTCATCAAGCATCAAATATCAGGTATTGTATCATTAAAACTCATCTCATTTTAATGATTTTTGTGCTTGGTTCGTCTGTTTTTCGTAGGCAGTAGGGCGTGGTGCGCACGTTAACTTGCGCAAGGGTTAAAGGCTGCGTGACTTAAGTCACGCAAGAGTTAAAGTGTTGCGTGACTTAAGTCACGCCATTGTAGGGTCCTGTTTTTTGAATTTTTTGTGCCACTTTTGTTCTAGGTTAGCTTGTTATACAAGTAATTTATTTATTCTTCCTTTGTTATTTTTTTTTCAATAGATATATAGTGAGATGGTTGACAATGCGGCGGGTGATGACGTTGAACCGAAACCGACAAAAAATGAAGCTTCTGGTGATGCTTCCGGCGAAGGTTCCGACGATGTGAAAGGGGTGGGATATACAAGCCACCTAAGACAAGGAAGAAACCGAATCTTGAAGGCATCGGCTCAAGGAAATGTAATTGTCCATTTAGGTTGAAAGGTTTCTTTGATAAGGATACAAATGATTGGTGGCTTGCAATGCTTTGTGGAATGCACAACCATGACTTGGATGGAAAGTTATCAGGACACCTTATTGCGGGTAGACTTAGTGCGGAGGAGAAGAAAAAAGTTATCGACATGACAAAGAGTTTGACGGTGCCTCAGAATATTCTCACCAACTTGAAGCAAAATAACAAAGAAAGTGTGACAACTATCAAGCAAGTGTACAATGTGCGAACAAGATGGCGCAAGGGGGAAAGAGGTAACATGACAGAGTTGCAATACTTGATTTCGAAGTTGGTGGAGCATAAATACGTCTATTACACAAGGTGCAATAGTAACGAAACCACTCTTGAAGACATATTTTTTGCTCATCCGGAGTCAATTAAATTGCTCAACACTTTTCTGACCGTTTTGGTCATGGACTCCACTTACAAAACCAACAACTACCGAATGCCGTTGTTTGAGATAGTTGGTTGCACCTTTACAAAAATGACGTATTCTGTTGGTTTCACTTTTCTTCACTTTGAACTAGAGGATAACTTTACTTGGGCACTTAAGATAGTGAAAGGTTTTTTGTCCTCAGAAGACAACATGCCTAAGGTGATTGTCACCGACATGGATGGTGCTTTGATGAATGCCATTGGCATAGTTTTCCTTGAAACATACACCATGCTTTGTTTTTTTCATATTGGGAAGAATGTAAGGGCTAAGTGCATCACGGATTGTAAAGTCCACCCAAAGCCTCCAAAGGGTGCAAAAGTTGACAAGAAAGAATTAAAGAACAAGGTGAAGAATAGAGAGGTTGTTGAGAAAGTCGTGATCGCTTAGAGAGAGTTGGTCGAATCTCCTACAGAGGAATCATATGCAAGTAATTTATTGAAATTCAAAGAGGTATGCATGCCATTTCCGGAATTCATAACATATGTTGAAACCACGGTTTTGAACCTTAAGGAAAAATTCGTGAGGGCGTGAACGAATAAAGTCTTGCATCTAGAGTGTAGAACCACCAACATTGTTGAATCAGCTCATGGAGTGTTGAAAAATATATTTGAGGAGTAGCGTGGGTGATTTGGCATCATGTTGGGATGAAATCGACAAGATGTTGGCCGTGCAATTTGGTGAGATACAAGGAAGTTTTGGGAGGAACAAAATTGTCTTGGAACACAAATACAAAAACATCAAGATGATGAGAGAGTTGGAGGCTTATGTTTCTAGACGGGCATTGAAATTTATCTATGATGAATTGAAACGCTCCAAGACATTCACCTTTGATAAGGAAGATTGTGGTTGTGTGCAAAAGACATCGTACGGGTTACATTGTGTGTGTATTATTGCCATGAAGAGCAACCAAAAATTGCCTCTTGTCTTGGATGATATATATACCCTCATTGGAAAAGGTTAAGTCTATAAGGAGAAGAGATTGATGATGATTTTTCCGTAATGGAAGAGTGGAATGACATTCAAGAACGTCTCAAGACAAGCCCTTACAATATGAAACTCTACATCAAAGAGATGATGCGTCAAATAGCATTTCCGGAAACAACAGATTCGTGTCCACCTTCAAGAAAGACGGTAACCAAGGGAGCACCTAAAAGGAAGAGGACTACACTCAAAGTGTCATCAACGGGTCGAATCCCCTCTAGGTGGGAGACTATTGATTCTTAAAATCCGGATAGTCAACCTTCACAACCAAAGAGGTCACTTCCAAAAAGCAAAGATGCACGCCTTGACACTTACTCCCACTCACAAGCTTCATCCTCTACTTCAAAACCGTTTCGGAATATCCCATACATTTCACAAATTCCAAATATCATGAGGCCTTTTGTTGAAGAAATTGTGAATGTTAAAGGGGATGGTCATTGTGGATTT
>Ga0315915_1000044_pt1 | contig 78701 bp, 40 predicted proteins | sample MpolbnodulesMG_FD_207738 | JGI IMG/M metagenome (GOLD analysis project Ga0315915, IMG submission 207738) | Medicago polymorpha root nodule microbial communities from Los Angeles, California, United States - branched nodules | ecosystem: Host-associated > Plants > Roots > Nodule | place: USA... | reverse complement strand
TTAAATTAATAATTATTAATTTATCGATAAATTAATAACTCTCTAAATTAATAAATTTCTCCGATCCTAACATTATTAGTTTATAGAGTTTCTATTGGACGCAGTTTTTATGTTATGGTGGGACTGCTCTATTTTGACAGGATAAATTTTGGTTGTTCCGAAAAACTTAATCCATTTTTTAATTATTTTATTCAAGAACTTAATTTGTTACAAAATTAAAAGAGTGGAGAAGGAAGTGAAAGAGGTTGGGTGGTGGATTACCGGATTTCTTGAACGCATAATTAGATTGAGCGGAGACGATGGCGTAAGGTGACTCAAAGGATTGTTGACACAAGGTTCAGTGGTTTCGAGCCCCTTTCCCTCTCACCGATCTCGGAACTCCTCCTTCTTACGCGGCGGCGACACCGTCAAATCGGCGCTTCTCTCTCTACTAATTTCTATCCAAGGTCCGTTCCCAACTTTCTTCCATGCTAAATTGCTTCATCCAATTTCATGCCTTTCCATGTTTTATGCCAAAGATAATAAGCATTGTAGTTGATTGTGTGTTAATGAATACTAATTATTATAACAAGTTGTGCATATTGCAAATATATGAATTCAAAATAAATGAGGTGGTTTTGATTAGAAAAGAGCTTAGATGGAAGTTTATACTGTGTTAATTGAAAGATAAACAAAATGACTGTCATTGAAAACTCACACACACAAGTGGAGGTACTGGTGTTAAAACCCCGGTGACAGCATCCGACCTAGAAACTTCGGCATTTTTGCTAGTTGAATTAGGACTTGTGAACAACAAACATCGTATTTAAGTATAACTACTCTTTTTTCACAAATCTAAGAATGAAGTACTTTTTCCTATCATTTAAAATCTAATGGATGCAAATTGAGATATACTCATCATTAATCATCACTAATCAAGGGACATATTCCCTTTTTAATTACTTTTTTTCTATAAATAGGGGGATTAAAACTGCATTTAAGCCTACTATAAACTATACACTATACTTGTATCCAACGCTTATCCCGTGCGATGCACGGGCGAAAACACTAGTTGAAAATAAAAGCTATGCAAATAAATTTTGCCCCATCAAATCCTTATATCTTATTTTTCTTTTCTGAAAAGAGCAGTTCACTACTACCTTCCCACCAAAACCCTAATTTGCTTACATCACTTCAAATTCAATCAAGAAATCTGTGCACATCCGCAAGTGTTATTGATGGAATTTTGATTTCAAACGAATTAGGGTTTTTTGCCCCTTTTTAATTTTTTATTGTTTTTGTTGTTGATGTTGAGATCCATATGGATTTAATTTTGTTGTTTTAATTTCAAAGCGGAACTTGATTTAGGCTTTTTTGAATTTCTGATTTAGTTATACGATCTGTTGAAGCTACATAATGATGTGAAATTGCGTTTAGGTTAATCAAGTGAATTTGAGGAAATTCCAAGCGGCGACGTTGTAGTAGTAGGTAACAACTTTTCAGATTTGAAGTATCTTTATTGCTTTTGGTTGCTCTCTTCCTGCTTGTGTGGATGGTCATGTGAAATCTAGCATTGACGGCATATAATATTTTATTTTGATTGGCTTGATTATCATTAGCATTTATATCCGTGGCTATTGAGATCCTCTTGGAACTTCTCTCATAATCATGCTGATTGTACGGTGTTTATTGTGTTTTACTGTTATGTTCATATTGTTGTTATGGTTTTCAAGTATCACTTTTAAAATGAGATTTTTGTTTTTTCTTGTTGTGCTTTCAACTGTAAAGTGCTACATCCAATATACTAAGTTTAAATTCAATTGTATTGGCCCTTCATATTATAATTAGGTTACTAAAATTATGAATTAATATATTAATGGGCCTAAAATTATTTCAGTTAATTTTGCTGAGATGTCTTTCTTAGCTCATTGAAATCATTAATTTTCGGACATGGGTTTCATCTGCCTTATTGGTCCGGTTGTTTGCTAATTTCACTAGAATTTTCTATTTTCTGCTCATTTAAATAGAAGTCAGCATTTTATTTTCACCTTGTAAACTGGTCCCTGTAATTGATAACTTGATAATTGCAATGGTTAAGTTCAAGTGGCAATGCCTCCTCTTGAATGAGTGATTAAATTATTTTGTCGTGGACTTCACATTTTAATCTTTGCTGCTTTTGGTTGCTCTCTTCTTGCATACCTTCCAGATCTGCAACTTCTCGGTCAACATTAGTTGCTTGTGTGGATGGTCATGTGAAATCTAGCATCAATATGACATATGCTATTCTCTTTTGATGGCTTTTTTTTATCATTAGCATTAATGTTTTTAGATATTTGAGATCGTCGTGGAACTCTTCTGATAATCATATTAATTGTACGGTCTTTATTTTGTATATGTTCATACTGTTGTTTTGGTTTTCAAGTATCACTTTAAAATTCAGATCGTTGTTTCTTCATGTTCTGCTTTAACTGTTAAGTGCTACATTCACTATACAGAGTTTAAATTCAATTGTATTGCCTCCTCAAATATTATGAATTAATTTATTGGTGGGCCTAAAATTATTTTTCAGTTAATTTTGTTGAACTGCTTATAGAGGTTTGGTGCGTGAATAATATTTGAGAAAATTGCTAATTAATTTATTTGAAATTGTCCACCTAGGTAAAGTAAAGGGCATTTACCTTTCACAAAAGGGATCAAGGCGTTGTTTATCAACAGAACAGGGATTTAGCTTGTCTAGGGTTTGAATATCAGTTCTGGGATTTTTTGAAGTTCACCTGCAATTGCAAACAAGAGAGTAATGGAAGAGGAAAAAGATAGCTTAAGTATTGCCACACTATTTAATATCAAAGAGAAAAAGAAGAAGAAAAAGACGAAGGCAAATAAAGAGAGCGAAAGAGTTGCTGATGATTCTGCTACAGCGGCAAATGATGAAGATGGTGGTGGTAGTACCAGCAGTGGTGCTAACCCTAAGATTTCTTTGTTTGATATCTCTGCCGAGAATTTCTTTGAAGACATGGACACCATTGCCAAACTCTGTGGGGAAGAAGAACGCAACACTGCTGTTGAGCAAAGCGAGATCAAGAGAATGTTTTCTTCCGTCACTTTTTTAAGGTATGATTGTAAAGAACTAATTGTTTCATGCGTTTTTTGAATTTGTTGCTGTTAATCTGTTGTGAAGAAATGGCAAATGTGTTTTGTTCTTGAGCAATGCGATTTGGTTGTATTATCCATGAATATGTATCAGCTATGATGCTCTGGATTGACAACTATGATATATACCATGTAACCTCAGTTTGTATCACTATCACCTAATCAATCCTAACTAACTCTTTGAGTTGGTTATAAGGCAGTGCTAGTCTATGTAAGGTCTACTATATTCTACAGTTGAGTTACATGAGTGTCTCTAATAATCATTGAATGACTAAGTGGTTCCTACAATTATGTCTATCCAATCAAATATTTACTTGAAGAGGGAAGGGAAAGTTGGATTAAAATAAAATCAACTTTGAAATTGTTTCTTTTTTATGAACCGAATCTCTAAGTTGGGTTTCGTGAGATTAAAATATATCTTCAATATATTGACTATATAGTTTTTAGAAGTTTCCAAACAACCCCTTAATTTCTTTTTTTGGTTAACCATTAAATGTGCAGAGAATGGAAGGATTTTAAATATCCATCTAAAAGCATTAGGTTTTCTTACGGAATTGGGAGCTCTGAGTGTTATGAGAGAAATGATATCAAAGATGACATAAACTTACCTCAGTTTTCATCTGCCACTGTTCCTAAGGTACAAGTCCTCCTATATTTTACTCTAATTGTTTGCCAGGCATGAAGTTATAGTATATTAAGTATATATTTTGCTTTTAGGTTTAAGTTATAAATTAGTGATAACTAGACTTTCTAGACATTATCATTGTGTGTTCTTTTCAGCATAATATGCAAAAGGAGGAGCAACTTGGGGATGCCAAACCTCAAGAATCCAAGTATGGTTTGATATTAACTTATTTTCTCGTGGTTTATTCAATGACATTTCTATGGAGTTTAAGTTTTTGTATTTTATTTTTCACGTAACACTTATTTTTTAACTTGCTGATAAGTTGAGTATTTTGTCGCTGATTATTGTTTAACTTGGCTAAACACTTTGTTGAAGCAGAGACTTTGTGATGAATGTTGGAGGTTCTGTATGGGCATTAGATTGGTGTCCTAGGATGCATGGGGAGCCTGATTGTTCAATTAAATGTGAGGTACTTCGTTTTGTCTTTGTTTTAGACATATATTGAACATTTAATATTAGTTCTTTATATTGTTTTGTTGCTTCTTTGGGAAGTCTTTGAAGTTTGAATGCAATATAATCAGTCAACTCTGTCTTTTTCATGGTTCTGAGTGTGATGTTTCATACGTTGAGGGAGATTTTATTTGAAGTTTGATGGTGAGGTAAGGGGCACATAGTATATGGCATACCAGCGTATTGTCCTTTTAAGAGTTAAGGGTGATTGCTCATTTAACAATGAATTTTCCGAATGTGTGTGTAGAAGTAGCAGTAAAACATAGTGTACGGCATATATTATAAGCAAGGGGCTCATAATTGTAGAATAGAGGTGGAAATTGTAGACCATAGCATACCAAATTCAACACAATTTAAGAATTTTGGATCCATGAAACAAATAACAATGAAACGGAGCGAAATTAACCTAAAGGATTCAAGTGGGTGAGATGCAAAGGGGCTTCAGCCTGCTTTGTGATAGAAAATTACTTCTCAATTTTAAGAGAATTTTATCACACAATTGTAAGATCTGTAAATTAATGCTGTGTGGCACTCAATATTGGGGAGTAAAAATCCAACAGAAAAAGCTTGGTGTTCTACTAATGAGAATGTTACAATGGACGAGTGGGCATTTAAGACACCATATGATTAGAGCAATGAATGCGTTAAAGAGAAAGTTTGGGTAGCACCTATTTTTGAAAAAATGGAAAAACACTGCCTTAGGTGGTTTGGACATGTATTGAGAGGTGGAGAGATCTAGAAATTTTTTATTCCAAACTGTTAAAAGGATTTAGATTTAAATGGTTTATCACTAGAAATGATTTAGGAGACATCATAATGTTGTTTGACAGTGTTGTCAATCTCAGATAGTGGATTGTTAAAATTCCTCTGAGCAATAGTACTATATCGCCACTATAGTCGCTATTTGATAGCATATTGTACTAAATAGTATACCGGGGAAAAATTACGTTATAGTGGTATAGCGTCGATGTTGCTGCTATTGACCCATGTAGTTATCCCCTGCGTTGTGGGTAATTCCTTTTTGTCGTTCACTTTTTTTGCTTAAGTAGAAAACTGAGTTTTCATATCAGTACTATCTTCCTCACCGTTTTCTGTATGCCAAATGTCAGATGCCATGGACTCGGCCTAATAGCTAGTTGACACCATGTTAAATTACCACCAGGCTTACCTAAATCCTTTTGTTAATTATGATGGAGACACTGGTAAAACGATGTCATGATTACATGGCAGCAAGATCAACAAATTTATTTTAAAATTCTGCAATGCTCTACATACTACCTACTCCATACATATACCTATTTGGATAGTTTTGTGGTCTGCTTTGTAATTGTGTGTCTGCACCTATATTCATATATGTAGTAAAATGATGCACTTACCTTTGTTCCAGACTTGATAGTAGGAAATAATTTTCATTTTCTGTGACTGTTGTACTTAAATGATCTTCTTTCTGATACTTGGTTTAGTTCATTGCTGTTGCTGCTCATCCACCTGGTTCATCTTATCACAAAATGGGTGCCTCACTTACTGGCAGAGGTGCTGTGCAAATATGGTGTCTTCTAAATATCAGGGAACACAGCGAAGAAGTATCATACCTCCCCGAGAAGAAGGAAAAAAAACCTAAAAAAGACACGGGCACAAATGACAAATCGATAGAAATAAAGAAGCCTAGAGGAAGGCCTAGAAAGAATCCTACTGAAAACAACGAAGAAATATCTCCTATTACAAACAAGAGAAAAAGAGGAAGACCAAAAAAGAATCCAACTGTAATAGCAGTGGATAGTACAAATTGTGGGACCAAGTACATAGCATCTGGTAGTGTCTCGAATGGGAATAATGAAAACAACGAAGAAATACTTCGTATTACATACAAGAGTAAAAAAAGGCCTAAAGGAAGACCGAAAAAGAATTCAAAAGATGGAACAGTGAGTGATCCAAATTGTGAGAACCAATTTGTTCCACTTACTGTTCAACTTCCAGATTCAGCTGAATTTATTTCTCCAGATGTAGTTCCTGGCAGTTCTGATGAACATCATTCACAACAATTTTCTAATACAAAGGGAAAGAATGCCAAGAAAGCTGCTGCAAATACAAAGGGAAAGAATGCTAAGAAAGCTGCTGCGAATACAAAGGGAAAGAATGCCAAGACAGCTGCTTCTGCATACGATTCAGAAACTCTTGTTGCAAGAAGTAGGTTGGATATTAATCATAGGGAAAGAAGTTGTAGCCCAGATACAAGTAGGCCATTATTGATTCAGTGTGAGAATGAGGCAAATCATCAACCACATGGTAGCCCTGTATTGGAACCTCAAGCATCTACTTGTCCCATTCCACAAAATGTAGCATTGCCTAGAGTTGTGTCATGCCTAGCTCATAATGGAAAGGTGGCATGGGATGTCAAATGGAGGCCTCTTAGCAATCTTGATTCCTCATGCAAGCATCGAATGGGCTATCTTGCTGTCTTGTTGGGCAATGGATCTCTGGAAGTGTAAGATGTTTTGGGCCTTATTCTCCATTTTCTGTTAATGTTCTTGGTGATACTTGAATGATTTCTTTTTATTTTTGTTGTTGTGTTTATATGTTGCTATGAACTATCATCTTTATTAGATTTGAGGTATTTGAAATTTGGATATTTTAAGTAAATATTGTTCTAATCGTTATACTATGTTGACTGTGTGTCTGTGACATAACGACCTCTCCTGAAAAGTTGATGGACAAAAGACAACTACTTCAATAGACAATTAGGGTTGACAGTTGGTATATTTTGAATAAAATGTGACACAGCCTATGGAGCATAAGAAGTTTTTCTCTGACCAATGCTTATCATAAAGTAAACCCAGGTCAATGTTATGATAAATTAAACTTAGAAGATTTAAGATTATAATGTAGTTTTTTTTTTGTTGAATAAATTATGTAGTTGATTAAGCTAGTTATCTTTGGTGTATTCCAATTGTTGTCCAGGTACCTATGCTGTAAGTAAATTACATAGTTTATTGTTATGTATAGCTGAAATTGAATTGTACCAGTAAGTAAATAGTTGCAATAGTCACAACCGATTCTTTTCATGTAGATTCAACTAGGTTTTATGCTCGCCGTTGAAATGGTTGCAATGGTCATTTTACTGTTAGAATAGTTGCAATAGTCAGTTCACTGTTTTTATTCGTCAAATTCATGGTTTATTTTTTTTCTTCTTATCTGCACAAAATGCAGACATTTAGTGACAAATTTCTGATTGCCTGCTGCACAAAATTCTATTTGAAAATAGAATGTTTCCAGTAACCCACAATGGTACCTCAAACGACAGATTGCAATGATTTTTCAATCAGAAGAAATCCCTACAAGTTACAAAGATCCGACTCGTCAGTGAAAGATACCCTCTCTCACAGATCCAAAATAATATTCATCCCCTTTCCTCCCCCACCTACAACTACTGATAAGCACCCAAGCACTTTGGAAACCCTCCTTTAGAAGCTAGCTATTAGTGGGGGTGAACCAAGCTGCTTAACTGCTCCACTAGTATCTCATACTACTTGATGTGGTACCTAGGCACCCCATAATCTCCAAGTCCCCATCATAGCACTGCCATTGATAAATTGTTAATTTGTTCATTAAAATTTCACAGTGATTGGTTATTCTCAACAAAAGCAATTTCCTTTTATTACTATCTGTGATTTTGAGGAGCTTATGACATGGATGACTTTTGTTGTTGCTTCATTATACTTGTATCAATTGCAGGTGGGAGGTTCCTCTTCCTCATGCAGTGAGAGCAGTTTATACGCAGAAGGAGGGCACGGATCCTCGTTTTATAAAATTGGAGCCTGTATTCAAATGCTCAATGTTGAAACGTGGCAGCTTACAGAGGTAATTTTCCTCCATTCTAACTATAACGGACATTAAACCCATCTACGTTTTTGAGCAAATTAAAATGAAAAAACATAGAGCTGCTGCCATAGTGAGGTTAAGGAAAGGGTTGGATCCATTACGGGTCTTTTGTAGGTAGCCTTATCTTGCATTTGTAAGAAGTCGATTAGATGGCTCAAACCTGTGATATCCAGTTACACAACCGCAAATTCCACCAATGCATTGAGAGGTTCCTTCTTTTCAACAAATCTTTGAAGAAAAAGAATTCACGAACACATTGTTGATGTTTGTTTTATAATCATCTATAACAAATTTGTAATAGACATTGGAACACAAATTAATAGGCCAAGTGTATCATAGAAAGAATTCACAAATATTATAATGCTAATGCATTATGCTTGTAAAAAAACAGTGGACCTGCATAATAGGGCTTGTTATGGCTTGGCACTGAATTAGAAAAGTTCTATATAGAACACTCTACTGTGCTGCTTAGAAAAATACGAATACTTTGTAGGAATGGTACTTTGCAAGAATGTTAAATTTATATAATGCTATATATTGATCTATAGCCCTTGAGTAAAAAAAAAAAAGATTGTCAACAATTGTGCGTTTCATGAGTTGTGTGCTGCAAATGATTACTGAAAAAAAATGTTAGGGGGTGTTTGTTTCATGGATTGCAAATTTATTCCCAGGAATGTGACATTGGGTATCCTTGCTTCCCATGTTTGTTTCAAGTTATCATAAATTATGCCTAGGTATATTTTATTCCTAGGAATAAAATTTACACATACTTTCCATTTGTTTTTCCCATGTTAAAGTAGGGGAATCTTTTATTCCCATGGGAATAAGAGGTAACTACCCATAACTTCCCACTATCACACTATTTTAACTCTTTTATTTTTTTGTTTTAAATTAAAAATTAAATATATTTAAAAACATTCCTGGGAAACTAAATTAATTAACAAACACTTTAATAGGATTAAGATTCCTAGGAATAATGTTCTAGGGAATGTTATTCCCAGGATTGTAAATTTAATCCCTGAAACAAACACACCTAGTTTTATTTAAATTTTCTGCCCAGGAAAACTTAAAAACATCAATTTTAAAAGAAATTGCAATATTTAGATCTCTGTCTCTGCCTTACTGAATTGAATTTTCTGTTTATAATCCTCTGCCCATCATTAATTCTGGAGAATGTTAAAAATTAGAATCACTTAAAAAAGGTGGCTCGTAATTCGCGTTATTGACAACTTGTCTTCTGGTTGTTAAATTCATGCAACTGAAGAATGTGTTGTACACAATGCTTTTTAATATATGTTTTTCTAGACTGGCTATGTTGTTTAATTTACTCTGTTCTTTTGTTTCACAGCATTCCACTGACAGTGGAGTGGTCAGTTACTCCCCCTCATGATTATTTACTTGCTGGCTGCCATGATGGAACGGTATAATTTGCACCTAATGTTATCCAATTTATGCCTTCTTTTCCTTTCTTAAATGAAATTTACCTTGCTTTAGTAATATGGAATAGAGGAGCAACACCAGGTAAAGTTTTTGTAAGATTGGTTTAGTCAAAGTGATACCTCCATGTTAACAGATTTCCTAAGTGATATAAATCATAAATGGTTATCTGTGTAGGGCATTCAGTGGGTATCATGTTGTCAATGGGTTCTGTAGGGAAGTAAATATAGAATTTGTCTTTGATTTGGCTGTAGCTTTTGATTTTACTATATCTAACACTTATTTTCGAGAAAGGAGCATCTTATCTTATAATGTATAAAAGCGGAGTGGTCTAGGAGAGCTATAGGGTGAGGTGCTTTAAAAGGTGATGAGGGAAAACGTAATGGTCAAAGAACAAAATATCAAGAAACGGTGGAAGAGTTATTCCATTGAACTTTTGAATGAAGGACTGACATTTCTTTGAACTCAAATGGACCTATTGGTACAAAAGGGGATCAAGACTACTTCTACTACCACAAAATTTCTGAAGTAAAAGAGGCACCGAATTGGTCTCCATTATATGGAAAATGGTAGTCTTAGATGGTTTGGGCAAGTGAGGAGAAGCCCACTAGAAGCATTAGTAAGAGAGGTTGACTAGATGGGAGACAGCGTGAGAGACAATGGAAGTTCAAAACAAACTATAGGCCAATCATTTAAGAGAGGTTTGGTGATAAATGATCTATCTTTGAACTCAATACCTGACAGCGTATTATGGCGTCAAGTGATCCATGTAGCTGACCTCATGTAGTTGGAAAAGGCTTAGTCGTTGGTTGGTTCATCTTTTTAATAATCATATAATACATACATATGTGCATGATATTTTATTATGAAGGAAAAGAGTGAAAGCATTATATTTACTTTCTTTAAGTTTATCTTTTTTCCTACACCTTTATGTAATAATTCTGTATCTTAAATCTGTTATGATTCGCTGCATCATTACTCTTTATATATCAGTATATTGTCATCTGTAATCTTTTTAAACAATGTATGTTACTAAAATAAGTTGTTTTATATTTAGGTTGCTCTGTGGAAATTCTCTACAAATTCTTCATCTAAATGTGATGGTAATAATTTTTCTACCCAACGTGTTCTTACGTTTATCTAGTTGGGGTTGCTAAGGAAGGGAGCTGTGCTGGGAAATAAATTTACTACATATGAGTGATAAACTATTGTCCATTGACTCAGTTGTTTATCTGCAGATACAAAGCCTATACTTTGTTTCGGTGGGGATACTGTTCCTATTAGAACAGTTGCATGGGCTCCTTTTGAAGGGTTAGTGATAATTTAACCTTCCAGCCAAAAGACTGATGTGAATGATCTAACTGAGTGTGTGTTAGAAACTGATAGTCATAATAGGAAACTGAATTGAATACTGACTTTTATTGAATAATTCTGTTTAACAGTGGCCAAAATATATTGATATTTAAAAAGGGAAATCTGGTTTGTATAATTGCAAGAGATAGATTAAAGGAAAGCCAAGTTTCCTGTGAAGCCAAATGGTTGTAAGTTCATACTTCACCTTTGAGGTACACAGTTCGAGACTGGCACCAAGATAGATTAAAGGAAAAACAAAGAATAGATACAACAGTTTCCTCAAAGAAATTTGAGAGTCTTGGTCTCTCCATTCCAAAAATTAGAGAGCTTATTCTCTCCCCCCCATAACCCCTGAATAGTTACCCAATAATCACTTTCCCTTTTCCTCTATTTATTCCTAAAGGCAAACAACATAACTGACAATTATTACAAGTAAAAACAGTAACCAAGCCATAAAAATAAAAACATTACTGACCATAACTGCTATAATTTATATTTGTTCTCTAATAAGAGGTTTAACAATATGTTGCTCTTAAAGTACATCTTTAAGAATCAAATGTAGTGTCTATTTAAAGATATGTTTTTATATATGTATACGATTTTCACGTCTGCATTCCCTCATCAAATTCATTGGTAAATAAGAACTCTAATAGATACTGCAGCTAAAACCTAATCTATTTAATTCCTCCAGATGATTTATTTAACTTATTTCTTTATTATGTGTGTGTGTGTGCGCTTTTGAAATCACTGTGGAGATTGACTATTATGCTAGGAATCAATTCTAACTAACTGTCTTCTTTCTTTAATCAAACTCTTTCAGTAATAATAAAACTAGCATCATTTGTGTTCAGACATGGTTTGCAAGGCTGCAATTTTCTTTTCATTGTGTAGACACGCACCCTTGTTTTTATGAAGATTACTTCAATAAACAAGGCATTGGTTTATTACACCGACGAATATCTTACATCTGAAATGAGCTATATTTACATCCTTTGACGATCCTCTTACCTTTGAAATGTTTAATAGTATTTGGTTTTTTGTTATAATGTTTCAGTGATCCAGAGACTTCTAACTTAATAGTAACCGCAGGACATGAAGGCCTCAAGTTTTGGGACCTACGGTGAGTTTTTTTTTTCTTATTTCTTTTTGAACTATAGGTATTTTCCTACAATATCTTTGTATTTGTTGAAATTTGGGCCTAACTCATCCTTACAAAACCGGCTTGTAAGGTGAGGATTGCCTCTCTTTAGAAATTCTTGTCAAGAATCATATTTATCCAGTGCGGGACTTGAGTTTTTCTCAGTAGTATTATACTAGCAGAAAGACAAGCATTCTATACGCTTTTTTTATTAAGCATTGTTCTATGTATATTTATTATGTTTTCTTGTATAATATATTTGTTTTAACTTTATTCAATTTCAGTTTTATAATATCAATGTTATCTAAACTTATCTAAATTTTAGTTTAAACAAAAATTTCTGTTGTATGTTTTGAATTTAAATTTGGAAAAGATTTGTGTTGTTAAAGGTAATCTTGTAACAGAAAAATCTCCAACCAAATTTATTAACTAGTCTTGGAGTTTCCTTTAATTATGGTGTAGATTTATATTCATATTTAAATTTGAAAAGAACATGGTTCTTAAGGATGGCCCTTCAAAAAAATATGGTTGTTAAGGATGGCTTTGTCGTGTTAAGTTAAGTTAGTTACCTTTGGAGTTCTTTGTATATAGATATAGATTGGAGACTTAAAGTATCTTAGTTTATCTCCCGAAAACCCTTGCTAACAACCAACTTGTTGGGTGGACCAGCAAAATTGGTATGCTGTGCATATATCTCTGAATGTAGATCCAGAATGTGGACCCTCACTCTTGCCATCTCTTCATTCACTTGGAACCAGCTAAAATCCCAACCCAACAACATTAAGTGATCTAGAAAATCAAAATGTCAGTCACATGTCTTTAAAAAGGGTAATAATAGACTAACAACAGGACTAATAATAGCAGGATAACCTGAATGCTCTGAGTTCTGACAACATTTGGTTCTAAGCATGTTCTGTGTAACATTACTACTGCTGCTCAAAATAGCTTATTGCAAATTTAAAACTGATGGTGCTTTTATTGTTTGTCTGTGCTGTTGAAAAAAATGTTTTTTCCTACTTCAAATCACTTTTTTGTTGCATTTGACCTGTGATCAGAATTGCTTTTATTTGGTTTTAGAATGTATTTTACTGCTAAGGAAAAGTAGTAGTAGGTATTTAGAGTTTTTGTTGACTGCAGAACCCAGCTAAATTGCTTATCACTTTTTCTTTGTTTTTATCTATTTGTGAAGTGGCTATTTACATTCTACATGCAAATAATGTTCTCTCCATGAACCTTGAACTGGTAAACTTGACTTGTATACACAAATATAAGCATACATATGTCTTCTTTAATATTGCATCCTCTTGAATTTACTCTCAGTTCATTTGCATTCTTAATGTAAGCATTGCGAATGAGTCAACTGTAGAGTCAATATTTCTTTGTATTATCTATATGTGCATGTCTTTGTTAGCTTTGCTGTCTCCTTGATTAGAAATTACAACTATTAGCATCTCTTGATTTATATTTGGACCTTCAGCCTTAGAGGCTGTTAAACTTGTTTCCAATTGTTTGCATCATGATGGAAATTTATTTGTAGTAATCCATTTCGTCCTCTGAGGCTCCTCCAACCTTCCCAGAGAATCATTTACAGTCTGGATTGGCAGTCAAAGCCAAGGTAATCCATGATTTTAATAGGATCGTATGATGTCTGAGCTCGTTGTTATAGTAAACTGAGTTATTTTGTTTATGCTTTTGTAGCTGTATCATTATGTGTTTTGAGGATGGAACAATGAAAACCATTAGCTTGGCGAAGGCTGCAAATGACCTCCCTGTCACCGGAACGATATACACTGGAAAGAAACAACCTTGGTTGCATGGTACTACGTATTCATCTTATGCCATTTGGAGTGTTCAAGTGTCACCGATAACAGGTACTGTTTTCGGTATGCATTACTTCTGTGATGTCATCAAAATGGATCTTGTTTCTTTTAGAAAAAACTGGGTTTAGATAAACATGCAAGTTGCATACTATGAAAAATACGGTGTGGCATAAAGCATCTGTTAGTTTTGCTCAGTAAACAAGCTATCTAGTAATGATATATATTAAGTTGTCTGAATATCATAATGAGCTACTTAAACAGCACATTACTGTTACTTAACCATCTAAATCTAAATGACCTGTTTTATAATATCATGTCAGGCATGGTTGCATATTGTGGTGCAGATGGTGCTGCTGTCCGTTTTCAGGTAAGAGTAGCATTTTGTTGGAGATATACGTGCAATTAACAGCACCTCTTCTGGCGTGGTATTAGAACTTTATATGACCAAAATAGTCAAGATTTCAACCCTTGCATAGCACTGTTTTAAGTTGAACTCTATTATTTTCACATGAATTAAGAACTACAAAATAAATTACAGTGAGCCCTTAACAGAAATGACTCAATGAGGTACTTAACTTACGACAGTTATCGATCAGTGACTGATATCCCTCATTTTCTTTTAAAACTGAGACGTGGATCTTTTTCCTTGGTATGAATTTGAGAGGACTCCAGTTTTCGTTTAGTTGCTTCATATATTCCTCAAATTTGTAGTTGTAACGGAATCCTTGATTAATGTTTTATGTACATGAATTTTCTCCACCACTCCATCCCAGAATAAAAATAATTATGACTATTGAGTTTGTTTTATGTATTCAGCTAACAACTAAATCAGTGGAGACTGATCATTCGCACAATCGACTTCCATTCTTTCTATGTGGATCAGTGACTGAAGAGGAATCAACTATCATTGTCAACACTCCAGTATCAAACTCTCCTTTCCCATTGAAGCCGCAAGAAAGAGGCAGATATTCAGAATCTTTCCGAGACTTATTATCCAAGAGCAGAATTGCGTATAATCAAATGATAAAAGCTTCTACTAATGATTGTCAGATTTTAGGTCAGCCTTGCTAATTATGATGTGATTCTAATATGATCAACTGTCATTATTTTTTGAGAATATTCATCCAATCTTCAATTTGTTGCAGCTCTTTGTGATGGTGACAATATGGGTTTGGAATCTGTATCTGAGGAAGCATTGTCTTCTCGGGAGCAAACCAAAAGACAAAAACTAAGCTGTAGTAGAAATAAAAAACCAGCTGAAACCACAGCTCTTGTTTGTAGAGATGGTGCACCGACAAATACACCCGGAGTTGATAATGAAAAGCCAGATTCTGGAACTATTCCTGAGGTCTTTCCTCCTAAGATGGCAGCATTGCATAAAGTGAGATGGAACATTAACAAGGGTAGTGAGAGATGGTTGTGCTTTGGAGGAGCTAATGGACTTGTACGTTGTCAGGAAATTGTTTTCTCTAATATTGATAAGAAAATGGCTTTGAAGAGATGATAGCATTTTATCCACGTAAATTTTAGGTCTGGAGTTGCCTTAGATGTGAATATGTAAATATAGATCAGACAACACCTAAGTTAAAATCGTAGTCAATAGTAACTAGTCTGTAAAAACTTATTATCCTCTGGTATTGACCAAAAAAAAAATCCCTCTATTAGAAAGAAAAAATTATTTAACTTCATACTTATTAAAAACTTTTAATTATATGTCTTGACCAAAATAAAAATTTTAATTAAATGTGATCAATCTTCTTGATACTGTAAAAAATCTACACATTCAAAACTACTCTTTGTAGGAACTTATTATATAAAACTTATTTAATTTGGAATTATTTTTGGGATGACATTATTAAATACAATAAAAAATAGTTAAATTCGTTTATATTTGAAACATTTCAATGTGATCGTAAGACACCAACTGGTGTTAATTAATTCAAGTGGTTTGGAGTTTAGTTAGTATTCTTTAGCCAACATTTCATAAGACTTTGAAGTTTGTTACGGGGAGTCTTTAAAATATAAAAACCTATAAGATACATTGAAATGCTGAAACTAGCAAGCTGGTCTACACTTTTGTTGTCGTCAAATATGACTAATTTTGATTGTCCAACTCAAACTCAAACTCAAAAGTTTTGAAAACGTCTAGCCAAAGTAGGAAACGTCCCACTAAATTTGCAATTTTAAGTAATCTTATCCATCATGACCTAAGTCACTCTTCACTATAAAGATGAGTGGTGTTCTCCTTCAATGTCAAAAAAGTAGATATACTGATCTCGACGTGGACTATCGGAATTAATTGACTTTATCTTTTTCTTAGAGGTAGGCAAAGAAAACTCATCATTTCATTAAAGATAATAATATTTATTTATTTTTTGTGGTGTTTCAAGATGCTAGCTCTAGACTGAAATAAAGACCAGATTACAAGTGACCTTATTAACTTTAGGAATTCTTGACAGTAATTGGGTAAAGAATATTCAAGACTCTTACACGTGAGTTTGTTTTTTCTGCTTTTGAAATGACATGTTTTCTTACAGTTTCATGAAAAAAAGAAAAAGAAAGAGGACTCTTTTTTACTGCAAAAAGAAAAAGAATCTAGAGACATAAAATTGTAGAATCACATGGTTATTGTCTCCTTGATTTAAGAAAATGGTGACTTTTAAGATGGTCAAATTTGCTTAATTTGTCTATGTTGGGCAAATGCTCTCTTGTACCTATGATCTCCACCAAACTTAATTAAAAGTTAACATATTTATAGGGACCAAAAACATATTTAACCTTTTAATTTATTTGCATGCATTCTATTGCATGTGACTCTTAATATATGGGAGAAATTAAATTGTTTGGCATTATTAAAATTGGAGATGGAATTATGTCTGAAGGCCACTTTTTTGCAAAGATGTCGGTCTTCACTTCATTACAAATCAAAATGCCACTTTTACGCCCTAGCTTATTTGGTTGGCATTAATTCGTGTTTGTTTCATATCACCATCCTTTTGAGATTGGGTATTGGCTAGCTCATTATCTTCAATGTGTGTGGTACAATTGAGGTGTAGATTGTTGTGACTTAATTGCCTTGTCTATTCCTTGAATAAGAACTGTTTATTGCCTCTTAATATTTTCTTTTTACAGAAACATAAATAATGCCATCAACACACTCGATAACGCATTTTACAATACACTTTTTTTGATTGATTATAATTCACGTTAGTCATACCAAACATATATAAGGTTCACACTAGTGAAACCAATATGAATTTTAACGATAATTCCACTAGAAGTACATTCTACACAAACATCTCATTATCTCAAACTTTAACAATAGTCTTGCCTCGTGCGTGACTTTTAAAGTAGAGTCTTCAGTTCATATACTGATGCTGGTGTCACAATAGTAGCCATGATGCCAATTTCATGGTCATGGTCATTGTCTCATTGATATGTGGCCAATTTCATTTTTGACTCAACGTGTGTGGCCACTTTTTTAGGGTGCTTTATCATGGAACTTTATTTTGTTTAATGAAATTAATGTTTTCTTGTACAGTGATAAATTTAGAGTGAGAGGATAATGTTTCATATAAGATGCAAAAGATCTAAAACTCAAAAAATAATTAAAATATATAGTATACATGTTATGTTGCGAAAGTGACTCAAAATTGGAGAAATTGAGGTTTTTGGAAACTGCCAATTCGGGGGGCCTGAATGGTGTTGTCCGGAGCCCGAATTTGCACTGTTTTTTCAGCCTGGCAACGCGTGAAAAATCGGCGCCCGAATGAAGGAATTCGGGGCCCGATGTGTCGTAACAGTATTTTTCAGAAACGTATTTTTGGGCCAGATTTGTTCCAATTTTACGGGGGTTACTTTTACTATACTCCCCCCGGTCTCAAATATAAGAAAAGATTTATTTTTTAGGTTCATTGAATAATTTATGTATCTGTTTTACAATGTAGACCAGATACATTAACTACTCAATGAACCTAAAAAAGGAATCTTTTCTTATATTTGAGACCGGAGGGAGTAAATATAGACATTGTATCAGTGTAACTCTTGAGACAGAGGGGGCTGAAACAAGGGTTTAGAAGTCAATAAGAAAACTAGGGTTTGTATAGAGTTTGCTCTTGGTAAGAAACACTAGGATTGGGTTGATTCACCTTGGGAAACATTATTAGGATTGAGTTTCTTGGTCACGGGAAGAGATTGGGGTTTTGGGTAGAATTAGGCAGGAGACTTATTCTTGTAACCCATTGATATCTCTTTTGTAAAGTTACTCATCATTATTGTGAAACGGGCGGAGGGCTGCTCTCTCCCCCAGACTAGGTCAATTTGGACCGAGCTGGGTAAACAAATTCTTGTGTTCTCTCTTTCTTTCTCTCGTTGTTTTCTACTTTTGTTTGTGATTATAATTTCCATACACTTTGTTTTGATTGCTTGATTATCACTTACTCCACACATCAAGTTTATTATTGGTGTGATTTTTCATCGAATTCACAACAATACATTTACATCTCTAAAGAGGATTAGAGAAACTCGGATCCAAGACTTGTGCTTTTACCACTAAATAAACCTGTTAGAGTTTAATAATATATTTGAAACTACATTTTCTAAGTCATGCTTAGTTACTAATAAGTTAAATTCGTCTAATCTATTTTGCTAATTTATAATATTGTTAATTCATTTAAATTTTCTTTAGTAGTTGTTGATTTTAGGTGATAAATTTATTGCCAATTTTGGAAAAATTCAGTCTAATAAACATAAGATACAGTCACAAACCCTTAATATTATCCTATAAATAGTGTCATTTTCTGTCTTCTGGCTACTTGCTGGAAGTTCCACATTCAGTTGAATATTCAAATTTCACGTCAACTTCAAATAATTCAATTACTGGTCATGTACTCATGTGATATTAAGATAAATTCTTAATTAAATCACACATGTCATGTAAGCTGACACAAGAGATGTGTGTAGTGTTTTATGAAATTATGATTTAAGCATGTCAATTGATGATTTAAGCATGCTCCTATGAAATTATGAATTTACTATAATTTTTTGGTTCTGAGATTTGAGAGACATAAAAGCAAGCAGTTATAAGTGTGTTTGGTGCTCAGAGGAAAAAAATTAATTTAGATGAGTTAATTTTATAATATTAATTTTGATTGAAAATTAATTCCATATATTTATTTATAATTATGGTGAACTGAATAATAGACTTACCAATTGTAACCAAAAGAAAGAACATGTCAAAATCAAATTTATCAATATCAAATACTTCTAAATGTATGTTTGGTTCTACATTAACAGCAATTGATTTTGAGTGAATCAATTATGTAAAATGGATTTTGCCTAAGATCTACATAAAGGTAAAGTGATTTGTATACATTCTTGTAAAAGTAAGTTGAACATGAATTTGTGTGTAAAAATCAATTTTATAATAAAAAAAACTACAAATCTAGCTTCAAGTAGAAATGTAGAATCAATTTTAAAAACAAAATTAATCTTACTCAAAAGTCAAATGAATTCTACACATTCAGAGTCAATTTTGGTCCCTATTAAAAGTGGAACCAAACATTCACTAAAATCTTCTTTTGTGTATCTATTTGAATCCAAGACTTGCCAATTTTATACTTCTAAAATTGCCTTTGTCTCTCATATAAGTTCAAACAGCAATAAATGGTACAGCAGCTAATTGATTGATAGTACATTAGTACATGAAAATCGTGGAGAATTGTTGTGGAAGACAGTTGTGGCATGGCATGACATGACCTTGGCCATAAAATAGTGGCTAGATTTAAACCAATCTATACTACCACAAGGGTCACATTAAACACATCTTCAATTATCTCTACTTTAGTGGAAACATGCATGAGGTGGATGAGAAAAAGAATTTTTTTGATTTCATTTTATTACACAACACCAAGTCCTCTACATTTGAAAAAGAAAACTTAAAGCATCACTACACTGAGATGAAAACATAATACTAATATCAGAAGTAATTCAATTAACCAAACTCTCAATCATTGTAAATGTGCACGGTATTGGGCGTTGGAGAAGCGGCAGGCGAAATAAGTGCACCTGACATGTATGACATGGGAGAGAGTGGAAGCTTCGGAGAAAGGTGAAGCATTTCCAAGGCCTGTAGTCTAAGCTCCACAGGGTAATCAGCAACACACCCGATTCTCGGACCAGCTCCAGTTGACCATTTACGCGAAAGTCTATGTCCCAATTGTAACGACTTTGAACCCTTCTTGGAATTGATTCTTTGCAATATAGAGGTCTTGGGCACCTCGGCCGTTCTTGGACTCTGAAGACCAGCTGATAGAGTCCTTTTATAACTACCAACCTCCAAACTGAGTTGAGGAGCGTCTTTCTTGTCTACGGATGGAGTATTCTCGGTTTCCTCAGATCCGTTAGAAGTGATAGAACTTTCAGATGTTAAGGTTCTCTCGCTGGGCATCCCATCCTCGTACATATCAGTGTCATCATTTGGTTTGTGTACCTAGAACAAAAAATAAAGTTATTCGATATTCAATAAAAATGTATCAGATTTTTCGGATAAAATCCGCAAATATAGAAGGTGAAAACCGACATAGCAACAAAGGTAGAACCTAGCACGCTGGTCTGCATGCTTCTACTAGACCAACCTCATCGAGATCAAAATGTATACGAATATAGTACACCACGTTTCCAAATTAGTTATCAAAATTAAGTTTGCCCAACATGAAATCATTGTTTAATATCTTCTTAAAGAAACATCCATTGGCCTAAAAAAATTCTAAGAACCTATTAAAAACTACGGTAATACTATAGTTAAGTCATAAATATGTTATGAAGATAATCAATTACCTTTACTTCATCAAGATTGACACCATTTTGGTTGAGATATGATAAGAAGGTATCGAGTGTGTTGTCTGTTGGCCGATAGTGTCCACTATATGCAGAGATGGACTGAAAAGTAAAAGTTACTAAAAATCAAACACTTTTATCTTCGCACATAAATTGAAATTTAATACGTGTATAGTCACATTCACATATACACCCAGGAAAAAATACAAAACAAAACATTGACTCATGAACCCTATGAAGTTAATTATACCTCCAGAATTCCATCCTCAGCTTCAAGCCGTCCGGCAGCTAAGGTAGCTCCACCAGCCAAAAAGGAAGAATGATGAAACAATCCCTTCTTTTTCTGCAGGGTTACAACCATGTATTTATATTAGGATTGAATTGAATAGAAATTGAAAAGTTGAAACAGTGACATAGCTTAATTTGTTACCTTGCCAGCATAAAGTTTCTTAGAGGTGCTCATTACAAATATCCACTTGGCATCATCTTCAGGGTCATTTTTCGTATGAAATAAATCACCAGATTGCTTGTGTATAATTTTTCCCTTGCAGACAATGTATTCATAGTGCTCTCTTTCATTCTATTTACGAATTATTAAGAAATGACCAACTAGTTAGAAAAGCAGGAAGAAGCAATAACTTTTGAAAAAATGAACCTATAAGTCAATATTATAGTCAATGTCAACTACAATTAACAAAACAAAGAAAATACTAAGTCCAATAAACAGATGCATGCACATACAGGTCCAAGATACTTTATGCATTGTTTTCGGAGCTTTGTTCGGGGACAGCGATCAAGAAGATCAAAAGTTCTCCCATTTCCCAAATCCAACCTGTAAATTAAGAGAGAAAAATTCAGCTGCAAAATTCAACACCGTATCCTCTGAATCTGATACACTTTATTTCCAAAAGAAGTATGTAAAATTCAGGTGATGATTTATAAGTCGATGAGTATAAGCACCAATGTGAAAATTAGTTCAAATGGAAAACACTGAATGCACAAGCATATCCATTGAAAGTATGAAAAACACTAAATAACTAATGAGAATTAGATGCTACAGATAAAGAAATCATGTTTCACTATTTCCACATTGAAATCATCTGATATGAACAGAAAATAAGCAATAAAAAAGGCTGTGAACAGTACTCAAATCATATAGCCAATTCAACCTTTAGGAAAAATAGATCTCGCCAATAAAAATATAATATCAACAGTAAATTAGCAATAAAAAAACTGTCTTATTACTCAAATCATATCCAATTCAACCCTTAGGTAAAAGAAAAAAATTCTCACCAGTAAAAGAAAGGCTGACCAGAATCAGTTTTGCACCATTCTTCATAATAATAGTGCAAGTTGTGCCCATAGCGATGGCGTGGATCAATCTACATTTCAAATCAAGACGTATTAAAATCAAACAACTATAATAAACAATTTCTGTCAAAAAAAAAAAACTATAATAAACAATTAATAATAATTGGTCATACACAAAAATTTAAAACAAAATTTTTAAAAATAAAACAATCATACTCACAGCTTCAATCCAATGCTGAAAAGCCAATTTCTGTGCTTTGGCGTCTAAGGACAAACCTTTACCAACCTGCCACAAAAAAATGGTTGACTTTAGAAATAATCCAACCCAAAAAAAAACCCTACCTTCCCTAATTGTTTTTAGGTAAACCAAGGTATCTATGTGCAAACATATATTTTTTTCATCGGATCGAACACTTGACCACATGATTAATAGATCAAAACATGAATTTGGATTCATTTCGGTACAATCACATCGTGGTCGTAGAATCAAGATTGGACTGTGCGAATTTCAATAAAAAAATTTATTTTTATTTCAATTATAACGGTGTTTGAAATATTTATTGTCTGATCTTGATCCAATGACTACTGATGTGGTTGACTGCGAATTCAGAAAATTGTGTCCCTGAAGAAATCCAAATTCACTCAAATATCTACCACACGTGTCACACCATGTATGTACATTTCTTAATCTTCATCATAATCATAATCATGAAAAACAAAAAGCACATATACATGCATGTCACAAAAAATCAAAATAATGATTAAAAAATAATAAAGTAATAAATAAATTAAAAAAAAAAAAGGAAATAGAGAGAGAAAAAGTCAAAAGACGACCTTGGAAGCATTGAGTTTGACCCGTGTCCAACGAGACGCAGCAGTTTCAGGCAAATTAAAGAACGAAATTGTGCTATGATTCAACCGAACAAAATCTATCGCTTGCCACCTGAACAACAATTCAACATTTATTTCTCAAAAATCATAGTAATAATATAAAAAAATTAAATAAATTGCAGCAATAATAAAAATGAATTATAAACATTAGAGGTGGGGTTGCATGCAAGGTATACCATAGCTCTTCGGCGACGACGGCGGAATCAGCCAACCTCCGGCGCGTGCGGTAACTACGGTAGACTTTCTGAACATGAACGGCGGCGTTGGATTGAGAAGACGCGCTTTCAAGCGCGTGAGGTCCGGAAAACTGAAAGGGTTGAGGAGATGAAGGGTATTCCGAGGTCCGAAAATCCGAAGGGTGAATGTCGTATGAGAATGAAGAAGAAGGGTTTGAAGAGTGAGTCTCAACCTCCATTATAGTTTACTAGTTTTTGTTTTGAAGAGTAGTAATGAAACTGTGTTTTTGTGAAATTGAAATGTGTTTTGAAGAGAAGAGAGGAGTGTTATTATTAGGAATAGGAGGAAAGAAAATGAACAAGAGTTGGAATGTGAGGATGGGAGGCACACAGGAGGCTAGGCTGTAGTCAGCTAAGGTTGAGTTATATAGAGAAAAAACACCAACTCTCCACTTCTTTTTACTATTTTTATTCATTTTTCTACATAATCATTAATTCTTAACTTTATTCATCATAAAATTGTTTTACTATTTTGATTAAAATATTTTTGTACTGTAAATGCAACACAATTGGTAGCGTTATGCATGTTAAAAACTAGGAGTTCAGAGTCGAACGTTCGCGGTTCGAACTCCAGTTCCTGTATATAATATGCAATATCCTACCAACTGAGTTAAGTTCACGGGGATAAAAAAAATTAATCACATATCAAAAATATCTAGTTATATACGAACTTAATTAAAATTTAATAATTATGCCGACTCGATCCTCCTTTTCCTCCTACTAATTGAATGGCATCAACTACTTTGTTTTTTACTACTTCCACTTTGTAAGCTCATTCAATTGAATGGCATCGGGTACTTTTTTTTACTACTTCAACTTTGTTTATCAAATTTTGATTTGATTATTTCAACTACTCGACCTTAAAGGTGGTGTACATATTAAATACCTTCAATAAATTTTGTTTTAGTATATACTTAAGTTTAAGTTTGTACTACTCCATCCCTAACAAGTAACAACTCCTTTCTTTAAATTAGAGAAATTAATAAAGTTGTTAAAGGTCCATTCAGTGTATACTTAGTAGGATAAAATAGATACAAGATATAATAAGGAGTTGAAAAAACATATGATAGAATAATGATATGATAGACATTTATCATATGACGTGTTTAATGGAAATATGATAAGAAACATGATAACATTATTTATTAATTTTTTAGGTTTAGATATGGAATAGAGATGAAACTTCTCAAACCAATATATGGTAGAGTTTTGTATTGATAATGTGTAATGAAACTCCTCGAAACAAAAACAATAATATAGACGAAAGAGAGAAAATAGTTACTTTTATTGTTCTCTTATGATGTACTAATATTTTCCATTACAAAATGAGACATATAACATGAGTCAATAGTATGTATGAGCCTTCTTGGCATTTCCCATCCCATCCCATAAAAATAAACATTGAACACACCAAAAAACAAACTTATACCCACTCCATTCCTTGGTCCCCCAAAATCAAATTTCTACCTCTGTGCTGGCTATAGGCAATAACGAAGCAATTCAGAATAGAAGAAGACAGAGAAAAATTGGAATAGAAAGATCGAGGATCACATGAACCACTTATATAAGACCAATATTCAAGATATGGTCGAGAAAACTTTAACTTCCGCCCACCGTAGTTGAATTATACTTGATTTCCTACTTCATTTTTATAACGCACAAAATGTTTAGAAACTATTTTATCCAAACATAAAAGATTAAATTAAATTAAAACATACTTTTTTTTTTTACTAAAGTTTCAAATAATTTTCATACCGATCTAGTTTCCAATAAAGAATATGTTAATATAACTGAAAATAACAATTGAAAATTGTAAAACTAATGTATCTTAGATAATACAGTAATATAATTTCTACCAAAAAAAAAATACAGTAGTATAACGTTATTGTGTGTTTGTTTAATTCGTTTAACTCAATGAAATATATAGTGATTTTAACTAAAATCGATACCTTCTCTAAAAAAAGGAAAAACTAAAATCGATACCTTTATTTATTTTTTTCTGTTAAAGTTGACCGTTGATTTAACCGTTGACCTGGTAGCTTGCATGGTGCATAAAGCAAACGTATGGCTCGACTATGAAGCTCTTTTAGTCCTTAAGAATGTATTATTAATTCGTTTGTGACACCTTTATGAACACTTTCATATGAAACATAAACATGTGTTTTGCGTTGTAAAAAGTACAGATTTATGTTCCATGTGAAGGAGTTAAGACAAAAGGTGATGTAGTTTTTTTTTTTTTAAAGAAAATGTGATGTAGTTATTGCTAAGACAAAAGTAATAACTTATATTTTCAAGACAAAATTTCTACTAATAGATTTATTAACTAATGCTCTTAGGGCATTGGTTAACAAAACCTAAAACATTAATAGAGATACTTACAAATGCACTCATCAAGAATTCACATTAATAAAAGTTAAATTCGCACTTTTGAAGCCTATAAATCAACTCATTATCAATTAAACTAATATTGTTTTTCAAGGGAATTAAACCAATATTTATTGGTGGAACACTAGTGCATATTGTTTTTACGAAGAGAAATGCTAAAAAAATTTTTTTTTAACATTCGCTCAAACATTAACTCTCTTATTGAATAAAATTTATGTAGATCCTACTGATCTATGTAGGTCAATTCCCAAAAAATACCACGATAATTTCATCAAATAAAAGAATGGATGCCAGAAAAAGAAAATGTTTATAACAACATTTTTAACTACCCTTCCTAGATTTTTAAAGCAATTAATGGACGAAACTTTCACTTAGAATCTATTATTTTTAAGAAAAATCCATACAATATTAAAAAGATCTGATGGATAGATGAAATAGATAGATAAAAAAATATTTGAATTTCTTACGTCGATCTGCAAAAAAGGTATACTTTGTAATTTTTTTAATCTGAACGAAAGAAAAATACAACTAAAGAAGACAATAAAAGAAATTAAAGTAAAAAAGAAAGTAAAAATAAGATCCTATAGTAATTTCCTAGACATACAAATTAGAAGAATATATAAAACTTTTTTTTATTTTTTTTTTCACAAACAAGATTCAAGAATAATATTATTGGATAAAAGGAGAGTAGTATGTCTGGGGACCTGCTGGTAACAAAAGTGATAAAAGCGATCATTTCATTTGTTTCTCGAATAGTTCTTTAAAAAACTTATTTATCGGATTTACGAGTCATAAGACAATTCCCGCGTCATGACTTAGGGAATTTTTTAGTCTCTTTTTATAAGATTACTTTACAAAAATATTATGTCCCTAAATATAAGATTATCTACAAATTTTTAAATACATTTATTACCCTTTTACGACAAATTTATTACTTGAAACATTTTTTTTATATCCACAATTTTTGTAAACTATTCTTATAAAAAAACGAATAAAGTAATTGCACACGTTTTGCCTCACTTTGGACTGTTTACTGCAATCCAAAGACAACACTCACCGGTGCAATAACTAATGCTTAGCTACGCAAATACACGCGGACCAATAGTAGCATGTCACAATTTATATTTCATCATCCTATTCCTCTCTTTTAATGCTATTGATTGACTATGCGATGTGTCCCAACTGATTTTATACTACACAACAATGTGTCCTTGCTTTAATAAACACCCTTGTACCCTTTTTTGTTGCCCACATTATAATTTATACATAAATGATGGTCCTTTTTCTTCGACTTTTCTTTTCTTGGGAATCATAGATTAGAAAGGAGGATAAAGAGTTTTTTCGTTAAAATTTTAGAGTAAGTGTTAAAAAGATAGTGTTTTTAGCTCTGCAATGATAGTAAAAAAAATCGTAATGTTTTGGATTGGGGATCAACCCACACCATCGACCTAATATATAGCGGTTTAATAACCCATAATCCTCGTTGGATAAGGGACCACAAAGGAGCTTTCCATGCACCTCCTGGCACAAGAGCAAAACTCCATTGGTCTGATCGGTTGTTTGCATGATCTCTAACTGACTTTTGTCGGGTTTCTTGGAAGCGGTTACGACAGACACCCTTACATAAGGATAATTGCGGATCAATGCAAAGGGATCCACACTTATTCACCATTCTCATCAACTCTTCTAAAGAGCTCTCTCTTTGTAATATCATTGTACCCTTGTGGAAAAACTATTTCCGTCATGAGTTAGCATAGCTTCCCTGCATCGGAGAACCACTTGTACAATTATGGTTGACTGAATATATCACGATCCGGTATACAGCCGATCACATGCTATCAATGTAAGATTGGTGGTCATTTACCAAAGATTAGTAATATTCCATCCGTACATAAATATGGGAGTTTGTTGAATGAATTGTAAATTTGTAAGTGTAAAACTATTTAAGGATGATTTTGAGGCTCCAGTTAGCATAACATGTATACACGAATACATAAAATTTTAGCTATAGATGTATCGTAAATTATTCAATTGTTTAGGTTAAAGAATGTCACAATTTGTTTGGCCATGAAAGTGTGTGTTCTTGAACCTATCACCCTATAAAGGACAAAGCTCAAATTCATTGAGATGGTTGTGTAATCATTATTACCAGTGTTGTGAGTTGTAATTCCATTTAGCCAATTGTAATAGGTGACTTGTAGTGAAAGTAAGAAGTACCGGTTAGTGAGTTTTTTAACTGTTTTCTGTTAGATGGTTAATAAATATAGTTGTACACTCTATGATATATAAATAAGTAGTGTATGTGAAAAGTGACCAATTCTATTCAATAAGATTACTTTTCATCTCTCTCTTTCTCTCCTAAAACTTTCTCAACAACCTTCATATTTTCTGATATTCTTCTTCTTTGATACTCCGAACAAAGTGTGTAAACAAAGAGTAAATTGCACAATTAATGTGTGGAGAGAACGTATAAAGTGAATTACACCATCGTCTCCAAGGTGCAAAGTAAATTGCTCCAACAATTAGCATAGCTTTAATTAATAATAATTTCTCAATTTTATTTTATAAAAAACTTGTGCTATAGAGTGCCATTTTTTTTGTTTTACATGAAATTTCACAAGTTTCATCTATATTAAAATAACTTTTGAATTCATATGTTCGATCAATAAATCTAAATCTTATGTTTGAGATATGATTGTCATTTTACTATCTTTTTATAAGGCAAAGATAGTCATAGAAGTTTGATTTTTACATAGTACAAACTACAAAGCATACTGAATCCATTATACAGGTGTGGGGGCTAACATATGCCAAGCAAAAATGGACAAAAAAGAAAACAACCCATTATTTGATTGTATACCTTTATCTATAATAATGTCGCATGTGCATTCCGTGAAGAGTTATAGTCAAATTTGTGCTGCATTAATCTCTTTACCAAGTTTATTGTTGCATTCGTCATTACCTTGCACCTTCTTCCTCAAAATAAGTAAACAACACGTGAAATTAATTTAATTTCAAATATTGAAAATTAATTTAATTTCAAATATTGAAAATTTCTATGGTCCCATATACCTAGAATCTATTGTCTACTAGTGAATCCTTGACTCTTGAACTTGAGAGTACGCAATTCGTAGTGTTTTCCTCTTCCATTCATGACAGCTAGTACCATTTTTTCTCTCATAAAAAAACAAGAGAGTGGGTTACTCTCCAGAGAGTTGTAGACCCTGACATATAGTTTTTAATCAACTAACTCAAGGAAAATAATAGTTAAATATGACTTGATTAGAGGAATTAATAAGTTGTTTTAGTCTATGTTTGATTCCATTTTAGAAGACTCAGTTGATTCTGCATGTGTATAATTGATTTTAATACGTTTGAATAATCTTGAATATAATTGCTTGTTTTTTCACAATTAATCTAACTTTTTTGAAGAAATTAAATTAGTCTATATAAATTAATACTAGCCAAAATCAAAACTGAAACCGAAAGATCACGATTAATCTAACTTAAAACTAAAATTAAGAGCCTTCTCCTCTAGAACGGTATAATACCTTAATATTTTCTTCATTAAACTTATATACATGTATTTAAACATAAATTATTTTACATTTCATTAATTTTTAATCACAATCATCAGTTTTATAAAATTGATATATTTAAAATCAAATTTAGTACCCCAAACACATATTTAATTTAATCAAAGTCATTGAAAAAGAAAGAATTTAATTTAATCAAAGTCATTGAAAAAGAAAGAAATTAAGAAAAAGATGTGTATCCCTTTCAAGGTTCTTTTACTTTTGTTTCTTTTGATATATGTCGTTGTCCGAGTTTTGGATGAATATGGCAATAAAGTAGAATAGTATTTGATTTGATGCCAGTATTTTTTTTTGCCTCAATAATTCAGTTTGGAAGCAAAATTGTACTTTGATATTGTTGGTTAGAATTTAATATGTACTATTGGATAAGATTCCCAGCTAAATAAGTACACCGTAAACTAATTATCAAAATACATTATCAGGAGACGCAATAGTTGTAGAATTTTGTTTATTTTTATGTGCTAAACATTGAATTAAAATTAAAATAATTGGAATGATTCCTAAGCATATTTGGCTCAAATCAAGAAGAGGAAGAGGAACGATGTCTTATACATTTTACCAGATTGATACAATGATAAGAGAAGTATAATACTCTAATGACTTGAGTCAGATAGGAATTCGATGGTTGGATTTGCGTTGTTTTATTTTAGTAAATAAATTTTCCTTTGTAAAACAAACATATCCCTTAATAATCAACCAACTCAATGTTATACCAAAAAATATTCAATGGATAATATCAATAAAAAATAAATCAATGAAAGGGCCTTATTATTCGTTAGCATTTTTTGTTGTTGACAAAATATAGATACCAATACTTTGTAAAAAAAAGTTTTTTGTCCATGTAATATTAGTAAATTCCGGTTTTAGTCCAATAAAAAATTTAGATTTTGTCCTTGTAATTTCAGATTTCTCTACTTTTGATCACTTATTTAACCACGTCAACATAATTTGCATAAATCACGTCCATGTAATTTCAAATTCCATCCACTTTTGGTCCCTGTAATTTCATATTCCTCCACTTTTGGTCCCTCGTATCACGTGCCATATATGCATATTCTTTTGACGTGGTGAAATGATGGACCAAATGTGGAAGAATCTGAAATTATAGGGACATAATCTATTTTTTTACCGGGACTAAAACCGAAATTCGCTAATATTACACGGACCAAAAACGATATTAACAAAAAAAAAGAGTGAACCATCAATTTGAGTGTTACTTTTGATTGTCGTTAACATAACTCAATTAACAAGAACAACGCATTATATATCATAGATCATGATTCGAATTCCCGATTTCTCACTTATTCATCTTGAATGGTAAATTTCTAACCACAATCCTCCTTAAAAAAATTGTCACTGATTAAAATATTTTATTATGAGTTATGTTATTTATTAGAACCATATCGAATGTGAAATGCAAAAATTGTTTATTTATGAGAGAGTCAACAAATCTTCAATTTGGGTATTGGACACAATACAAGGGAGTATGGGATGAAAAGTGAAAACAACCGATAAATAAACATTCTCCGTTTATTCTAATACCTTCTGTAAAAATCACCACCATTTTTTGTTTTACTGTAACACCATTAGAAAAAACACCATTTTCCTTTTATTATTCCTCAACCATCACAAATACCAAATTACATCAAACTAAATTAAGAACTGGACATGTCGAAACAACCTACCCTTCAAAAAATAGCTCTTTGTCATAATACCAAAAATTATATTGGATACAAACCACTTTGAAGCTCATATGGTCATACAATTATGAAGGAAAAAAATTGCGTTATCTAGGCACACAAAATAGATGCATATCCAATATCGAACAAATTGCACTTCCGATTTAATTCATTTTTCATCAGAATTGAGAGAAAACAACAATTAAATAAATTCAAATGTACTTGAAGGTTAACACAATATTGGATGTCAAATTATGTATCCAGAAATAAGATTACCCCTAGCCCTAGAGGTAAATACAAAAAACAACAGTAATAGTTTTAAATAGAAAAAACAATAAAATAAATGCATAATTTTTTTTTTAAAACATAAATCATGTAAGAAATTGTTGTCCAATAATGAGGTGACGTGGTGTTTTTCCAAAAGTATGGGAGGTGTTAAAAGTGACTCTATGAATTTTTATTTCTAGTAAATAAAAAAATGGCACCCACATTTTAGGCCCATAATTTAATCCATTGAAAAATATATGAAACCCTAAAATCCATTTACAGAAAACCCTGCTTCATTTCTTTCGCATTTCATTCGAAAACGCCGTCAGCGTAAAGATGAAGGTTGTTGCTGCCTATTTGCTTGCTGTTCTTGGTGGCGACAACACTCCCTCCGCCAAGACCATCAAGGACATCCTCGGATCTGGTTCGTGTTGTCACTTGTTTTTGTTTTTTCGTTATTTTTAAGATATTGTTATTGTAGTTATGTTTGTCACAATTGAATTTTAGTAATTTTTGGAATTTGGTAAACGGGCTTGTTTAATTTTTTATGCACTAACACAGACTAGGGTTCCTTGATTTTAATTTTTTTATGGGTATGTGAAATTATTATCAATTAAATTGTTACTAATGTTCAATTAAATAAAATGAAATAAATGAATGTATGTATGTGTCAGTTGTATTGACATTGACCTGTGTTGGACACGCGACACCTTCGATTAGAAGTATCGGTGCTATAGCGCTCATCACTGATCTGACTTGAAACCTTAAGAGAGTTTCAATTTGTTGATTTGTAATATAACTTACTAGGAATTGTTTTTTTTTGATGTGCAGTTGGAGCAGACGGAGAAGATGATAAGATTGAGTTGTTTTTGTCTGAAATTAAGGGCAAAGATATAGCTGAGGTTATTGCTTCTGGTAGGGAAAAGTTGGCATCAGTGCCTTCTGGTGGTGGTGGCGTTGCTGTTGCTGCTGCACCTGCGAGTGGTGGCGCTGCTCCTGCAGCTGCTGAGGCAAAGAAAGAGGAGAAGGTGGAGGAAAAAGAAGAATCTGATGATGTAAGTTCTTTTTCTGGGTTCATATTGCTTCTTTCATCATTTAGCTATTCTAGTTATGTTGTTATATGTATGCGCTATAAGTGGTTTTAAACTTTCATTTGGTTGGCAAGCCTAGTTTAATTAGAATTGTGTTTTATACTTGATTTCTAGTTAATTGAGCTTTGATCAATCCTCTGTAGTTAATAGCAGCCGCTGTAGCAGTCTTGCATAATTTAGCGGCTACTAGGTTTTATGCAAAACCCGGTTGCATTACGGTTTCAGTACCAGCTATAGTGGCTACATTGTGGTTGATATATATGCTGTAGTTCCTGTATAAAATCAAATATGCCCTCAACTTGTTCTCTTGTAGTGGTTCCATCCAATCTTTTTAGTCATTTTACCCTAAAACTTATTTTCTTATTGATTATGAAAATGAATAGTATGAACTGTGATTAATAGCTATGGCTATGGAATATGCCTTTAATTTTGTTTATTCTTCTATTTTTGAGATCTTTTATGTGATTATGTGTATGGTATTATGGTATATATGTTTTGTATTGTTTTGCCAAAATTTGACGTAGTGGTTATACCATGCCCTACTATGCCACTATAATGTTTTATGGGTTGGCTGCCAGACTTCACTATCCGCCATTGACTGCATAGAATCACTCTTAACATGGTTAATGCACTTAGGTCTTTGCTCTTTGTTTTTCAATAATTTTGGGTAGTTATATATATTGTCTTGGCTTGAGTTTTTTGTGCAATTTCTAAGCTTGTATGTATTTTGGGTAATCTGAAATATTTCTGATCATTTAATCTTCGACTTTTTTCTTGTGATGCAGGATATGGGTTTCAGTCTTTTTGATTAAGTCTACAGATGCTGAGTTTGTCGAAGTTTTGTTTGATAGATAATGGAGTGTGATTTCATTTCAATGATTAAAAACTAAGTTGGATGGATTCAGTTTGGTATTTTAGTTTCTTAATGTTGGAGTTATATTTTGGTTATGACAGTGTAGTTTATTTCTTATCTTACTTTTTCACCAGACATTTTGTTTCTTATTTGAAGTGCTAAAGCAATAGAAATTCATAGATCCATCTAATTAAAAATTTGCATCTATCATAGTTTTTAATGTAGTTCGATGCTATGTCCGTTGCCTTTGTCAACGTGAGCATTCTAGGAACCAATGCTTATACTGCATAAGCATTATGCCTTCCCAACCTCACCATATTTATCACGATTTGAGAGTCACTCAAGAACTAGATAAGCTCCAAGCTTAGTAACTGTCCCTACATTTCAACATGTTGCAAGTCACATTTGCCCCATCTTAGTAACATATCCTTCAATTCACTTACCATTGTAATTACAATGACTGCTTGACATAAGTGACCTCTGTTATCCTGGAACATGTTAGCAGTTATTAAAGTCCGGAGAAAAATTGAATGATGGGCTTAGTAGCGCAGTCAGATCTCTAGAATCTAAAACACTGTAGTAGTAGTAACCAACAACAACAAAGCCTAATCCCGCTATCATTAAAAAAAAAAAGTTTCCTATCGCATTGTGGTCGGCTACATGAATCAAACAATCTAGTCACCCCATCTTCATCCATCAGTGGAAGAAATGCCATTAGATTCACCAAGAAAATACCAAGTAAATAGCTGTTTGGTTTAGCGGTAACATGGTTTTCTATCGTCATTTCACATGTGCCGGCGCCATACCAAACACTCGTGAATGAAACATGTTAAATTTTGTATTCACCAATTGCCTTCAAATTGATTGATACACAGGACACTATATTTACTTCGGCCAAAACAGTTTTGTGAATTGTGACCACATAATTAATAACTAGGTGCATGATCAATGACCAGGTTGTCGTATACTTTTAAAGAGAGAGGAGGAGAGAGATTAGTAAAAAAAAAAAAAGAACACTATTATGCATCCGCACATCCATCAAAAAAAAAAAGATCAGTAAAAACTTTTACTCACCTCTAGGGCAAATCCTTTATAGATGAACTTTTAGATTTTTTTATATAAAAAAGCAGCAGTTTTTTTTGTACTTGTTTACCATAATAAAAACAGTTATATTTTTTTCTTTCTTTTAAACAAAATAGTAAGTTTTTAGCAACCAAAAATGGTAAGTTATAAAAATTGATTTTTAAGAGATGTTACTCAACTTCTCATTTGAAGAAGTTTTCGGATTTTTTCTTAGATTTTATTTTATTTTGTATCAAACAGTGAAACATGCGAAATCTTTTAAAATTGTATTTTTTCTTGCAAAAAAAAAAAACTAACAGTCTCGTAAAATGAATCATATACTATTCCACTACATATATGAGGAGCGATTGAATAACACAACTCAATGATATGTATTTTCCAAATTTTATTATTTGAAGAGGTATGTGTATTCTTTAAAGTGTTTAAATATTAATATAATATTCTAAAAATAATAGAAAAATCTGTCCACAAATGAATACACAACGAATTGATACATACCATAACTGTTTTTGTCATCGTGGTTCAATAATACTTCTAACTTGCACTTCCATATAAATCCTCATATTTTTTGTCTTCTCCTAATTCCAATAACCCTTTTCTTAAGAGAGACATCAAAGCATAGGCATAGTAGAGCCTTTCTTAATTTGAATGCAGGTCGTATGAAAAAACTTCCTCAAGCAACTGTGAATCCAAATTTAAATTCAGCTTTTGAAAATGACATCAGGTAATAATCATGTCAATTTCCATATAACTCTATTTAATTATCTAGCAACATTTGTTTGTTTTCTTTGTTTCCATACATAAAATGTTTTCAGTTTTAGTGGAAATTTTAAATACTCTATTTTTGTTTTTCAATAAAAAATTAGATTGTAAAGTATGAGTTTTTTCTTCATAATTCATTTCTGAGACAATACAAATGTGTAGGCAAAAAAGTTTCTATCTGAGAGGAGGGAGAGGTTTGTGGAGCGCAAACCCTCTTTTAAGAGGATTTTCTTATTACATAATGTTCATTTTAACCCTTCAAATCAAATTCTATAATTTGAAACATTAAAACACGTTTTTTTTTTTGTTACAACTTTAAAACACACTTGAGATTAACATTTTGAAAGACGCATCTGAAAAAATGAAGTTTAATACGAGACACATTTACAATTTTACCCTCATTTTAATTTTGAAATACCAAATATGTCTAAACCCTAAATTTCCCTGTTACTCAGCGCACACTCTCTCTTTCTCAACGCTCTCACTGTATGATTTCTCCAGGTTCATGATTCATCTTCTTCATTTTATTTTCTTCATTTTTCTTTGAAATTGATTAATTGATTTTCAATTTTGTTGTTATTAGGTTAACAAAGCTTGCTTGAAATCTTCCAGATTAACGAAACTCTTTGCAGGTTTGTGATTTCAATTTTTCTGATTTTCTGTTTCGATTCAGTTTTATGCTATCTAGTTTTTGTTTTGTTTTTACACTTTTCTTGAAGGGTTTTGTTACTTTTGTATGTTTTATAGGTATTATTGTTGTTGTTTAGTTTTCAAGTTTGAGTTTGACCTTTGTGATTCAATCCCTTTTCAAATTTTCATCACTCTGCATATTACATTGTGTTTCCAGAGAAAACCTTTATTAGGCTTTCACTTGTCAATGTTGTCATGATACCTTTGTTTAGAGTACTGTTACTTTTACGCTTTTACTTGTTAGTTAGTAAATATGCTAGAATAAAAAGATAGGTTATGGAGTAATGGTGATTCATGATTTTCAATCAAGAGAAGACTAAAAACACATATCATTTGAAGCCTAAAAAGTGTTATGTTGTTGGCCCATGATTGATTTAGATGGATTTACTAGATTCCTTAACTCAACTTTACAAGTCTATTAGGTATATAACTATATATGCATTCATATCGATGTTAGAAAAACTGTTTTCTATTAGGTATATAACTGAAATTTATTTAGCCTGCTATAAGTTAACACTGGTGTTTTACTGCAGAATCACTTTTTTTTCTTCATATGAAACTAGATGTAAACCCATTTGATTATATGAGTAGGTGAAGATAATGTTTATAGTGCGACTTTATTTAAAAATAAGTGTATTTAGCAATGTACAAACTAATATGAATTTGGATTTGGTAATGTGCGTGCGAGTTGATATGAATTTGTCATTTGCAAACTGATATGAATTTGTATTTTTTTATGTGCAAATTGATGTGAATTTGGATTTTGTAATGTGCAAGTTGATATGAATTCAGAAGTGTTATGATATTTCAAAAACTTTAGTGGGTTTGCTTTAAATTTTCGAGTATGTCGTGAAATTTTTATGTTTTGTTCGGCAGATAATCTTTACCTTGTTTTGGTCTCTAATAACAATCTTGAAATTCTAGATTGTGATAGTAGTATATGATCTTGTAATCTTGTATTGGGATGATAGCTTTTTTTGTCTATTTTAAGAACAATTTCCTATTTATCACAGCATCGCCACTTCCAGCCATCAACGATGAGCGTTCCGAAGGTGGTAGCGGCGACAATCCGGTTGAGAGTTCCTGCTGGAGGAGCACGTCCGGCGCCTCCTGTGGGACCTGCATTAGGTCAGTACCGACTGAATCTTATGGCGTTCTGCAAAGACTTCAATGCGCGGACTCAGAAATTCAAGCCTGATACACCAATGGCTGTTACAATAATAGCTTACAAGGACAACACGTTTGAGTTCACTGTGAAATCTCCTTCTGTCTCGTGGTACCTGAAGAAAGCCGCAGGTATCGATTTGGGAAGTACCCGGCCCGGTCATGTGACCGCCACCACCCTGTCACTTCGGCATGTGTACGAGATCGCTAAGGTGAAACAGTCTGATCCTTACTTGCAGGGCATGCCACTTGAGTCCATTTCTAAATCCATTATTGGTACAGCTAGTAGCATGGGAATCAAAATTGTCAAAGATCTTGAATGAATTGATCAAAGGAATTCAACCTTTGCTTTTGAATGTATTGAATAACTTCGGTAATTGTTGTTTATTCTGTTATGTTTCAAATCTCTACTTGGCCACTCACAAAATGGTTCTGTGCTTGTTTTTTTTTTGTTGAATACAAGTTTAGTGGAAGAAATTGATGTCCTGGTATGGATATAAATAATCTTAATTGTAATTTAACTGATAGATTTTACTAGTCACAAGTTACAATTTGACATATTAGTGACATTAATGTTCTACATTAGTCTAGCTGGATGTGTTGCATTTTCCATTTTCAACGTCCTATTTGAGAAGTGAAATATTAGAATTTAAGTTTAAGTTGTGTGCATTTCTTATGCTTCTCACAAATTCATATAAATGTTCATTATAAAAATTTAGAGCAAACACTAAATTTAGTCCCTGACTCTGTAGGATAATCTCAAATAAGTTCTTGAGATTATGGGTTTAGAAAGGTCATCGACTCTATTAAACTGTGGTCCCTACGTTTAACTGTTTACTATCAATTTGGTCCTTAAGATTATCTGCTTACTATCAAATTAGTCTTTGACATATTATTTGAAGGACTAGCATGAGTAAAATTTGGTTGAGTCATGGATCTTTTTAATATTCTCAAAGTCATGAACTTATTCAAGAATGCCCTACCGAGGGACAATAATTCAAACTAATACAATGCCACATTATCAACAATGCAATGGTTATACAATGTAATCTACTCCACTATCTTCATATGCAAGTAGTACCAATAGTTCTTATTCGGCAAAGTAGACTCAAACATGATCAGTCAAAGAAGTACAATGCCAGTATGCTACTCTAAGTGTACTATCTCCGGTAAGAAATAGTTAGGTGAGCAAGGATTGTCCAACTTTTAAAGTATACCCTTGCATCAAAAGATCAACAAGAACCATTAGAGTTTTCATTTAAGAGCATAATCTTTTAATGTACGCCCTTATGCCAAGGTCTCTACCATCCATTTTGTATGATATTTTCATCCACATAATAAATACATGTTATGATACATGTGAAGCGGAAGAGTTTGTCATATAAAAAAAATTTGTCAGTTAACTTGATTTTAGCTCAATAAGTAATGTGTTATGTGTTTTTGTGTGATCTGTGAGAATTTAAAAGTAAAGAGTTAAGTAAGAAGAAATCGCAGAAAGAATTTATCCTAAATTTGGACTACGTTAAGTTGTCACACTTTGTGAGATTTTTCACTATTTTTCACTACTTTATGAGATTTGTCATACATTTGTTAGATCGCCACTAAGTCTATACAATCTGTCACATGAAAATATATCTGAGTTATTCTATACAATCTGTCACATGAAAATATATCTGAGTTATTGAGGTGCAAAAAGAAAAGGGAAATCTCATGCCCATTCCACTTAACGTTTAATGGAAGGGGGGGAAAAAGTCGAAAACTTCGTCGGAAATTGGCCATGACCAGCAAACAATGGAAAATAGAAGTAATTGACACGGAAGAGAAGTGTTATGTACTGTATGTCTCTCACGAACATCACAAATGTTTACATGTACAGTAGAACAAATTAAACCTCACTATTTAGTAGAAATCAGGAGGGTATATGCTATGAAATAGCCAATCACATGTTTCGTTATCTGTTCACTATAACCTCTCTCACTACAAATATCATTTCTAAAAAAATCGAAGATTTTGATGGAAATTAGTCGCGACTGGTAGGGAAAACCATAAAAAGAAGTCATTGATGTAAAACTGAAAAAAACAATATGCAAGCTAAATGCCGAAAAGATCTTATTTGCGAGGAGTTTTATTATTTGGTTTTTGGCTTGCTCATATCAAGTCTGTAAAACATAACAAACAAAAATTACAAGAGTTATTGAGTAGAAGACACTCTAAAGCAGATGCCACACAATGATATATAAAACAAATAAGCACAATATAAGTTCCCTAAAATATAACCTAGAGTAAAATGAAGCCAATACAGATATATTCTGTGCAATCACCAAGCAATTTGTCCTTCCCAAAAACATCATTAAATTTTACTGGCAAAAGAAATGCCTTCCTTTGCAAGTTGATTCACATCCTCCACTGCAGGCAATGCTCTTGCAACTTTGGCAATAGCTTTGTTCTCATCAGGAGTTCCACCCTCCAAAAAGGCACCAACAACTTTCCCGTCTTTAATCCAGTATGTTCCAAAATTAGGCTTTGATGATGCAGGATTGTTGTCTCCAAATAGCACTGTCTCACCAACATTGTCGCCGTAGAATTGCCAAGACAGATCAAATGAGCGGGAATAGAAGTATGGAAGGTAATCATACTCTTCAACTGTTTTTCCTGCCTCTGCTGCAATAATGGCCTGCATGAAGGAAAAAAAAAGTTAACAAAAAATGAACAGCACTGGCAAGCATGACTCTTAATAAGACACTTCCATATGGAGGACCAGAAAAGAAGTTTGTGCGTGTTTTGCTATGTAGAACTAAGGAACCAAAATGATTTCAAAACTGGGCGTTGGGATATAGGGATCATGCCGGGGAAAAGGATACATGTGTTTTGTGCATAACTGGAGAAGCATAAATATGTAGGGAAGTTGATTACCTTCGCAGCCTGCTCAGCTGATTTGCGAGCATGATCAACATGTTCAACTCTTCTCACCTCATTGTACAATTTCAAAGGGAACGTAGCAACATCACCAACAGCATATACATTGGAAACATTTGTTTTGAAGAAGGAATCAGTCTACAACCACAACAAATGTATCAATGATATTGACATAAAAATTTATTAATCACAACTTAAAAGACTTTTTTAACGCTTGACACTAGCCTCTGGATATGGTATCACTAACCTTGATTCCACCCTTCTCCTCTTCAACCTGCCCTTTAAATAGGGATATTTGAGGCCTTCCTCCAACACCAACAACAACAATATCTGCTTCCAGTACCCTTCCATCCTTTAGTTTGACTTCTTTTACCTGACAGATGGATGAAAGTCAATCTAAATATGATTAGGAACGTTAAAACGCCACCACATGACAGTATTCCGAGATCTCATTCAGCCATACCTCTCCATCGGAATTAGAGGTGAATCCAGTAGCAACAGTTCCTTTAATGATAGTGACCCCCTTATTTGCATAATATCCCTCATAGAACGCAGCTATTTCAGCAGTAAAAAGTCTTGGCACTGCAACAATGGTTTAAAAATAGTAGTTTAAAAATTGAGTGCACACAAATCCACATAAGTGGGAGGTGTAACGAGAAACGTTTATAAATGTCCACTTACTGCACCAAGGTTCTGGATAGACCATTGTAACATCAATATTGTTGAGTCTCAAAACTGCACTCAATTCCAGACCAATGTACCCTCCCCCAACAACCACAGCTTTCGCATTCTTCTTTCCTTTAATTGCCTCGTACAATTTGTCGGCATCATCAACCTCCCTCAAATAAAATATGTTTTTGGCATCAGCTCCTTCTACACCAAAATCGGTCAACCTTATAACCTGCAAAACAAAATTATTAGCAATTAGTATGCGCTAAAAGGATGTGAAATATAAACACCGAATGTAACATCTCTAATATCAACAAGGAGCCTTACAGTTGATCCTGTTGCAATAACCAAAGTCTGGTATTTGAATGTTTCTCCTTTTGCACTAGTCAGAGATTTTGCAGCAAGGTCTGCTTTTACAATTTCTGTACTAAGATGCAACTGTACCCCTGCAATCATTGGTTCAATTTACAATTTAACATCAGATAACTGTTGCTAATTCCCATTATTATATTTACCTATCTCTTCCTTTAACTTGACACAATAACCCAATATTTATTCTGAAAACCATCCAAACATAATACAGAATTAAAATAAGGGGGATCAAAAGCCAAATTCACCTTTCTCACTGTACCATTCTGGAAGCAATCTTTCTCCCCCACTTCCAACACAGGTATGGAACCCAGGAAGTCTAGCAGGAGCTGCAAAAATCCAATTGTAACATTAAGTTAGATATTCAGAGTGACAAGCAAGGCAAGGTGCTATTTATACTTCAATGGAGAATTAACATAGCCTTCACTAAATTTAAATAAAAAATAAATTTGAAGAAATGCAATCAAATTAACAATATTACAACATTGTTGCATTCAAGATTAATTAACCTATAACAGAATGGGGGAAAATTAAAGGAGGAAAGGGGAATGTAACACATATAATAGCATACAAACTTACACTCTGGAAAAAGGTAAGCCTTGCTTAGAGCAGGACGTTCATAAGGTGCTACCTGCACAAATGTAAGATAGGTAAGGGAATCTGTAGCAAAACCATAACTGCACAAGGCTCAGCCAATAAATACATGGTACAAAATTTGAAAAGAAAGAAAAAATAAAGGAAAAAAAATATGACACACTTCAATTCCTAAAACTGCCAAAATATGTCCATCACAAGTGACTGATAGGTAAGGGAGTACTTGAGTAAAAATTCAAAATTTTTAAGGACTAGTATGTCCCATCACTAAATTTCTCGGGACGAATATGGATGAGTATTGCTATATTTTACAACAGATACATATCATGAAATTCAGGAAATAATGTGGCATAGTCTTTGAAAGAGTAGTTAAACTTTCAACATCTTGTTTGACGGAAAACACAAGAGGACAAGGTGAAGTTTAGCGAACATGCACATTGATTATTTTTCGCAAAATTGTTGTTCCAGACAAACAACATTTTCCTCCAAAAAAAAAGTAGATAGAGGAGGGACACTACAATTCTAAATATTAAAGAGAAAATAAATGCATACTTTAAAAATAAAAATAGATAAACAACAGTTTAACTAATAATAAAAAAAATTTAAAACTTTATATCTTGTTCAAAAAAAAAAATTAAAACTTTATATGAACGAACAACATTTTTAAATCCTTCAAACAACATTAGAAAAGTATAACCAAATATAAGAATTAAATGAAAAAAAACAAAAAACACAGTTTAACTATGATGCAAAGTGAAGTTCATAAAGTAGTATATACCGCTTCTTTGGATATGATTGCAAGCTCCCCAGGCTTAACTCCTTGTTTCACAAACTCCCTTGCTGCATAACCCTACAATTTCAAAAAAATATCTCAATTATTCAATCCAAAATAATTTAATTGATATGCACAAAATCTGTAATGATTTTTTAAATCACACCATCAAGTAAATACGAATTGTTGCATCATTACAAACATCTGAATTTAATTGTATCAAGCAATCATATCATTTATAGGCTTACTGTGTATTAAAATTAATCTCCTAAAATTCAAAGCACATCAAAGTATAGAAATTAAGTATACTAATTTTTCATAAGAATCAATTAATCATCAAAGTTTTCACAAGGAATTAGTACAATTCAACTCTTTAACCGATTCTAATCCCTCTAACAGGGAATTATTATTAAAGAAACATCATCTAATTTGGCTTAACTCAGAAAAACAATTATACAATTCAGATTGAAAATTGACAAGAATCAACGGTAGAATTATAAAGATCGATCGGAAAATTGAAACAAGAATCAAAATAGGAAAAAGTGAAACTAACAGCTGAAACTCCTCCACCAACGATGATGTACTTGAATGAATGTTCCGCCATTTTTGATTGATTGATGTGAGAAAATCGCTTCAAATTCAGTAACGTGTTTGTTTGATTGTTCAGTAGAAATGAAACTGGATTAGTTATAGGCCAGATCCATTCATTATATTGGGTTTTTTTAATCTTGGATTTTGGAGGTTATTTTGGGAAATGTATTTATACAGTGTGTCTGAAAGGAATCGGAGTGACGTGGCAATTTAACAGTGGCAAACTCCGTTATTACTTCCACCACCGCACTCACTTTCCATAATCATTTATTGCTGTCACAAATTTACCAATCAAAATCTTTTTTTTTTTTGGGACTTGCCTTTCAAAGTCGTTTTCTTTATTATTTTAACAATTCTCATTCAAAGACGTAGAGACTAGTATGATGTTTTCGAAACTAGAAATTTGATTTTTGCTCAAAAAAAGAAAAGAAATTTGATTTGAAAAAAAGTGTCTCTTTTTTTTTTTTATATTAAAAGTAGTTGGTATTGACCTCAAATAAATGGAGTTAGTATTGCGCTATATAAATCAGCATTTTAATTCTTTAAATCGTACACCATCTGTCTTACAACATGTATCATATTTGGGGTTTACACTGTTATTAAGAAAATAATAATTTTAAAGGGAAAATGTGTTTCATTCACTAAAACACTCTTATTAATTATGATCAGTGAAATAATTATAGAAGATTGAAATGCAATAAATAATTGTATGTTAATGGAAAAAAGTAATAAATATTATAATGATATTATAAAAAGAACAAATAATTATGGGCAGTGAAATAATTATAGAAGATTGAAATGCAATAAATAATGGTATGTTAATGGAAAAGAGTAGTAAATATTGTAATGCTATTATAAAAAGAACAAATAATTTAAGATAAAATATTTTGTGAAAGAGAACATCTATAATGAGATGGAGGGAGTAAGAGATAATACATCAAACACATTTATAAATATGTTTTCACCTTCTCTAAAAAAAAGAATGTTTTCACCAAGTCTGCCGGTTCTTTTTCTATGGTTGAATTCCATATTTCAAACATTTTATGGTCAAAATCCAGGCAAAGGCTACCGTACATGACCTTCATAGGTCTCATACTGTAGGAGACCTGATTTTTTTTTTTGCTTTGCAAAATGGATGTCAACCATTGAATTTACTTTGAAGCTTTTGAATGGCTTAGATTTGAAATAAGTGACTAGGATTGTATTTTTTTAACATATATATATTGATTTAAAAAAATTCAATTGATTTTGGATTCAAATTTAAGAAAGGGTGTTTTTGGCATTGTTGGAAAAATTCACAGCAAGCTCAAATATTCCATGTTTATTCCCTCCAAGTGAAAACTCAAGGGTAGAATGAATATAATAAAATAACAAAACTTCTCTAGCTTGCCACAATTTCCTCTCACAAACACGAGAAAAGCTGAAGCAAAAATATTTCCAGATCTGTGTAACCATACTGTCTGTTGCAATACCACTTGCTTTGACTGCCACTTCACTTTTTATGATTGGACATGGAAGAGCAAACATTGTAGGCAAGGAAGAGCAAATAATGAAGTGTGTGGTGTTCTTTAATCCAAACAGTGGAGCAAAAATGGCTCTAATAGATGGAAAATAATTTTTTATTTAAGATGAAATACCAACATTGCCCTTGCAGTTAAATGAATAACTTTAATAAAATTTAACTTAAACACATGTCATTTTAACAAAACAAAAAAAAAAGTGTCTTTTTATACGGTCTCCTACGGTAGGAGACCTATTCACCTCTCCTACTGTAAATGGCGCCCAAAATCCACCCTCTTAAGGCTCAAATTATTAAAGAGTTTTTTTTTCTTGTTCCATATAAAGATCTATTGGATCAAATGTAGCACATATACCGTTGCTAATAACATTCCTAGTCCAACAATTTGTGGGAGAATTTTTACGAACACTTTTGCGGTTCGTCTTATGACTTGTTTGGTTTGGCGTTTGAAACACTATTCTTGTGTTCTAATGTCACTTCAACGTGACTTTTAAGAAGTTGAAAATCCTGTCTAAACGTGCGTTTGGTGGCTGTTCAACGCAATTCCAATCATATCATTAGCTGTTTTGCTGAAAGTATGTAATTTGATGTTTCTCACATTTATAGAGAAGATAATCAATGTGCTAATAGGCTTATAAGTTTGAGTTTATAGTTGGACAATTATCATTGGTGGGATGCCATTCCTCCTACTATCTTAAATGTTTTCATTAAGGACATATTGAATTTATCTGAATATATGTTTTGTCAGCTTGTTGGTTGATCACTATACTTTTTTTTATTCACCTTGATTTTATACCGTATGGTTTTACACGAATGATTTTTAATGAGGTAATTGAGGTTATATTTAATGTTTACTTAGGTTTTAACCTAGTCCCCCTAAGTTTTTGTACTTTTGTTCTTATTTTTAATAATACTTTTAGGATGCTTGCGTGATAGGTCAATTATGGATGAGGTGTCGATATAGTTGGAATATCATTCTTTTCACACTAGGACAATGGACAATTATAAGGGTACAATTGTTGATATTTCATTAATTGTTGCTAGGACAAAGTGAATAAGTGAAAAAGTGTGTGGATAAGGGTGTCATGTGGTTAATCACTCAAAAATTGAGACTTATGAAGAAGAAACAAAGAAAGAAACGCAACCAACGAACTAATTGGTTTCTCCAATTCTCAAAAAAAAAAGTAAATTATTTCGTCTTAGTTGAGTTGAATTAATCCTCCTTTCAACATAATGATCGATACCATTCTTAAAAAAAAAAAATATTGATTGATACCATGTGTATGTCCTGCTAGAGAGAACAAATAGAATATAAGTATATCTTTCATTTATGTTGTTATAACACTACTAGTAAATAATAGTATATATACATTACTTACGACACAAGTAATGCTAGGATCTTTGGCCACACTGTAGCAAAAAGTTGAAATTCAAGAACAAATGTTTTACGTTAACTTCAACTCCACACACCTACACAATTGCTTATCTTTCTTTAGCTTGCTTATTATTCAGATTTAGAATAATAAAGATTGAAAATAAAAGAGGTAAACATTACAACACTGAAAGTCAACATTGATATCTTGGTTATTTCAAGCAGATTAGTTTTTGATCAACCAAAATACCACACACAACTACTTGGAGACTAATCTCTCAAGTTAACTAATATTTATTTAAGCAGTTTGAAGGTGAGAAAAACATAAGAAGAGGGGTTGAACTGTGGTTTCTTTTTCTTCTCCTAAACTGAAGTCACAGTTCAGAACCTGATAGAGTTCAGCTTCTGAAGTGATAATCAGAGTCTAAATGTAGCGGATAAGTAAAGAGAGAGAGAGAGAGAGAGAGAAGAAAGACACAAAACAATTATACAGGTTTCTTCCACAAACCGGAAGTAGTCCTATCCCCCTTGCACTTGCAAGAAGAGTTCACTAAAATAATCAATATCTGATTACAACTGTTCACTGCTTAAACAAGCAAGAGACTTCAAACTACTTAAACACAATTGCAAGAGATTTCCTATGCTTAAGAACAAAATCAAGAGACTTCATATGCTCAAACACAACTGCAAGAGACTTCTATTCAAACAGAATTACAAAGAAAATTGTTTGAGGTTGAACACTTGATATAGAATCAGTGGTGTTCACAATACAAATCAGATACGACTCTTAAGACTCTAGAGTTTTTAAGATATGGAAGTTGTTAAGAAATTTTAAGTGAACTTTGATGTGGAACAATTTCAGCAGAGGTTTGACACTTGTAAAATTGTTGTGAGAGTCTTGCAATTCTTCAAGTCTTCACTCCTTTATATAGAGGTGTGAAAGATACGTTGTTGAATGCCAGCACATCAAAAAGAGTCGTTTGAAACTTGACCAAATCACCAATGATCTGTTGCTTGATTTGGCTATTTTCCTATGAAGGAACAATTTCAAATCCATTCCAAGTATAGAGGAATATCAGCGTAGTCACAGCTGTTGTGCTTGTACTATTGCAGACACAAAAGAGAGTAGTGGAGAAGGTTGTTGTACAATTGTACTATTGTCCTTTTCCAACGTTCTTCAAGGATAAACATCCAATGACTTCAAATTCCTCTGAATTAGTTGTTGCTTTAAGCTTCTATTCCTTCTGCAATGATAGGCATGATTAAAACAACTCTTGACAAATATTGAAGCTTCCAGTCTTTTAGCTTCTGACGACGTCAGCTTCTGGTAGTCTTCAACTTCTGAGAATGCTTCTGATGACGTAAGCTTCTGATGATCTTCAGAACCTCTTGTCTTCAGTACCTCTTTTCCTCATATGCTGCCTTGCAACTTTAAGCTACCTTTTTGTAGATTTAATTGCTCTCATTTTTTCTTCTAGAACCTATACTTCATTTAAAGACACTCAAATTTTTGTCTATGGTCTTGCACACTTGAACAAATATTAGCATTGACATTTTTTTAATACCTTGTTATCATCAAAACTCAAAAGTGGTATTGTTAAACACATTTTGTTCCAACACAGTTGACCTCTCAAAAATATGTTTTACGTTAACATCCGTTTCACAGGACTTTATGAGCTTTTGCCAGTGATTTCACCCCTAGCAGATTGACATATTTCTTGTAGTGATAGCCAAGGATAAACCACGAATCAAATGGGTAAGGAATCCAAACATCTACCACTATTTACTTGTATCACACCATGTGTCATACAATGTTTTTTAAGGAATGTTGTGCCAAACAATTTCTAGTTATTCTTTTCCCATTTTGAAGAGGATGAAGGAGAATACAAAGTGCAAACATGTAAAAAAAAATGCACTTAGCTAAATCTATTTCCAACGTAACAAAGAATATACAATGTACAATATCTCACACACACAGAGTATGATGCAGATATTATATAAGTTAGCTCAAAAGAGCTAATTTTTCTTTCAGAGAGATGCTATATACATCGAAATATTATCACGATCTCATCAGGAATGAGTTATAAGGGCATTAAATATGATGCTTAGTGGAAAACATGGGTAGTGGATCTGTAAACCTTGTTTAGCCAGCCCCATTTGTAGAATCAAACTACAAGTTTAAGAGTCGCTTAGTTGAATGCTTATACCATTACAAACTATGAATAACTTTTTTTCATAAGCGACATTGAAAAGTTATGGACATGTCATAAGTTGATTACATAAGCTCTCTCAAACAATCTCACAAGTTATTATGCTAGTATATAAGCTCAAATAAGCAAATCCAAACAGACCCTAAGTCAAATTATAACAATATTAACCCTAATTATATGTGTCTTGGCTCAAGAATTCTATGAGTATGTTACAAATAGAGAAAATTCAGAAAAGAGAGAGGTTCTAACTCGTGGTTATAAATTTCTAAACATAAATAGCTTGTTATATACTCTTGGAAAGAGAAGGAATTGGAACTTATAGGTATGCAACCAGTCCCACAAACTCCCATATGGTAACAACTCATAAACATCTAAGCTGATTTAAAGAGATTAAATGTCAAAAGCAAGTGATAAACATCTAGTTCACTACAAATTCATGAATGTGAAAACAAATTCACTATAATAATCTACTGCTAAATCATTGAAAGTAAAAAAAATAAAAAAAAATGCCTTGGCATCTTGAAATTGTAAAATAAGAGAAATGTCTTTACTGGGAGATTATCTTTTTAAGTTTATTTTAACATTACAAGTAATAAAACCATGGAATACCACAAATAGAGTACAAATTAGTATAAATTTTCACCAGTTAATGTACCAACTGTGGAACAAAACCATGGAATACGACAAGTATAGCGACGGGATTAATCCTAACATGACAAGTAAAGTTCACGCACAGTCAACTGTCATCAACCAACTACAATATGATAACATAAAGGAATAACATGATTTGATATAACTAAAATCCAAAACCAAATCAACCTATAATAAAAAAGCATGAGGGGTTGGCAGCAAATTTCTCCATGAATTGCGGCAATTCCCAAATTTCTCTGTAAAGTAGAATTTGAAGACGAACTTGTTTAACTACTATCATCTTCATCATCATAAAGGGTATCAGATGAGGGATTCTGAAACAAAATCCAACCACCAGTCATCACTCATAAACAATAACGCTCTAATTAAGAAAATGTGTGACAATAAAAACTGGAGGGTTGTATACTGATTTCGGTTACTGGGCCTCTCTACGACAATGACTTCAAGTTTAGCGCCTAAAACAAGAACGTTTAAAAAGAACATGCAGGGAAGCTGAATCAGAAGTAAGAAGTCTTACAGATTCGTTATTTAAAAAAATTGCAGCTTGCTGACTCTTAAAATAATATCTTTGTAATGTTCATATGTACAATGGCAAGTGATATAATGGAAAATGTTACAACAATTAAAGTCACTTAAAATAATGAGACCGGAGGGAAGTGGTAAGAAAAGAAGTGGTAAAATTGCTCGAGGCAGGTATGATATATCCCATTTCAAATAGCTCTCGGGCCAGTCCTGTCCAATTGGTACCAAAGAAAGGAGGAATGACTGTAATTCAGAATGAGAAAAATGAATTGATTCCTCCCAAAACAGTCACAGGATGGCGAATGTGCATTGACTGCAGGAGATTAAATCAAGCAACCAGGAAGGACCTTTTCCCATTGCCATCCATGGACCAGATTTGGAACGATTAGCAAGACAATCATATTACTGTTTTTATGATGGCTACTCATGAAACAATTAAATTACTGTCAATCTAGAAGATCATAAAAACAAAGACATCATTCACTTGCCATTTTGGTATCTTTGCATATATAAGAATGTCATTTGGAATTTAGACTATGCAATGCTCTTGCATCAAGGATTTCTCAAAAACCACAAAGCCATTGAGTAATTTACTCGGCACAGCAAAGATAAGTCTTTCGATTTTGATGAACAATGTTTAGAAGCCTTTGAAAATCTTAAAGAACAACTAGTAATTGCACCGATAATCACAGCTCCAGATTGGAATTACAATTTTGAATTAATGTGTGATGCTAGTGATTATGCTGCCGGTGCAATACTAGGACAAAGAAAAGGAAAAAAAATTCATGCAATTTACTATGCTAGCAAAGTCTTAAATGAGACACAAATTAATTACACTACCGCAGAAAAAGAAGTATTCACATTAGAAAAATTTAGGTCTTATTTGATAGGTACAAAATTTATTGTTTATACGGACCATGCAGCCATTAATTGAATAAACCTGACTCCAAGCCAAGACCGATCAAATAGATGATGCTATTACAAGAATTTGACTTGGAGATCAAAGACAAAAAAGGAACAGAGAATTTAGTTCCTAATCATTTGTCAAGATTGGCGAATAACGAAGCCACTGACAAGGAAAAAGAAATAGAAGAAGAATTTCTAGATGAAAAGTTGTTCGCCATGAGAGAAAGACCATGGTTTGCTGATATGACAAACTTCAAAGCAGCATGTGAGATTTCAGAAGATTACAATTGGGAACAAAGACGTAAATTCCTTCGAGAAGCTGCACACTATGTCTGGGATGACCCATACCTCTTCGAAATTGAAGGTGATAAGCTCTTGCGAAGATGCGTAAGTAATGAAGAAGCAGCGGATATTCTCTGGCACCGTAACAATTCACCTTACTAAGGACATTGGTTGAGTTCGGTTAGGGTTTTCCTGATTTCAAAAGACGGAGGTGGGTAATGGAGACATGATATCCACCCAAAGTTATATTTTTACCTCACTTAACCCACCCAAAATGATAAGGTGCTGAAATTATATTTTTCCACCCAAAGTTTGCACAAAAAAGGCAAAAACTGACTCCGGTCAGTTTTTACTAATGGGCCATACAAGGATCCAAGAGAGTAACAAATATATGAGAGGCATGAGCCTTCTCTTTGAGGGAATCACCAAACCATGAGAAGAAGGATCTATTCAAGAGAGAATGTCCCTTTGTGCATGCTGAGTAATCTTTCTTTTCCATTTATTCTGATAACATTCCCATGCACGCCTGTTATATAATTGGTACGTTCCTATATTTATGTATATTTACGGAGTACAAGGTTATTCCTTACGTAGCAATCTATAAAAATGCACTGTTTTCTCTCTTATTTAACAAACCCTCACAATTCTGGTGCTTCAAGCAAGCCAAACCCTTTTCTCTCTCAAACAATGGCCATTCAGAAAGGACCCTCTTATGTGAGTGAGAGTAAAAGGTTTAGAAGAATCATTGACATAACAGGTTTTGCTGACAACATTGTGGAGAAAAATGTTATGAGATTGTTGTTAGTTTCCACAGTTTTCACTTTTCTCAACATTATACTACGTGCCATCTTAGAACACCCACCTATTTTTATAGTTAAAAGTATGGTTATGAATATGATTGTCATGCCATGTGTTGCTTGTATTTTATCGGTCTTTATGGTATCAGCTGTCACTGCTGTAATTGTTTTCATCATTTGGATCATTGTTTACACGTTTACTCGGTCTACAATGACTACTCAGCTGGAACTTACTACGAGTGATCGTACAAGTTTTAAGTATATCACTGACATGATATTTAAGCTCTTTTATGTACTCATTGTTTTTGTTGTTGCGGAAATAATAGGTTTTGGTGATAACATGGTGGAGAGACATCTCTTTCCTATGAGATTTTTGTTACTTCTTGCGGTTTTCACTTTTCTCTTCATTTTAATTCCAGACGTATTAGAAAACCCACCTGTTCGTCTATGGCAAAGTATGGTTTTGATGGTCATGGCATGTGTCGTGTGTGTGATAATGGTGCTTCTGATATCAACTACTGCTGCTGTAATTGTTTTCATCTTCTGGAGTGTTGGTATATTGACTGTTGTTGTGCAGAGGTGGACCCATATAGTTCAAGAGATGAAAGCAATAGGGAATGTTGTGGCAAATTAACGAGTTTTAGCCAATCAATCTTCAAGATATTATGGATCGATATTACACAAGTTTCATTATTTGTAATTTCTTATTTTAATTGCTATGTATGAATTTTTTCCTTAAATTCCTCTGCTAACAATTAGAGCTTGTGATGACTTGGTATTTTACTATTAATGTGACGTGTGCTAACGGATTCACTTAATTTAAAATGTTTAATTAAAACTTGACTACATTTTTAAGAATTTTTATAATTAAGACCAGAATGACTGCGAGTACTATTCCAAAGACTTGTAATAATGAGATTCAAAAAATACAAAGAGATTTAGTATGGGAAGATGTGGATGAAAAGAAGTTTCATGCTGTGAAAAGGGAAACAATTATACAACCTAACGAAATTGGAGGTTCGGGGTTGTGTTATCTCAGTGTTATGAAAATGAGGCGTGCCTTATGAAGTTGGCTTGGGAGCTGCGTTCGGGGAGCAACACATTATGGTTTAGAGTAATGGAAGACAAATACAATAGAGCCAATATGGAAGATGATGTAGCAGAAGCAAAAGCATCAAACTCATCACTTTGGAAGACTTTGGTGAGAATGTGGCCTAACTATGCTCAATTTGATTATAGATCCCATGGTAATGATAAGGTTACATTAGCTTGGCATCATAGTTGGATTGAGGTGGATGGCAAAATTTCTGATTAGTGGATGAGATTCCCCTGGGTCTGCAACATATGACTGTATCCGAATTGGTTGATGCAAAGGGAAATTGGAATAATCGAATGCTTGATTGACTGCATAATGATATCAGAAAGAAAATCGACTCAATTCTGCCAGTACATATGCTCTATTGAGTAATCATAATGCAATAGAAAGAAATGATATCCGGAAAAGAATTTGGAGATTGTGGAGGTGCTTGAAAGAGTTAGAAGTTTTGTGTGGATTGTCCTTCATGAGAAGCTGATGAGTAATGAAAGGAAGAGTAAGATGCATTTAAGCATGCCATTATGTGATTACTGCAGAGAAAAGGTAGAAACAACTTAACATGTGCTAAGAGATTATATAAATGTAGTGCCATAGTATGAGTGAGACATGAATTTTTTTTCATAGTAATCACGTAGAGTGAATTCATTTGAATGTGAAATGTAGGATTAAACGGGAGAGTAATATATATGCACTGGAAAGAATATTAGGCATTGGCTTGCCATCATTGGAATTGGAGGAGCAAAGAGAAGCATCAAGAAAAAAATTCAGACTTGAGGATTATCGTATGGCACAGGCTGCAGATTCGGATTGTTTGGGATCTGCTTAAAGCGCGGTATAGGTTAAATTAGTCACTGGTGGGGCTAGCAGAGGCTATGAACCAATCAATACATTGTACACCACAAACGTATCAGCTACGAACCAAAATGAAAATCATCTGCATTAATTTAACACAGTTAGGAGGAGAGAACCAACTATGAAGTCCGGATCGTATCCGTATTGTATCGTACCCGCACCCGTATCCGTACCCGGGTGTCATGGGTCAAATATGTTCAACATCAAAGTCTAGATGGAGTGGAATTGAATTATGAAGAATGGTTATTATGTGAACGTTTAATTACCACCTTGAGGACAAGGTGTTTGTGCAAGACCAATGGAATGTAATGATCCAAGATAGGCCCATTAGAATAGTATAAGTCCAAGTTATATTAGGTGATGAGTCATGCTCTCTAGAAGGATCCAGAGAGATCCTTTGTGATGAGTCATTGGAATGTCTATGCTATAAATAATGGGTTGGTCATTGTAATCATTATCAAATGAATGAATGAAGAATTTAGTTTGTTAGATTAGTGTTACTATAGTTTTTAGTCTCTTAGCATAATTTCTCTCTCATTCATGAACAACCAAAAGTTGTCCATAACACCGGGCTTCATAGGAACCAAGTATCATAGTTATTGTCATTTCTTAAATTAATAAAAATACATATTTGCATGAGTGCAAAGATATATACACCGCAAAATCAAAGTTAGTGATAAGGAAAGTTATAAAAATAATAATAAAACGATAACCTGTGAGCATTCATCATTTTCAGTTTTGTTCATCATTTTGTACTCTGGTGTACTTCATGCCCCACTGGCAGAACACAACCATTTCTTGTGAATAATAAAAGTAATTCAACGCAGTGAGTCACCAGTTCTAACACAGGGCTAGAATGTATAACGTAGTATTCAAATTTGAGTTATGAATATGAATTGTTGAAATTTTAATGAGTCATCAAGGTTGAAATAGATCTAACTCTTATAAGTAGAATGGCTAGAAAATGAAATCATACAAATCCTCCTAGTGGCTTGCACACCTCAAATCTAGCTTTTTCTATTTCAAGCAAATACACAACCAAAGTAGAAATCAAATACTAAAACTAAGCTTTAATAAGAGATACCATAATATGCTATAGCCCATAATTCACACATTATTTCAAGTACATTGTCTGACCAATCACACTAAATATAGCATCATTTCAATTGTTATTGTACATGAGACCATTTGAATTAACAAAATTTGGAATTACCAAACAAGATTGACTTAGTCCAAGCATGTTAGTTTCGTTTGCAAGAGAATGTTCATATCGTTACTCCTTCAGATACTTGAACCGATAAATGCATCCAAGAGAGCATGTTAGTCGTCCTAAACAGAATTGCTTGTATTGGATTGCTTCTGACAGTTCGTTGCTGGCAGTGAGAGATGACATGCCATTGAAGAACAAATATGGCTTCAACAACAGACCGGCATATGCATGTGCCCCCAAAATCCTTTGGAGTGGCAAATAAAGCAATGTGACAGAAACAAACCAGTTGCAGACAATAAAACTTAGCACACCACACCACAAACAACAATATACAAGAAGAAGAAAAAAAGAACAAGATGGCATGAATATTTGGAGTGCATTAATAGAGTGAGTTGAACAAGTAGCAAGGTAAACGTATATTCCACTGATAGGTTCCTAACAGAACCTAACCCAGCTAAATTCATTTCTAATCTAAACTAAAAAGTAACTGAAATTTAGAACTGCCACTTGTTTATCTACTGAAGCCAGCATTCCATCTGATTAGTAACAAATAAAAGATCCACTTTCAACCAAACTTTAGTTACATTCTGAAAATTTACTTTTCTACCAAACCTTCTTCCAGCCACCAGTTCTTTCATATAGTACTGTCATAGAGGGGACTTGTGGAGAAACAGCATCTGAAGCACCGGTCAAGCGCATAAACACACTAGCTCTTTTATATGTTTTACCATTTTCCCTCTGTTGTGTGGCATCTTTAATGCTTTCATATTTATATTGCTTATTTTTTCTTGACATGTTATTCACCAAGTCCTTTGTATTGGCATCATTCTGACTCTTCGAAGCAATACCCTTCAAAGAAACACTTAAGCGAGAAAACACACTGGTTTTTTGTTTGGGCTCATCACAATACATACCCTTTGAGAGAAGGGAATTCAAATGATCACTTTCATCTTTGGACTGGAAGTCACTTACAGCATCAGAGGAAGAGTCACCTAACTTGTCAGATTCTTTATCACTCAGCAGAAATCGTGGAACAGGGATAGAAGAATCATCATTTCCAATAAGCATATCTAACTCTATCTGTTCCTCATCTGAACCATCGCTAGAATTACCAAGCTCCCCGTCTTCAAGGTCAGAACGGTCAGTTGAACACAAGGGTATAAAATCTTCATTACCATCCTCAAAAATATGGAAGTTTTCTTTCTTCTCTTGCAATGTAGGAAGCTCATGCGATTCATAGCTAGCAGCAGAGTGAGCCTCAGATGCCACTGATTGATTGAAGCCAGGGTGTTCAGGATCATAAGCATCAACATCCAAATGCATGCTTTCACCCTTTCCGAGAGACTCAGGAGACAGAGAAAGGTTTTCCACCTCTTGCTCAGCCGTTACTGGAGTACCATGGTTCACGTTGAGCTTCCTTTTCGGAGGGTTGGTAACCCCCCCTTTCTTTAGCACATCTTCAATAATCTGAAAATCCCACTTTCTTGTTTTCCTTTTCTTCTGATGAAGAGAGCGTGGAACTTCACATTTTCTTGAATTGAATAGCCACATCAGACTTTGAACCTGATAGTCAAACAACCGGAACCATAAAACTATGTATCATGCAGGTTATCCACGCAAACTCCCGCATATGCTTGTAGATAAAGTAAACTGTGCAATAATATCCAACCAAAAGTTGAAAAGGAGCAGACCTGATCTTCAGACAAACCAAAGTTGAATTTGTACTTGGTAAAGTAATTGTCTCGAATAGCATCACAAAACTCATTTTCGAAAAGAGGGTCGCAGCGCAAGATTCGGGTGAATTTAACCTGGTCAAAACCATAAACATAAGAGCTCGCAAAATTAAGAATATTCTAAAAATAAAAGTTTATCAAAGTAATAGGAAATGCAAAATACACACAAGTAGAATAGAAAAATCAATATATGCCAAATCTGTGCGAATTTGAAATTGAAATAAGGCAAGCATAATATGAAAGTAAAGATTACAACCTGTGCAGGGAACTGCTTTCCAGATGAAACATATGCACGAGGAGCAATGTTCATGCCGCCATCTGTTATCGCTTCAAAAACCCCATGAAGTTTCCTCTCTTCAAATTCGAAAAGGAACAAAATCATTCCTGCCTTGACGTTTTTAACAAAATCAGAAAAAGTACCCGGTAACCCAAACAAATTCCTCTCAAAGCATTCTTTCAAAGTACTCCTATTGGACATGAAGATAGCACCATGCTCAGGAAAAATTCCAGACCCCTCATTTTTGCACAAATCTCCAGCGTCCATTTTCATTCTAACAAAAAAACTTTGTAGGTTAGAACTTACTTAAAATCCTTACGTCTACTATGTAATATTATTGAAAAATTAGCACACGGACAGGCAAATTTCAATTACAAGAGCCAAGTTCAATTCAATAAGCAAATAGTGAATGTTATAGATATGCATTACATATTATAGTACACTTGTGAGAAGTGTAGCATAATCTATACTTCAAACTACCCCAAGATCTGAGTTTTCTGCACTTGAAATTAGAAGCAGGGGTTGAGCTACAAGCATCACTAAAGGGACTTGGGACCCTGCCAAATTTTAATCTGCACTATTAGGAAGAAAACCCATTCTCTACATCAGACAATCATCGTCAAAATATACGTAAAAAGGAAACACCATAAACCATCACAGCATACGAACATTAGACCTCCATAGTCACTACCTCCACCATCATCCTTAATCCAGAAACCAAACCACAACCAGAAACTAACTAGTACCCATCCTCTTGAAGCCAGTAACTCTCCTTCAGCATTATTCACACCATAATCCACTACCCTTCTACATTACATAACATTAACCCAAGTACACCCCCTTTAGCCACCACTGCAAACAAAATCCACTAACCACATCAAAACTATTGTGAACACATTCCCTACTCACAGAAACCCACCATGAAACCTGTCTCCACTACTAAACTTCAACATCCCGCTCCATTTCCCTCACAGCCTCACCCACCGCCCATGACTAGCTTCCCTCCGCCCCTAATTAGAATACCCACATTCATATGATTCATTACAAATCTATACATTGGATATGCTATTATAACTCCATTTTGTTAATAGCACCACCCACAAATTAATTGTATCTTCTACATATCAATTTATAACTCATACACAACTCATTAATAGTTACACACTTACACTAAGATGCAATAACTCATTGTATACATGAGCTACATGCATCACTAAAGGGACTCGGTTCCCTGCATTCTCTACATCACGCACTCAATGCAACATCATAAACCAAGACAGGAGACCAACCAACCCTCCTTAGACCTTCACAGTCACGACCTCCACCTCCATGATCCTTCACTGACAAACCAAACAACCACCGGTACCTAACTTGTACCCATCCTCTCGAAACCAACACTTCTTCTTCACCATTCCCGTTGACACCACAGGCCACTGACCCTTTAGCACGCATTACAAATTCCACTAACCATATCAAACCTATGAAACACTGACACAGACACAACACTGAAATATCGACACTGATAATAATTTATTTTAAGAAATGGGATAATTGAATGCAATCACATTGACACGTGTCAGACACCAGACACACCTTCAATAAAAAAGTGTGAGCACTACAACACATTCACTAACCCATAAATTATACTATATGCTATTATAAGCTCAAATCCATTTTGTTAATTAAATGTACATTCTACACATCAATTTATAACTTCCTACATAACCAAAAGACATTAAAATTTAGACGAAGATGCAAAGCAACTAAAATGAATGTTTACATGAAGCATGAACCTAGAAAGTAAGTTCAATCAAACCGTAATTAAGTAACAATCATAGATTTACACAGCACAAAGATCAAAAGAATAGAAGTTGATTTGGAGTGGAAATGGGAAACCTTATAATCCGTGGTTGAAACGTTAATTTTCTTCTTGATTTTCTTGTTGTTGTTAAGAGAGAGAGAGAGAGAGAGAGAGAGAGACGAAAATCGCGATATAGAGAAGAAGAGAGAAATGGGTGCACTACACTCTCACACTCACTCACTCAGAAGAAGTTGGCATTGTAATATGGCGCGCCACTCACCGCGTCTTCAGCGTTCTATTCTATCAATTCACAAAACGACAATTCTTTTTTCTTTTACATTCTTCACAAATCAAACCATCATTTTTATTTTTAATAAATAACTGCATTTAATCAAATCTACTTGTTTATTTTTTTTGGTAAAAAATGAACTCTACTTGTTAACAAATTCTTGCTGCTTCAACTCTTTAAAACAAATAATTTTGGGCCCGTTTATTTTAGATTTTAAAAAATGAATTTTTTTCTGTATTTTTAAAAATGGATTTTTTTTTTTAAAATTTACTCAAAAATATAGTAAAAGTTATTTCAAACTCATTTGGTATGAGTTAAAAAATAAATTTTGACATTCACTAACTTAAATATTTATTGTTCGAGATTTTACATAGTAAAAATAACATATTTTCTCAAAATGACATCTTTCAAAAATGATTTTTATGAAACGCTATTTGAAATAACTTATTTTTTTTAGAGATTTTTTCAAAATTTTAGTATAAAAAAAAAATTATAACCAAATGATGAAATACTTAGAATGACATTTTATGTTAAGCCATTCAAAAGAATTTTTCATTTGAAGCTTTCCTTGAAAATTTCTTTGTTAAAAAATTTATAACAAAAACATATTACACTACAAAAATCTATATTAAAAAAAACGATAACAAACGGGCCTTTCATCTCCCTCCATCTTTAATTATAAGTGTTCTTTGAGAAAAAAATTGTTCCCAACTATAAGCTCTTATATAAAAATTCCTTCAGGAAAAAAAAGCTCTTATATAAATTACTAAATATATTTATTAACCTTTTTCCTATGCATACATGTAATCAATATTAATACCAATTTATATTGAAATATTAAAAGTCCAATTTAATACACATATAAAATACAAATAAAGTACAATTTAGTATACATTCACATACAAACTAGACACATTAGCGGTGGGAGCAAAGATAAAATGTCGGGGTGAGAGAAAAGCTCTCGTGTGAACACTCGGGTGGCTGCCTCCATCACTTCCACCCTTGGTAAAGTTGTAGCTTTATCTCTTCATCGTTGTATCTCTCATGATCTGAGATCTATTCCAGGTATCGAACTAAGAATCAGATTTTGGGTGATTCAGACTTTGATTTACTCAAAAAATCAGGTTTGTTTTTTAGATTCTAGGTTCCATTCGTGACTGCTCGCTGCTCACGGATTTTCCTGGCGTTTGAGATCATGTTTTCTATTAGGTCTCGTTGTTGTGGTTTGTGGTTATGGTGTCCGTCATTCCATGGTTGTTCTTGGCGTCACCGACACCAACTTAACCGACGAGAAGCAACAACCACACTTTTGTGCAAGCAGTGACCAATGCTTGCGACATTCAACATAATCAATTGTTGTTGCCTGCAATTAAAGGGGAATCAATTGTCCTTGCCTGCAATTAAAGGGGACACTCTTTGTATCAAAATATTACAGAATGAATATGAGAAAGCCATTGAAGGTTAACAACATAATCTTCATGGAAGATTGATTTTGAGCAAAGGCGATAAACTAATTTCTAGCAGTAACCTACATGAGAAATTACTTGTATTATGGAAGCCTACCGGAAAATGGAAGATTATTTCTTTGGGAAAAGGTTTTTTTTATTTTCAGTTTTACTCAATGGAAGACTTGAAGAAAATATGGGCAACAGGTTCTTGGAATCTTAAACCAGGTATTCTTTGTATCTTTAAATGGTCTTTAAATTTTAGCATTCACAGTCATAAACAAACTTATGTGCAAGTCTGGATTAGATTAATAGATTTACCACAAGAGTATTTTAAGACATACAACTTTGTTTGAAATTGCTGATGGGGTGGGAACCCCTCTAACTATAGATGATACGACTATGAATCGCACTTTTGGACCTTTTGCAAGGATCTTGGTTGATCTTCACCTTTCCAAAAGAATTTTTAATGAGATTATGGTTAAACGTGAATGGTTTTCCTTTTATGTTGAAATTCGTTATGAACGGCTTCCTGATTACTGTAACAATTGTGCTACAATTGGTCATACCATTAGTCAATGTAACTGGTTGCATAACAATTAATAGTGCTTTTAAGGAGGTTGCTAAGAAACAAAAAGGGAATGTTCACAAGGGTGAGGTATTTGATACTATGCAACACCCTATTCCTCAACCAACTAGACAACATGGGGTTGCACTAACTGATGCTATTGTGCAACCATCAGGATGCAACAAAATTATTGTAGATGAGGATCCACCTATTACTCATATTATAATGTCTAGAGAGATTGCAACTACAATGCATGTAGGAGATGCTATTAAGTTTATGGAAGAGGCGTCTTCTATTACTGTTGAAACTTTTCATGTACAGGTGGAAGGCACCTTAGTTATGGCTGAGAAACCTAAGGGGAACCAACATAGCAATTCTTTTGCTGAAATGCGTATCACTAGCCCTTGGTGTGATGCAGTGACCGATATGGATTACTATAACTATCATACACTTGATGACTTAGAGTATGAATTGGGAACGAATAGTTTCGTAGTTGTGACAAACTCTAACTTGTCAAACATTAGTGCAAATGTTATTCATGATATGCAAGTTTTAAAGCTTGTTCCTTCTGTAGCCCAACATACAATGGATTTTTTTTTAGTGATTCCTAGGCTAACATGGGTTAGAAAGAAGAAGCCGTTGATTTGAAAAGAGACATTGGCCAACCATTTCAATTGGTGGTCACAAGAAAGAAAAAGATCAAGAAGCAGTAGTCTGAAGCGAGCAAAGGTTTCAAGGTGGGTGTTTGTAGTTGTTCGCCTCGCTAGCTCTTTAGCGGGTCTCATATCTCATGTTTTTTTTGACTATATTTATTTTTTCTTTTCTTGTATCCACTTTTAATTTTCTCAAGGGTTTTGATTTTGTCCCCTCATTATTTGTATTTCTCTCTTTTAATATATGAATAGGGTTCTGCAGCAGGAGACCTCTCTGCACCCCGTTCTTTTGCTTAAAAAATATAGACACATTAACGACACTAACAAGTTTTATCAAGAAAGGTGAAAAAATACAAAGATGACTTATATATAGGGATGAAGGGAGTAGCAAGAATTTCTTGACAAGTAAAGTATTTTTTTTAAAAAAAACAATCACATAGAAAGTATGGGTGTTACTAACGCAGTTTTGAAGAGAGAAAAATATTTAAAATAAATAAAAACACACACAGTTCATTTTGGATGACTCTTTTAAAAAAATTGATTTGGCTCAATTAAATGATGTTTAATTTGGATCAATTTTTTTATTTTTAAAATACAATTGGAAACTTTGTATTAATATTGATAGTAGTACACAAACACGCAAAGTAATCAACTTGATGAAAAATATATATAAAAAACTAATATTATAAAATGACAATGAACGATTATATTTGAAAAATATGAATGGGCAATAATAATTTAATTTAGTATATTATACTAATAAAAATATAAATAAGTCTAAATTTAATTATGTGGTTTGGTTTGGTTTTGACAACATAATTTTTCCTCTGCTTTGGTGTTGCAGATTTCAGAGTGCCACTGCTTTCAGGGAAATTCTTTGCTATCTCGGGAAATTGAGAAACCACTTTAGGGTGATATCTCTTCCTTTTAGCTATTTTTTGCATCTCACCATTAACTTCCTTTTGGCTACGCTTCTTTTTATTTGAAGACAACAGTTGGCATAATTCAACATCTTCATCTGTATAGTTATCAAGGGTTAGAGTACTCAATTAATTATTTTAATTATAAATAAGCACATTTTGAAACAAAAACAAAAAAAAGTTTATCAATATTACAATTTAACGGAGATTAAAATCGTTTAATATTGTTTATGTATCAATTATAAACAAGTGCTACTGAGCCATGATTAACTGTGATTAGCTGCTATTTCTCAATAATTAATTTATAAATATGTAGAATAAAAGAAACATTGTATATTCCTTGAGTAGATAAGAAAGAGCGTGAAGGTTTTAATATGGAACATTCCTCCTATTGTGTTTTATATTTGAATATATGTTATATTATCTCAAGGAGAAAGTTCGATTGGTGAGTTGGGATATGTGTTTTAAAAGCCCGTGGTTCAAATTAGAAACTAATGTAACCAGTAGTTTACTACATTTTTTGGTAAACTAAGGTAGTCTACGCGCAGTTGCAAAGAATAATCTTTTGAAATGAGTGAGATTCATTTAAGGAGTTTACTTATTTTAATATATGTTTTTTCATACACATCGGTTAGAGATCAAACACTTTACCAACGTAGTCAGAGTCTAGAATTAGGTATCGCAAAATCCTACCAACTTCACAAATATATATATGTGTGTGTGCGCGCGCGCGCATATAAATTCATAAATATTCATATAATAGAACATAATTATGTGAGAAAAAACTTCAAATAGCACCCAAAATTCTTAAAAAAACTCATACTTATGATTATAAAATTCATAACGTATAATGTCATGCAAATGTTGTAACATCCCGATTTTTTTAGGTTATTATTATTTATTTGTTATTTTGATGTGTTTGAATTGTTGGGTTAGTTAGTTTTTATTAGAAATTGAGGAGTTAATGGTATTTTTCTAATTTGAGGATGAAGAACATTTTAGTAATTTAGAAGTGAATGTTCATTTAGTGAAGTTAGTAGAAACTTTGAGGAATTAAGAGGATAGAGATGTATAAGTAGGGGGGTTAAATGGAGTAAATGTGTAGTGTTATTTTTTTGAGGAAGAATAGTGACTAAGTCCAATAAGAGTTAAGTGAATCAAACCCAATACATGAGAATATAAAAGAGTGGTAGTCTTCATAATTTACAGTTAGAAAATCATTTGCTAAGTTTTAGAGTAAGAGGAAAAGGGAAAGAATAGAGGCAATAAAGGAGTAAAAGGGGATCTGAAGGGAGAAAGAAGAGAAAAGCTTGAAGAACCAAAGAAAAGCTTGTGGGAGGTTAGCTTATTGGATTAAGAGGTAAGAGGGAAGATTATTTTCACCATCTAGAACTTATGAACAATTGAGTGGTTGTGGATTATGTGTGTTCTTATGCTTTCATGAATTTGTTGGTGAATTAAGTTTAATTTCATGCTCAAATTATTGTTGTTATTTTGAGTATATGAAAAGTTGTGAAACCATATTGTTGTTGTATGAGAATCCATGTTTGATTATGATAAGTTAGTGTCTTTGAGTTTTAAGCTTAATTGAATGAGATTCATGAAATTAATGATGAATGATGTTGAATTTGAATTCTATCTTCTTGCTATGAGTTTTAAGTGATAAATTCATGGTTTAAAAGTGATTACGTGGTGTTCTTCAGTTTTTGGAAAAAAGGTTGGAAAATCATGAACATTGATGTGGAAATGATGATTTGGTGTGTGTTAAGTGTTTATAATGAAGTGGATAACCAATGGTATTGTTTTGGAAAGGTTAAAATGTGTTGACGTTGATTTAAGGGCTTTTGAATTTATTATTTGGTGAAAATCCCGTTTGAAAAACTGTTTTTTTACTTCTACAAGTTTATTGATGCTGTCAAAACCGTGTCACAATTTTGCAATCATGACACGATACTGTGAAACTATTTTTTTTCTTCATGTTTCTCTATTTTTAACCCCTCTTGGCCATCTAGAATTGTGCAGGCTTGATATAAATATCATATGAAGTTATGTAAGTAATATAATTAAATGTAGAGGAATGTGATGATAATGCGATAGGATTTGAAATGAAGAATCGAATTGACGTGAATATGATGGAGATAGTTGTAAGATGTGGAAATTGGAAATGTATATGTTGGTGATTAAAGAAAATGTGTGGTATAATGAAGTGATTATATATGATGATATGTTGAATATAAATGAGATGTTTATTTATATTGATGATGTGAATGAAGATGTTTATATTACAGTGATGAATAAAGGTGAGGATTATATGTTAAGAAATGATTGTGAATTATATAATGATGAAAACTAAATGATGAGATGTTGTTATATGAAGATGATTGTTATAATGCAGATGTGATATTATGACGATGTTGATGTGATAAACATGATGATGTGGTCATGATGATGGTGATGGTATAAAGAATTTGTTGATGTGTAATTGTTGAGTCGTTTAAATGTTGTGCATTGTCGAGTCTTGGTGAAACGTTCATGCATTCATAGTCCTGTAATCTTGTTGATGTGAGATTAATTTGGTAGCATAACTCTGAATTATCCAATAATTTTGATGATGTGGGATCAATCGGTAACATAACTTCGACATCCAAAAACGGTACCACATGTATATAGAGTCAAATAGAGCATTGCATGCATATGAGTCAAATGTGGAAGATGTTTATGTGACTATGTGAATTGATGTGAAATATGTTTGAATCGATTATGTGAAAGATGTGTGATTAAAGTGTGGTGATGAATTGTGAATATTATGTATCTGACTAGGTGATTAAGTGACGATGTGAATACTTGTTATATTCTTGTGATGATGATTTGAGAATTTTTTATATTTAATTAATTGAATGAGATTATACGTGATTATAATATTGCTAGGAAATGATATGTTTATTTATATGATGTGTAATCCTAAATACTATGCATGAGTTCATATCTTCTTTGTGTTAAACATATATCTTATCCTTCAGTCGCTTTTTGGTCGCCTACATCCTCATGGTGTAGACGTGCAGGTTGAGGACATTTGATCAACATGAGATCTCAAGGACGACTTGGTGCCTACTCACCTTTTTATGCTTTGTTTTGGAGTCGTGTCTAGAGAGGCTATGATTTAAGATGTTGGGGAATTTTATTTATGTTTTGAGGAACCATTGAGTTCTCACTGATGATGTATTTGAGATTTGAGATTATGACTTTATGTTATTTTGAGACATTATTTCCGCTATGATTGTTTATGTTACAAGATGATTTATGCATGTTTTGGATTAATGAAGTAGTAACACCTTGAAGTTATATGAATAATTGTGCATTTATGATTTAATATTGTATGTGGGGTTCAAGGGTGTTACAAATGTATTAAACACAAACAATTGAAAATTCGAAATAAGCAAATTCAAAACCCAGAGTTTTAATCATAATCATAAGTCGCTCAAGTCTATACATGTTCAAGGTTTAATTTTAGGAAAAACTTTAACCAAATTGAACTAAAGCACAAAAAGAATTCGAGAAAATTGAACCGAACTGCAATTGTTTCTCCTAGACCAAACTGAATTGGTTTTGAGGTTCAGTTCACTATGATTTGTATTTTGTTCAAAATAGTAACACTAATTGCAAATCTATGACCATCAAAATTGATTCACTTCCATTCATTGTACGATTCACCAATAGAAAGAACATGTAACATAACGTGGTCGTGAAAAATTCATTGGATCTAGTTCTAAAGCCACTCCATCACATAGTAATTACAAAATGAATTGAACCAAGTAGAAACTAGAAAGCAACCCATGTCTCATTAAGTGATTAATGTCTGCTAAGCATGACATATAGTAATTGTGATAGCATGAGCTTTTAAATTTAAAGAGGCAAAAACTTCAATTTAGAAATTTATGTAGAAATAGGAAATGAACTGAAACAACATCATCAAGCGATGATAAATCCAAGGGATATGAATTAACCATCACATGTTTCTTTTGACGTGTGAACACAATTAGGTCCAGTTTGTCAAACCATAGACATCAGATGTTTGGTTAGAGAACAACTGGCAATATTAAAACATTGTTCAATTTTTTAATGATGGTTCGATTCTGTTTATAGTTCAATTTACTTACTCTAAGTCTCTAAACTCCTTTCTGAAAAATTGACAATGGTAGAAAGATCTATGGAGGAGAAAAGATAACTTGAGACAAAACGTTATAAGGCATCTGAACTTCATCGTTAAACAAATTGTCACTGCTATTCATTTTGGCTACAACACTAGAATTGTTTTCTACATCAAATTTGGAACTGGTTAGACAAAGAGAAATAGAGAAATTGTTATCGAGTGGCGTTAACATGAAATTCGGGTTTGGAGAATAAAGTTGTTCTGAAATAGGTATAGTCTTTTGTTTCATAGGAGTGGATACCCTCTCGCGAAAACTTTCTACATCAGTTTTCTGCAATGTAAAATCTAAACCATCAAGTATATTATATCTCTTTATTTTGACATTTAATTTCTCACATGTATATATTATTAAATTGTAAGGATTACACTAGACTGTTCGGTCACCAGAGAGGATCTAGTCCCTTTGCTTAGATGGATAAGAATGACGCTTTGACCGAAATTACCAAAAAGGCAAAGTACTACCTTTTACTAAAACATCTTCCTTATTATACTATGTCATGATGAAAAACCATTTAGCTAATATACACTCATATATCATATATCTTATAATATAAATATAATACAAAAATTTCCACTGGAAAAAATAAATAAAAAGATATAGTACAAAAATATTTGACCAAAAAATATATGACACAAAAATAACAAGTCTATATTTCTCCCAAAAATATGTTTTTATTTACATAAAGTGTCTATTGTGTGTATATTTACATAAAGTACCATAATATGTAGACATTTTGAATATATGGATAAATTATGAGAGAATAATGTGAAGATTATAAATGAAGGTGAGATATATATATATAGTAGATTTTGTAAAGTGTCTGTTACCGTTACCAACATTGTTATCGTTAACTACACTATTCACAACCGTTGTATTTTGATTCAAAATATTTTAAAAATCCGTACCGTTACTATATATTATACCGCAGGTTAACATATAAGTTACAATTATACTATTTGTTGGTGTTGATTGAATTTTAACTGTTCATTACCGTTGGACAATGAAAAATTATCTTAAAAGGACTGCAAAAATCTTCCATCTATCTTTTTAGTTCCTAAAATATATCTACAAATACATATTAAAATCAAAATTATTTTGGTTGATTTAATAAACGATCCTTATGAAAATATTTAACTACAATGTATATATTATTCAAAAATTGGTGTATACATAGTATTTTTTATATTATACACCCTTATAAATATTGTTTGGCTAGTCCGAGCACATTCAAAGTCAATATATAAGTTTGATAAAAATGCAACTTTAAGAAAAATAATAACATGTGTTTTGAAACAAAGGAAAACAACCATCAATGAGGACTTTCAACGTGTGTATATATACAGGTAGATAGCTTTAGTCTATATTTTGCCAAATAATTCCCTACATCTCATTTTAATTATCAAATAACTCTTGTAAAAATAAACTTGCGACGATAAAATTTTAATTACGATCAACGTAAGACATTGAATTTTTTATCTTTTAGATCTCATCATGAAATAAACATACTTGTTCAAGAGTCACGGAAGCATTGATATGAAAGTGCTTCTTTTGTCACATCATATATACGGTTATTATGAGATTTTACATTTTGAGAGTTGTGTGATTTCAATAACATGACTCTTGTTAATATATATGATACATTTATGATAATATTTTTTCGTTGAAAAATGTCTACATACACTAAGGTTAAGAGTTTAATTAATTAAAAAATCATCCATAAGCTCATTGAACGTTTTAAAAAATTAAAGATAAATAGTCTTGATCTATATTTCAACTAATTTATTCCACACATCTCAATTTTAGTACTAAATGACACCATCCACCTCATATTAATCCATTAATTGTAGATTAGGCTATTCCTCACCTTTGATTATTGTCATTGGTGTATCAACAAACACAACTCAAAAGTAATCGTTGAACAATCAAGTTGGCAATTAAAAAATAATCAGAAAAATATCAAGATGTTAAAGTTTGTTACCACATGAGCACTGAACGATACATAAATTTTATTTATTTTTTAATTTATAATATTTTGAAAAGATTTTTTATACGATATTATAGAAAAAATCAATGAATTTTATATAACTTAATAACTATTTGATTTTTCTTTATAGTTTAGTGACTAAATAGGAAGAAGGTCTTACCTGATATTTTATTATCATAAAATTAACTAATATACAATGAATATTTAATTTATTCTTAATATCATTAACTCTCTATTCAATAAAATTTAATCTACTTTTTAAGATAGAATATTGACATTATTTGAAAGTAAATAAAAATCAAACAGATAGCCAAAAAGTAGAGAATATGATTAAACAAAACAAAACAAAAACTTTCTATTTAGCATAGCTGTCAAGCAAAGTTAGTTACATATATAAGTAGCAATGATTTCTATTATAAATTTTCCATAAAATAACATAATAAAGAATCACACACATTGTCAAACACAGAGAGAACAAAAATTAGGTTGAAAAACTCCACTTTCTCATCAATGGCGGCAAGGTACAAGAGGAATAAGCGATTTACTGTAGTAGTTGATCCACAAGTACCTCACTCAATCTTAAGTTCATGTTCTCATTTTTTTTCATTTTCCTCAAAAAAAATGGTGACATTTAACTATATAACATCATTATGTTCAGATAAAAATTGCTTATCATTTTTATGTTGTTGCTACCCAAAAATTGGAAACCTATAATCAATCATGCATGTCTTTACAAATGATTCCTGCTTTGTTTCAAAATTTGTCAAAATAGGTTAATTAATTGAGATAGATACGTCATTTACTCTGATCCCATAAACAATCCAACACATGCAATGTATTTTTCTGCTTGCTCTTGACCAAAATAAGTGTGAGTGTATATTATTAGTAAAATTGGATTGTTGTTAAGAATATGAATTGATACATAGTTGTTGAAAATTGATTTATGAAATTGACACGTAATCTTTATATGATCGATAATCTAACATGTAAAGGTGTAAGCCAACAAATGTACTTTAAACATAGAACATATAAATGATCTTTTGATGACATGAATCTACTGACATTGATAATAAATACAACATCCACATGTAAATAAGGAATGAGCAACTAATCTACCACGAATGATTAATGCAGAAACTTGACCACACAAAAGCATTGAGACATGAAATTTCAGAAGGAGATATGCTAACTGTAACGATAAGACCAAACATTCAACACATGGTTAGAGTGGAGACATACAACAATGGAGTGTGGTTTGACCTTGGATGGGGGGAAGATTAAACACAAATACATGTATCCAAAAACTGAGATCATACTATTCGAAAAGGTAGATGATAAAGTCTATAACATGAACATATACAATTCAACAATGATATGAATAAAATATCCAATTTCATCAAGAAGATCTCTTCCCATAAGATTCATGAAGACCCTTTCTGATAGAAGAATCTTCCAAAAAATGTACATGTTCTTTACATAAGCTTAATTAATTGTTATGATATTCTAATCAAATGACTCATATGTTATGCAAAAAAAAAAAAACCTTGACTACATGCATAGGCTGCCAAAAAAGGTGAGCAACGACCTAATCAACATGATCTCAAATCCCATGAGGATAAAGAGTGACGATGGTAGAATATGGTTTGTGGATTGAAAATGAGATAACGGGTTTATCTCGCTTGAAGGAAACTACAGCGACCTTGTTCAGATATTAGGGATAAGTCAAGGTGATATTTTATTTTTCATTACGACGGAGGCAACACAATTGAAATGAAGAGGATGTTTAAGAGAGAAAGAGACGTCATATTCATGAGGTTTCGTCCTACTTTCGATTCAGTTCAATGACAACGACAAAAACATTGAGACAGTGCAGTACATGATCAAAAACATTGAACACCAAATTGAAGACATCATTAGTCACAACAACCTTGAACCTATACCTGCCAAATAAATAAATTTAGCCAACATAAACGAAGCTCATTTTATTTAAATACAAAAATTGATGACCACGTAATAATAAGTAACTTTAATATTTACTTTGGTATAATAAGAAACTCTCTCTGTTGACATATACGAGAATAGAACAAACCAAGGTAACCTTCAACGATTTTATGATATGAACAAATTGCATACCACCAAAGGTCTAACTGAGAGAAGCCAGCAACTTTAGCCTCAACAACAAATACACTGGTCTCAGGGGTACTTTTCAACTCATGGATTGATTTTACAAGGTAGTTCTGATTGAAATCATACTCATTGAGGTTAAACAACACATTAGTTGGATTGTTCAAATTAGTGTAATTCCGAACATCAGCAACACGAATAACCAACCTTTATAGAGACATTTCAAGGTTACATATTCACCAACAGATAAAATATTTATAAAGCACCAAGTAAATTACATTTTTCTAAACAAAACAACCTCTGAGATAGCAGAGTTCATACTCTTGTAATATGTTCCATACCCTGGACTATCATCCAACCTGATATTTGAAATCCATTTACAGAAAATCAATACAAACATCACCACCATTCAAGTAATTGCACAAATGCTTATTCAAAGGCTTGTAAAGAAGAAAAGTCTTAAACAACCCTCCAAAGCTATTGATCTTGGCAAACAACATTATAAAAATAGGCAATCCAAGGCAAGTTTGTTCCATCATTCTACGAAGTTGGACAACAAGATTACCAGATAGTTCGCACCTAAAAGTTCCCCTAATAACAACAAATCAAGAAAAAGGAACAAATTCAAGTCACAAACATACAATTTTCACCAAATTATTGAAGAAAAAAGTTAGGTTAATCGTATACTTATGGTCTGTCAAATTAAACATGGTCTTTCAATTTCATCCCCATTGGCAATGACATAAGGTTCATGCACTATAACAGTCAACACACCCACAACATCTGAATATATAATCAAAATGGAGATAAAAATTTAATAAAAAAATCAACCAAAGACAATATGAAGATAAATGGTTATCATGTTCAAATACAAAACATGCATTTATTTTGACTACTAATCAACTAAATAGCCGTATCTATGAGGATGCTCAAGAACTGCTTCAGAATCAATGAGAGACAATTCATACATGGGGATTGAAAAAACAATCAGCATGGGTGTTCATTCTCCTCATCAAGAAAAACAACTTGTGTGTGTGATAAGTAACCATTGCTTCAAAAACATTCAGTGCAACAAAAAAGAGATACATCTCATTAACATTTCCTTCAACAACCAAGTCCTCAAAGAGAGGGGATCAAAGGTCGGGAAATAGTTGCTTGAATATTATTCCCCTGCAGATAGATGGATGATGAGAATTAGAGAATCATGAAGAACTAATAAATGAGAATACAAAATTTACAATACTCAGATATCTATCTGTTAGTACTATTTCAATTGATTTCATCATAGATGGTTTAACATCATCATATATTTTCAAAAGTCTCACAACCATTACTTTCAAAAACCAAATTCTTCTTGCATGAGTAAATGATAACACACAATCATTTTCTTTTTCCATTGTTATTTGCTTACATTAGGTATAGATAGAGTGTTATATGAGGCCTCATTCAATATGGATATATATACATGTAAATGACATCAAGTGTATATTAAACCATTAAAAAATTCAAGTACATCATGTTAGTCTATGACGCAAAAATGAATAATTTTTTATGTGATTTTCCAATCCAACAGATATGGTAAGCTGCACCAGTTAGCATGTATTATGAATTTTGGTTAAGGTCATTCGATTGAGCTGCTATGACCTCATGTAATGGAGAAAACAATATTATTAAATTTCCACCAAATACTTGCCAAGAATAGTCAAGTCTACAATGAACTAAAATTGCACATGAGAGGCTGCATGAAATGATAAGGAATGTCACCTAAATTTTGATAGAGTCTCTGACAAAGAAAAATATAACACTCAAAGCTTATAACATAAGTAAAGTAGATTTAAAAGAAAAAAATTAAAAGGGACAATGATCGGATTAGGCGTGTCTTAGCGTCGAAAATACGCAATTTCATACGTCATACTTCAGAAAAAACGTATAATAACGTATTAATTGTCTAATCTTTGCCAACTATTCGCGTTTTCAATGTGTCAGTGTCCGAGTCATGCCCGATGTCTACACAACAAATAAAAAATACAGCTAATTATTAAATAAACATGCCTTCAAATGCATAATGAGCATAAACAATCAATTAACCATCATTCTACTAACGGAGAGTATACAGCGCCTTGACTCGATACAAAAATTTATATGTCGTGCAAGCATAACTTTGATGAATAAGTAGAGTGTTACATATCAAACTAAACAACAAATGATTGTGATAACTTGTCACTGTCAATGAATATAAGATTGAGATAAATCAAATAAATAAAATAAAAAAGGTAGAATATTAGTAGTGTGGTCCAATAAATAAATTCAAAGGGACATAACTTGAATAGCTAGCACATAGCATAGAGACAAAATATATGAAAGTAATGATTATATCTCCCTGATTTAAAATTAAAAATGACAAATTAAAAACAAATGACAACCTCAACATTAAAAACAAAGTGACAAAGAATTAATAAACAATATCAATGCCTTTTATATTAACTTAGATAATCAATCATATAGGTTACATCTATCATTTATTCAAAATATAAACACCATACATCACCAGTGGAAATAAACATAATACCCGAGGTTTTAATTTTTAAATCCTACATGATAATCATAACAAAAATGGATAGCAAACCCTTATTAAATTGACAATACAAAAACTACTATATAAGGACTTATACAACATATGTTTATTAAAACAAAATGAGTCGAACTATCCATTGATATTTGGCCTCTTGATCACCTTCCCATGATCAACACCCTTGTCCATCTTCCTTTTACCATCGAAGCTATCACTTTTATCTAGTGGAACTTGTTCAATTTTATTAAAATCTTCATTAAATGGTTTCAGCTTGCCTTCTTCATGTGGCTGGTTCAAATTAATCATTGTCCAAACCAATAGGTTTCTGTAGACGATGGAACAAATTAGTTGCTTGAATAAATACCACAAGGATGGGAGATGACAATTCAATAATAATACTTAATATATTCAAAATACTCGGTAACATCTCTAACCTTTTCATGTGAGTTAGATATGTATATATCACAAAACATTTTGATCATTGATGTGTCGTTACACATCTCCAAAACATTGAAATATCGTGAATCTAACTCAACATTTATTTGAACTTTAAAAAGAAATAATTCTCCATTTAATTCAGCAACTTCTTATAGACAGTGAGAGCAACCTTCATTCTACAAAATAAAAACTCTAAACTTTATGAACTCAAACATGTATGTTTATAAACCTTTAGAGACATATATATTTGTAGATCTATGAGTGTGTGTACACACACACACACACATATATATATATATGGGTTTTGCTAGAAGACACCTTTTATGAAAGTGTCTTTTAGCAACCCACACCTCAAGGTGTGATTTCCACTTTTTAGTTATAGCTTTGCTAAAAGACACCTTCATAAAAGGTGTCTTCTAGCAAAACCCTACACACACACACACACACACAGAGAGAGAGAGAGAGAGAGTGATATAAGTGCATGTATACATATAAATCTATCAATCTATATACATGATATACCATGGCAGCCAACAAAATGGATATCTCCCAAGCCATATTTTTCACAACTCTATCCAACATCAAGAATACAGTCCCATCATCCAAATACCTAACTTTAAGTTTTACCCTAAACCTTTGATTATCAATAAAAAGGTGTAAACACACAAACCATTGTGAGTTAATGAGTAATAATAGACCAAGACATCATAACTATATTAAGAATTTATTTAAAATAAATTAATAGACAATAACCTAATGATACATAAAAAATAATAATATTATAAATCTAACTATGAATGACATACCTTGGAAATTCTCTTCACACATCATCTTTGTACCACATGTCAACACCTTCAACCAAAGAGTCAATTGAAGCCAAAACTATAAATTCATCTTCCAATTTAAAATTCACTAATTCACCTTAAGTCTTAATGTCAACCTTGCCATTGAATTCCTCCAATTGAATGAGGAGTGATGTTTCATCGGAATTTAAATCCATAGAGACAATAATGCAAGGCAGTAGACAATAATGTAAAAAAATTATCACATGAGGTCTGATATATATATATATATATAGAATAATAGAGGAAGATAAAATGAATAAGACATTGGATTGGAAATCAACATAATAAGAGAAAACTCAATTGGTCAACAACAATACTGTGGTCATACATAAAGTATTTCTAGAATGTTTTTATAAGTGAAGAATTCAAAAATATGTGAGTTAATTCAATTATAAATCCTTGTACACCAAATTAGACATACATATATGACTCATCACTAAATTAAAATAGGTAAGTTTATTTCCAATAAGATTTGGATTGCCCCAAACAACCAATATAACCACAATCTTATTAATAAGTTAATTAGGCATTAATAACTGCTTATTATAACTACAACCTTAATCCCCAAACAACTAATTAACCAAAAAAACATAAAACGATTCACCAAGCTAATCCAAGCTTATCCAACTCAATTGTTACTAAGCTTTATTTCACCAAATTCAATATGACTATGAAACGATTATGACTACGAAACCATTCATAAGTTTTAGTTCACCAAATAAGGTATCTATCTTATTCTAAATAAAAAAAATCTTATCGCGGGACGACGACCTAAATTGCCATTACAACAATTCAAAAAAATTTAAGCACAATCCAACAACATATCAATTTAGCTAAATCTTTTACTTAGATCTTCTTAAGTCTATGAACATAGTAAATACATCTTACACAACAAAGGAAAAGGACTAAATTATCGATTTATAGTAACTCCTCCACCATTATTGGTCAAAATGTACTAAAATTATGTTGAATTCAAAAGCTTGTATAGGATAATGAAGGGGATTGAGGAGGGGGTGAAGATTTTGGGCAATGATTTGTTTATATATAGGTAACAAGATGAAACAAAACAAAAAAGCTTATTGGTCATACAACATAAATTAGCAATAATACCATCTAATTCAACAATTGTGTGTGTATAACCTTCTTACCTTTCATCTCAAATATGAATTCGAGGTTTAATAAGAGGTTCTTTCTTACTAAGATTAAAAATACAACAATGTATTGTGGTTCTTTTTTTGAAATTAATTATATATTTAGGCTTTTTGAAATGAAAGAAAAGAAAGAAGGAGACCCTAGGTGTAGCCTGCACATAATTTTGCCAACAGTCACTTCAATAAACAAATGGTGTAGGAAGGAATGCAAAGTAATAAGTATTTAGAATCAATAGTGTTTAGTTTAGTTTTTTTTATACTTTGAAACCCTTGGTTGATATTACCAAAAGGGCAAGACTTAGTACGATATGTGATCGATCTTCTACTTAAATTAACCCAATATTTTTTTAGGGAGAAATTAGCCCAATGTTGGCAATATATTTTCTTTTAAGAAAATATATTTAATATTGATTTTATTATTCTATTGATGGTAAAATGGAAAATATATTTCCTCACACAAATGAGGAAAAACTTCAACAAATTTTATTTTCAATACCAAACAACTAAACAAAATAATTCACTGTCATGTTTTTTTACTTTCTCTCTTTTAATGTTCTCCTCTTTTTTTTCTTCGAATTAAGTAGGAGGTAGATTGAGGCCGTAGATGCTACTAGATACATGTGTGTAACAGGTCAGGTTGATTTGGATTCTAAAGGGGAAAAACCAATTAAACATAATTATTTTTTTAAGGAAAACTAAACATGGTTGATCTAATAATCCAAGAATATGGGGAAGGAAATAAAAAATGGAAAGAATTATAAAGGTAATTGTAGGGAGAATATTCCGCAAGAGAAGAACAAGAAGGTAATTGATATTTTTCCTTTAAATGCTCAATTTTAATGGACTGTAACCAAACCCTAAGCTGCACCCAGAACATAATATGATGTGAGAGACATAGAGCTTTTATGGGTCAAATGATGCTAATGAAAAAAATTCAGGGTGTGAAAAACAGAAATAAACTTGAATATTGGGCTTAAATTTAACAAGTCAGGGTGTGCAGATGCACACCCTCAAACCTGTTGGATCCGCCCATGTCTATCATTAATGGCAACGCTTTACCATTGATAGCGATCCTCAATAAAAAATCCAAAATTGAAAGACATTTTCAGGATTGATTCTCAAAAGTAATAATCTATACAGGTAATCACTGTCAATCTAAGGCGTAATCAACAAGGAAGTCAAATGACGACAAAATTCGATGATGAACATACGAGAAAACAATGCAACATCAAATCTTAATAAGTTATGTAATCAATAGAAAAACTATAATGGTCAAGTTAATAGAAAAAAAGAGCAGTGAATTGTGACAGTACACATGATCAGAGTGTTGTGAAGTGTGAACTATGAGGTGCGTGCATGAACTGTGAAGGGTTGTTCATACACTAGATGATAGGGACAGTGTAGATGAACTGGTCCAAGTAGTACCTAATGTGGAGGGCAGGCCCAAGATATGACAGGTCTACTATAGGAAACAATCTTTAGAACAACAAAACTTCAGATTGAAGACGTGTCTGAGCGTTTGACACGTGTTGGTGTTTTTGGACAATGGACACCAACACGACATTGGAACTTGTATGTTGTAATCACATACATATTACAATCATTTCTACTTTCTTAAGTCATTATCGGTGTCTACATGTCGCTGTCGTTCCTAATGTTCATGTTAGTGCTTATTGTTTTGATGAACTTGTTTTCATGAATTCTCTCGAACAGTCACACAAGTGTTTATTGTGTAAATACTTTGATATATCAGGAAATCTTGTTATTTTGTATTTTGATTGACCTTTTTTGTTACAGGGTCTTCCTCATCTTGGAATGATCGATGTTCCGGTCTATGATGGGTCATGGACTGAATTGGGATCAGGGGTGAACCCACTGTATGGCTGAGTGTGGCTATAACACACCATAATATTATCCAATAACTTTTTTTTATATACTAGACCGAAATCACTAATTATATACTATATATGTCGCTAATTTTGCACAATCTTATGCATGGCCTAACAGTAGATAGTCCTTTAACTAAAGGCGCGTTCGTGGTTCAACTCTCTAACACCTCTATTTTTTAATAATTTTTTTTCTAAAAATAATAAAAAATGGGTTAGAAGGGCTATATCTACTTTTCAAACATTCTGAGCTAGGGCTGGACATTGGTCGGCCACAGTCGAATTTCCGGTGAAAAACCCCAACCCAAAGGCAATCGTGGGTGAGATTATACCATCCATCTCCATCCGTTCTAGCTTACAGTTAAGTTCGATATCAGTTTTTTCGGGTGACGATTTTATATGGGCGGTTTGTTCGGATTCTTCAAAGCTTCTAACAACAGGGATGAAACTCTGAAACAGAAAAAGAACAGAGATGAAACTTAAGTTGAAACTTGAATGAAACTTCTGATTGATATGAAATAGAGATTGTTTCTTCAAATCAACATGTAGAAAATACAGATGAAATAAATAGAGATGGAGAGAAGATGGAGAAGAACACTCATGAGGGAGATAGTGAGAAGAAGTGTCGCCGTTGTGTTACAGTGTGAGGGAGATAATGAGATGAAATTAGGGTTTATTATCTCAGTGGATTGGATTTTTATTGGGCTTGATAAAAATTATGGGCTTCATAAACCAAACAACATAAATGATCACTTTTAATAATTAAATAATATAAATATGTGCAGTATACGGTCGGATACAGGCTCTGTTGGGTTCATACCACCCACCCATAACCGACCGTAGTAATCCATCCAGAACCGGATTTGTTCACCTGCCCAACCCGAAATAACCGTTTGAACCGACCAGCACGCGAATGAGCCTTACGGACCAGACGGTTCAGGCCGGAAGGGACTTTTCTGCCCACCCCTATTTTGAGCTGACCTAATTTATCTTTGCATCTTTGCTTTATATTATTGTTTTGGAATAATTGTGATTAAATGGAATATTTCCATGTCCATTAACAATACTACTAAAAAGAATGGGTTAAATATGTTTTTGGTCCCTATAAATATGTCAACTTTTTGTTTTAGTCCCTCTAAAAAATTTCTTCAACTTTTAGTCCCTAATTTTTTTTCTTTCAATCTTCACTTTTGGTCCCTCCTTTAAAGTAAACTCATATGTAGAATTCATATTTTTGAATAAAATTTTGCAGAAAAATCCATAATATTATAAGAATCTCTAAAAAAAATTTAATATGGATTTTTATATTTTTTACGGTTAAAAATTCATATTTAATTTATATTTTGTTATAAAATTACAACTTTTTTTAGAAAGACTTTTACAATTTTCTACACATTTCTGCTAAATTTCATGAAAAAAAAAATACAAAAACTAACTTAAAAATAGGGACCAAAAGTAGTGATTGGAAATTTCATAGGGACTAAAGTTTGAAGAAATTTTTTAGAGGGACTAAAATGAAAAATTGACATATTTGTCGGGACCAAAAACATATTTAACCCAATAATACTTATAGTTAATCCGGTTATGTGTGTCTTATAAAAATAACAGAGTAAATAAGCAATTACCCCCCCCGAAATTGTAAGTTTCGTCAATTATCCCCTGACGTTAACAGAACTTCAATTACCCCTTTGAAATTGCACAACGTTAATCAATTTACCCCCTCCGTCAAATTATTATGTT
>Ga0315915_1000043_pt1 | contig 79175 bp, 56 predicted proteins | sample MpolbnodulesMG_FD_207738 | JGI IMG/M metagenome (GOLD analysis project Ga0315915, IMG submission 207738) | Medicago polymorpha root nodule microbial communities from Los Angeles, California, United States - branched nodules | ecosystem: Host-associated > Plants > Roots > Nodule | place: USA... | reverse complement strand
TTGATGAGTCAATAAATTAGTGTTTTTAATATATTATTTGAGTCCGTTTTATTTAGATTTGATTTCGTTTTATTTAATATTATTTCCTTTTTAGAATTATTTTACTTCAATTGCAAATTAATATATTTCAGGAACAAATATATTCTAAAGATTAAGTCTTGGAGCAAAAGAAAGGGGTTTGGAGCTGATTCGGGATGAAAATACGAAGATTCGGTACAAAAATATGACGTCCCCCAAGTCAGAAGCTTGGCACGGCCCGTGCCACTAAAAGGGTCAATAATCCACCGCCACTTGTCAAGAATATGGGTCTGCAAAACAACATTATGCAATAGAGACACACATTCGGATACCAACTCCTCCTCCAATGCCAACATACGCCTCCTTCACACCCAAGCTCCACTGCCCTCAACCCATCCTCTCCTCTCCATCTCCTGCACCGTCACCCATTTGTCAACTGCTAGATCAAAAAGGCGAGGAAATTGCACCTGTAATGGCACACCCCCCACCCAATTATCCATCCAAAAAAAAGTGTCACCACCTCCACCAACCACCCTACGCACATTATCTTCAAACCAACTCCCCCTCCACCCAGGGGCGGAGCCACCTATTGTCCAGGGGGTTCAGCTGAACCCCCCTAGTTTTTATATTTTACCTCAATTACCATATGTTTTTCTATATGAACCCCCTCATGTATGAGTCTTGCACCTTCTTTGCACCAAGCTCTCTCTTCCGTGCACCCAACCAAAGACACAACTTCTGTACTATCACACCTACCTACCAGTTTTTGTGCTGTCCATATTTGCCTTTCCTTGTAGCACACTGACAATCTATCATTTTGTCTTTATTTGATTTAACATTATTTAATATAGTTTATTCTTTAATCTTTCCAAACTACATTAGTTGTGTTTTATTTAAATCATTCAAAATCATTAAAAGTAGAGCATTATAACATGGAACCCAGGTATTCTATCAAAACATGCCTACTATGTTAATGTGATTATTTTATCAATAGCTTCAAACTTCATACATATAACAGTATTATATAATGATTTAATGATATTTGATTTCTTTGTCATAAAAAAAAAGATCTTTCATTTCTTTAGTTCTCTATTTTTTGTACTTTATGTTCCAAATAAATGTTATTTAAATATATAAAATAATTTAAAATAACTATTCTGTATACTACTTTTAACTATCCTATGACAATGATATCACTAATTTTCACTAATTTTTTGTTTAAAACAATCAATAGTTCCCTAAACAAAATCAACAGTTATAATTTTATATAAAATAATAATACATGAAATTAAAAAGTCTGCATCTCTATAGCACTGACACTTCTAATCAAACATGTGTTCGGTGTCCGACAGTGACACAATACTGACACATGTGATTTACATTCAATTTTTAAATTTTCTTCAATTACTATCAACGACGGCGTGTCTATATCGTGTTCAAGTGTTACTGTTTCATAAGTCTGCACCCCTTGACCTAGGGTCTTGGCAACGCCACTTCCTCCACCAACCCAACACCGCGGCGAATGCTAGAAATCATCCGCCACCACGAAGAACTATCTCTCCCACCCTCCTTCAGCCGCCCCCTTCCTCCCCATATCTAGCCTTTAAAACCGGTACCATAAACCATCTTGATCAACCAACATATGCCAACACCACTTCCCCAAGAGGGCTACATTAAATTCCCTCAACCTCCTAAACCACCCTCCTCTCTCAATAAACAAACAGAGTCCCAATCCACCCAAGCAATTTTCCTAAAATTCTCACCACTTCCCCAAAAAAATTTAAATAAAGATTCGATAGAAGAAATTATACCTGCGGGGGCCTTGAATAATGAAAGAAAGTAAACCGGAAGAGATGACATGACATATTTCAAGAGAATTAGGCGACCATCAAACGAGAGAAATTTACTTTTCCAGCTCGACAATCTAGAAATAATAGAATTCAAAATCGGTTTCCAAAAGTCTAACCTCCGAGAATCACATCCTATAGGCATCCCCAAGTACACAAACAGAAATGCTCCCACACGAAATTTTAAAACCAAAGCGGCCTCATGTAACCAAGAATATGAGACATTGACTCTTGTCAAAATACTTTTATTGAAATTCACCTTCAAGCCCGACACATGTTCAAAATTCATTAACAACGCCCGTATAGAACGCACATTGAACCAACACTTTTCACCGATGATCAATGTGTCATCAGCGAATTGGAGATGAGACAGACACACTGCAGAGGCACCATTTCCCACATAATAACCTCGGAATAGCCCCGCCTCTATTAACGACACCTTAAGAACATTAAATCCTTCGGCAACCAATAAGAAAAGAAACGGAGACAAAGGGTCACCCTGACGAAGTCCTCTCTCCATAGGAAATTCATTTGTTGGGCACCCGTTCACCAACACCGAAGCTGTGGCCGTTCCAATGCATGCAGACATCCACTTCCGCCAAAGAGTCAGAAAGTTCATTTTATGCATCACCTTATCCAGATAATTCAAATCAATTGAATCATAAGCCTTTTTGAAATCAACTTTAAAGAGCAACGTATCTTTATGTTGGCGTCGTGCCTCATCTACCGCCTCATACGCCACCAAAATACCATCCAAAATTTGTTTACCCATAACAAAAGCTGACTGAGAGTCTGAGACCACACTTCCTATAACTACCTGAAGTCTGTTTGCAAGGATCTTAGCTAGCACCTTATACATACACCCCAATAAAGATAAAGGTGTGAAATCATTTACCCGTTGAGGACTATCGACCTTTGGAATGAGTGAGATAAATGTTGCATTCACTCCCTTTATCAACCTGCCGTTACGATGAAATTCCAACACAAAACGCATGAAGTCATCCTTTAACTCCGGCCAAAATTTCTTAAGAAAGCCAAAACTAATACCATCCGGTCCTGGACTCTTGAAACTATCACAATCCCATACCGCTTGCTTAACCTCTTCCAACGTAAAAGGACGAATAAGAGAGCCCGACTCCACCATACACAACTGGCGGAACTGAAGCCCCTCCATCCCTGGCCGATCCAAGTCAGTGACTTTGTAATGAGAAGAAAAAGGTTGAAAAACGGCATCACGAACATTTTGAACCCCGTCAATTTGAACATCGTTAACCTGTAACATCTGAATCGCATTGTGTCGTTTCCTTGAGGACATTATTCTATTAAAGTATTTCGTGCTAGCATCTCCTTCTTGTAACCACTTCTATCACACCTGCTGCCAACACATGCTTGTTTGAATGCGCGACATAGAATGCAAAGACTCGGAAAGGTCGTGAAGCTCGACCACTTCCTCCTCCAAAAGGGCAGATGTCTCCTCTTTTGTGTCTAGGAACGACATCCGTTCTTTCACCGTATTGCACTTCCCTTCCATATTCTGCGCATGTCGCTGATGCCAATCTTTCAATATTAAAAGAACCCCATTTTTCCCAAACAAACTGAGCATATCCAGGAAAATCCGCCCAACATTTGAACATACGAAGAGGTCGTGGCCCCCAATTGTCCACATCTACTGACAAGACCAAAGGGACGTGATCTGAGAGACCCCGTTGGTTAGCCACCTGAATGCAATTCGGCCAAGCAGAACACCAATTTACCGACAGCAGATACCTATCCAACCTACTCATCGAATGCCCATCTCCACGGTACCAGGTGAATAATCTCCCGCAAATCGGCAAGTCTACCAACAATCCATCGTCTATGAATTTATTAAAAATTTCATCGTCTATGATAAATAGTTGTTTCATTCAAAACTCAAAACAGTGAATTTTCGTTGCATATCTTAATAATATACAAACATGAAACAACAAATAGCACAAAATCTTGTACCAATCCTAGGTGTCACAATTCTAAGCCACCCTAAAAAAATCATCATATTTATAATCTCATTTTATCATCACTTATAGTAACAGGGACCACAAAACCATAACAAATTCAAATTGACACAATAAAAAAAACATCAAAAATCAATTTAGATCATAAAAATTTGAATGGTAAAGATTTCCCTCTAAGAAATGTCATTTTCGGATGTATTATTAAGTAAAAGACAAATGCTCAATTTGAAATGAAGCCCAATTATGTTAAGCCCAACACTCAAACACTCCTCTTTTCAGAACCGTTAAATGCAAAGGCAACAAAAAAGGAAAATTTTCAATAGTTTAGTTACAACAAGTTTATGTATAGATTATGAGTAATTTTTAATTTAAATTTTTAAACCAAAACTGTGTTGTTTTTATTCATAATTGTATAATTGATTTTGTGTTTCTCATCACTGTAGATTTAAGTGTCTTCTTCAATTATATGATTGAGTTAACTAAATATTGAAAATATACAAAATGGATAAAAATTCATGGCCCTGGGTAAATAAATAAAAAAAAAGATGTAAAACACTGCACGAGAGACTTCCAAAATCTTTCTTTGCACAATGTATTTTCAGTCTTTCACTCTCTTAATAATTTACAAACAATCTCTATTTTTCAATGCTAACCTCAAACAAATCAATATTTCTTATACATGAGGGGATATAAGTATTTGATGATAGTTTAAAATTTTATATTCCCTAAACATGGGGGCTATAAATATTTGATTTAAGTCCAAAATTTCATATTTTTCAAACATGGGGCTATAGATATTTAGTTTATGTTTCTATTCATATTGTGATTAACGATTGTATTAATGTTAAAGTCAGTAACTCCACTCACAATTCAAACTCAATTCAAAACCCACACTTTCACCCTATTTTCACTTTCACTAATATTGGTGTTGCTTTTAACTTATGTGGTCATTTAATCATTATTAGTCAGGGTTATGTAATTGTTTTAAATTAAATTGAACTATATGTCAAATGATGACATCTTTATTTTGATGATGACAACAACATCTGATTTGTCTAAGAAGTTCATTATATGTTTTTATTTTGGTGGTACGTTCAGATTAATAATTTGTTTACGCTGCAAAAAAATCTTTGTTCGCCCGTGTGCTGCACGGGTGGAAATCCTAGTCAATGTAGAATCATCGAGCAGAATCACTTGATTCACTAACAGTGAATTTTCGTTACATATCAATGTACAGTTATTTTATGATTAATTGAGCTTGAGCATATCCTTTAAATAAAATAAAAATAAAATGATAGAATATCAGATTATTTGTCTCTTTCTGACAAAACTGTAGATATTTTCAAAAAAAAATCTAGTGATAAAGAGGGGCTTGATCGTGTCAAAATATGATAGGTGGAGACCATAAAAAGAGTTGAGTTCACTTCAGAAACAAATTGCCTCGTATTCATGATTCGTGTCTTTCTAAGATTGAGAACCACAATCAGACAAACAAAGTACTAACACCTTTCTTCCTAAACTTAACCATATAGATTGTGACCCTTAACCCAATCTTTTTAGATTATTATTATTGTTTTTTCTTCTCTTCTTTCACTTCCTCTGCTTCTTATGTTCCTGTTTTGGCTTGTTCTGTTTCAGAATCATTAAGCAGGTGTTATATTTAAGGTAAGTAACTGCAACTCACAATATGTCTAGGTTTATTGGTCAATTTGTGATGTTGTTGTAAAAAAGTATTCTGCTACTAACATGTATAAAGGGTTTTGAGTTATTTGAATTTATCAACCGACAAAAATATTTGTGAAAGCAGTTTATAGTTTGATTTCATTTTATGTTTTATTGTAGATATAAAAATAATATATATTTATATGATAAACACATATGATATAAGTGTTTAATTAAGTTGTTTATCCAAACATGATCTTAATATATGTTGAGCTATGATTAAATTGTAACTTACACATAAGTTGATAACGTTTTTTTAAAAGTACAACTCGATGAGATTGAATAATTTCTGGTAAACTGAAAATCAGTGCTGAATTTTCTTTAATTCTAAATGGTGAGTTTGTAGGAAACTATTAGTATTTAATGTAATAAGTTGGATGTATTAGTATTCGCTTATAAAAAAAAAATTGGATGTATTCAATAGTTTTACACCTAATTTCATTTTTGACTTGTTTTCAACCAAAAATCAATTTCAATGGTGTTGACCTTTCAACTCAGGCAGGCCCTAGGCCACTCCTTAGAGTTATTGGTTGAATGTGCCCATGATGTATGAAGTTGAGTCCAATGTTTTGGTTCTCCTTTGAAATCTTAGTATCTGATGCCTTGAGTAGGACCTGCCATCAATTAAATGTTGTAAATGCATAGTCATGATCATCAACATGAAACTGATGCAACTGCTTACTGAACTTCTTGTTAAGATATGAATTGAGTTATATACAGCTAAGAGTAATATATGAAAGATATGATTTTTTTTTTTTTAATGGAAAAATAGCAAACTTTAATTGGTTTTTGTAAAAAACCTTAAAACGACTCTTAAAAATGAACAGAGTAATTCAACACTGACATTTGTCTTCATTGTATTACTTAGACTACATCTTAGATGCACAAGAACAGGTTCAAAATAAACTCACAACTTTACTAGTCAATTTAGACACATGTATATCACATTTCTGGTGTATTACTTTGTAATTGCAGTATCTATCGCTGTTCATTTATCTTGACTGATCTGCGGTATTGGAGTGTCTACATGATATATTATTTGCCATTGGCAACAACAATATTTTGGGTTTTTCTTTGTTACAATTTCATGTCAGATCATATTATTTCTTCTTCTAATCTTAGCTTTTAGAAAGCTCGCATTTATTTTGAATTCAACCTTTTAGTTTGCAACTGATTTGTTTGGATTGCCGAAATTTCATGAATTTTTATTGAAACTATCCAAAGTTTTGGTGGTTCTGATAAACTAACTTGCTCGTGTGAGTCCTCGAGGGCTCTGTTCTGGCGCACTAGTCTTAACATAATTGTGCATTCCATGATAGCAAAACATTTTATGCCCCATTATCGTTTAATGTGTGAAAATCTCTAATTTAATTTGTTTTCTTGTATTCTAAAGAATGCATGTTCTAATTTTTTTTTTTTAATTTGTTATTTTTTGACAGCCAGGATTGTTACTATGTCAATCGCACCGATTGATAGCATGACCTCATTAAGTAGTGATCTCTTCTACGACATATTACAACGACTTGATGGCCCTGCATTGGCTAGTTTAGCTTGTACATGTGAAGCATTTTGTTCCATCTCAAAAGAAGAGAGTTTATGGGAAAATGTATGTGCATCCATGTGGCCTTCAACCAATAGGGAGGATGTCAAAAGTTTAATATCATCCATTGGCGGTTTCAGAAAATTCTACGCCGATTGTTTTCCTCTTATTGTAAACAAGGAGGTAGGAGAGTATCAGTGGAACAACCATCTTGAGTACCCAGATGATTGGACTGAAGCCGAATACTACGGAGATACAAATGAATTCGAAAGCATCACCCCATCAGATTTTGTTTCCATTGTAGACATTAGGTTTAAGGAGAAACCAATCTGCTCCAAAGTTCTATCTGGAATTCCAAACGCAAACGATAACGGTGGTTGGTTCTACAACTGTCCTTTTCGTATCGATCTTCTCACTTACGCAGATAGAGATGATAACAATGATGGGGAGGTGACCCTTTCTGTTTCCGACGGTCTTCCACCGATTACATCAATGGAAAGGGAAAGGAAAGACGGGAAACTATGGCACGAGCTTCGTGATGGTCTGCTTCTTAGTTGGATATTAGTAAACAAGAAAATAAAGCAAGCGGCTAATCTTGCTAGCTGGAGTCCTCTTGACGGTCAAAGACATTGGCCGACGGATAAAGACTTTGTCATCCGATTCGGATCGGTTCTACCGGCCAAAGACATTCTTCCTTCTCAAGTAGTGCAGTGTATCCTTGCTATGAAGTTTAGAGTGGTTCACATCGAAGAAGAGGGGTTTGAAACTACTCTAAAATTAACAGAACTTAGCATGCAGTTGGAAGACATGGAAGGTGCTCATGTTAATGGAAAAAACAGTTTGCATATTCTTAAAGAAGCTCTTAGCTGCAGAAGGAGCAAAAATTATAGTGAAGTTATTGAGTCTTGTCATATGTACTCAAAAGTGCAAAATGAGTTAAAAGAGGAGAAGATGAGGAGTGAAAGTAGATTGGATACACTTTGTATTTTAAGTGGCATTGCTGCTTTTATGACATTCTGGTACTATGTTTTGTGAAGTAATTGTAGGATTTTGAGGACTCCTTTTTGTAAGATAAAATTCCTAATAAAGTAACTAGTTGATGAAAGTTTCACTGGTTTGAGATTTGAAATTGTCTTGGTATGAAACTTTTGCAAATTGACTCTATCAGCAGCTAGTATTACAAATATGTTTGACTGTTTTCTCCATCAGTTAAAGAATTACAAAGATCATGCAGGGATTAAAGTGCTTCAGGCTGTCTCCAAATTGTCGCAGAGTCCAGTCCAAACAATTTGTGACCCAATTGCTTCACACAATTTGACTCAAGTGCTTACTTTTACTTTCTTTTTTTAGAAAGTAAAAAAAAGTTAATACTGTCAAAAATTTATAAAAAGTGACCCCTTTCACCTAACAAATCAATTTTGTTAAGATAAGTCAAACATAATATAAAGGTGATTGCTCATCCAACCCCCTAAAATTGCAGGCTCTTATTGGAAGCTAACTTTCGGTAGTGTTTGTTTAGATAAAATATACTATCGGAAGCTAGCTTTCGACGGTGCATTTTGCTAGATTTGAGCATATGAGGAGGGGAGATGAACAATCACCCAATATAGACACTTATTATTGTATCAACGCATGTCGATTTGGGACACATATCACTTATTTTCATGCATCAAACACAATAGTCCTAGACGTGAGGGGATAGAATTGGAAATGAGTTTATTAAAAGTGACACCTCATATCATAAACCGATTTTGCAAAGATAAATTAAATCAAAAATATAAAAATCTACTAATTGTATCCCATATATTCCATCCATAACAAAGTATAAACAAAACATTCATTCTAGTTACACCCCTTGAACATAAGGCTACAGCCCCAATTTGACGAAAATGTTTTTCAACTCTTTTTAAATTTTCAACCTTACTCTCTCATATTTCTTCCTCATCTTCATCTTCCTTTCAAACCCATTTTGTCATGCTCACTTTTTGTGTTCAAATTTTCTCCTATGTTTCTAGTGTTTCATTATTTCAATGTTAATATATGCATCAGATAGTGTGAGGAATGTGGATCTGTTAGACTGTTACGTAATTGCGATGAGAATGGTATTCACCATATTGTTATTGGTGTCACAGTCATAATTACCAAGAATATTAGGGGTGTTCAAAACCGAACCAATCCAATAGAAAAACCGCAAACAGAATCAATCCAAACCGAAACCGCAAAAAACCGCATTTGGTTTGGATGTATTCGGATCACTTTTTTACTCAACCACATAGTTTGGTTTGGTTTGCGGTTTTCATTTTACGAACCAAACCAAACCAAACCAAACGGCATCATAAGAAAACTTAAATTAAATCTATGTCACCTAGACAAATATTCATAGAAACTCAATGAAAACTTTTATAAAATGACATTTTTTTTTTTGTTAAGTTTCTTCTTTGCTTTTTATTTCAAAAATGTATTTATGTGCTACTTGAACTTTTAGAGAATGATAAAATCTTAATATTTTATGTTTCTTACATAATAGAATTACTTTGTGTCCACGTTTTTAATTTCTTGTAGTGATTGTTGGAAACATTGCTGAAAATATGTTGTGTTTTACCTTTTTAACTTGATTTTAATGTTGAAAACAAAAAATTATATTATCTCAAAAAAACCACACCAACCGATCCAACCCAAACCGCATTGGTTTGGTTCGGATTTTATTTTAAAAGTCAACCGAACCAAACCGCATATTTTTTTATCTTGCGGTTCAGATGACTTTTAGTCTCAAAATCGAACCAATCCGCACTGCGAACAGCCCTAAAGAACATGGAACGTAAAATTGAATCGTGCTATGAAATTGGAAAATATTTTAAAGATTAATTTAGTAGATCAACTTAGCCACCTTTTACCTTCATATTACAATTTTGTTCCTTCGTTGGCTTATGTGAATTCAATGGTTTAAAATTCAAACCCACTTGAGTTGTCCTGATGGTATTGACTTGGGATTTAGGAGTGTGCCCCTCCTCAAGGTCTCAGGTTCAATTCTCTCCAGTGTTAATTTAAGTGGGCTAATTTAGCTTCTTCAAAAAAATGGTTTAAAATTCACGTATATTGAAAACATTTCTCAATATATTATGAAATGTATTTTATTTTTATATTTTGTAATTTATATTGTAATAAAATATTTTTTTAGGGGATTGTAATAAAATTCTTATTTTATTTTATAAAAATAATACTTTTTATTTTTTTATTTTTTATATATGAAGTTTTTGTTTAAGGATATTTATGATATTTTATTATACACATATTTTTTTATCATTATTTTATTTTAGTTTCTATCATACCAAACTACTTAATCTTTTCTTTCCTTTATTTTTCTTTTACAACCAAACAAAGCGTAAAGAGAGCGATGGCGAACTTTTCTTGTTTTCTTTTTTTTCTTTTTCAAGGATTTTATTTTAAAGGAAAGAAGTTTATAGCATTTTATAACTTAAAATGTGTCTAATACAATCTTATATTTCTACAAAAATCTGGAAACTAGTTGAGGGTGTGGGCGTTGTAGCTAATCTATGGGTTGTCTCATTTGCTTTTCTCATCAACAACTCAATACTAGAGACATAATATTGTTCAAAGATAGTTTTACAATTATGAATAATCATTCCAAAATTAGTAACATCCTGATATGCAGATGAAAAACTATCCATCATTTTTTTTTGAAGAGGCTAAAATGGAATATATTACCAACACAAAATGTCCTTCCTAGCACATGGTGTGCCAAGGAAAAACAGAAAGTCTGAAACAATATTTACAAAACAGGAAATAAACGACAACAAGAAAAGCTGAAAGAAAAAAACAAATTAACCGCAGCCCAACATTGCGAGGGGATTAAGCCACCAACCGTGATAATTGAAAGAGAACTGAATGAATTTCTCCTTCAACCACGAGAAAGGAAGTGACTTTATTTTGTCCACTATACGCATAGTCGAGCAATCTTTGTCATTGAAAATTATGTTATTTCTTTCTTCCATATTTCCCAGACAGTAGCAAACCAAATGACGTTCACAAATGTGTAACGCACCTGAGATCCACCACCACCATAACTGAGTGAAATGAACCCATCCTAAATCGATAGATCCAAAGTGTAATTGATGAACCCATTCTAAAGCTGATAACAATCCAAGAGCTTCGTCAACATGTACCTCATAGATTGGAGTAAACCATTCAGTTTTTGTCAAAACAAAAGTGCATGTATTATCCCTTACACAAACTCATATTCCCACTCTATTAGAAAGTTGGGAGGAAGAAGCATCAATATTGCACTTAAATATTCCTTCAGCTGGTTTGATTCATTTCACATTTCCTTCTAGTTGCAGTCGTGCACAAGATGTGTTACAAATCCTACATGCATCTTACCAATGATGAAGCATAGCATTTGCTCTCTCAACAACATAAACTTTAGCATCTATTTTCTCGTTCCACACTCTGTTGTTTCTTTGTTTCCAGATACTTCACAACAACCAGCAAAATAAAGTTGTATCTTCCTTAGATAAATTTTGTAATGCTTTGAAGATAATATTCTTGCTATCCATATCTTGTTGTATCAAAATAGAAATAGAAGAAAATATAGGCAACATACTCCAAACATTTAAACTACTTGGACATTGAAAAAAATAAATGAAGTGTATCCTCACTGCCCATCATACACAGTGTATATTTCATAGGACATGTGACTCCTTTATCTTTTAGACGTAGAGAAGTTGGTAAGCAATTCCTACATATTCGCCACATAAAGTTTTTTTTTTTTTTTAACCTTTGGTGGAATCTCAAACTTACAAATTAGATTTCAAGAGCCTTGTACCTTGAAGTGCAATGTATCAAGTAATTTTTGTACACAAAAACGGTATGCGCTACGAAACAGAGTATTCACCAAGGTTTTTTTTTTCTTTTTTCAGATGAGTCGATAGGCCATCATTGATGGATAGAGTGGTGTGTTCACTATATGTTCAACTACTTGCTGATCAAAAATTGATTGCATGAAAGGTAGATTTTAGTCCTTGCGATCATGTAGCATGCAATCCGAGACTTTTAGATCAACTAGAGGAAAATCTCCATCAACATGTGGGATAAGTATAACATCATTTGCAATCTACTTGTTATACCAAACCGAGATATCCTCACCATCACCTATCTTCCATCTGCTTTCAACTTTGGAAATAAATTTAGAATTACATATGATTCGTCATACAAAGTTAGGCTTATGTCAAAGTCGACTAATAAAAATTACATCTAGGATAGTATTTTTTTATTTTTTTCAAGGATTAGAAGTTTTTTTTATTTTTTTCAATGACTAAATTGGATATTACGAATTTTCTTAATCAAGCATGTATATATATTATATATGATTTAATTCGTGTATACCTACGGTGTAAAAAGTGGTACCATGACGTGATTCAATTAAATACATGTGAATGGATATGTTCCTGTTTGAATGGTGGAGGTTGGTTCAATGGAGATATATATGAGAGATTCACAATGGAAAGCATCAATTCACGCAATTAATTGTATGATGTTGTCATCTTTTGTTTACTTTCTCGTACTATCTACTTACCAAGGCTCTCAAAGAATATGGTGAATGGACCAACAGAGAACATGCAATGTAATCAAATGCAGAAGAGATGAATGTGGGGGTAGGATTTTGGATTCCTTGCCTGTGGTCAGCAGTCAAGAAATCCGGCAAGTCAGATTAAAATCGAATGGTGTTGGTAGCAGGGTCCTTTTACATTGCCATTGATTGAGCTATTTCTCATGCTGCCATGAAGAATTAATTGGCAAGTTTGAAATTCGCTGCAAAAGGCAAATTTAGTGGGCTAACAAACCTAGTAGTTAAGGAGGTATAGAATGAAGTATGGACCAGTTCATTAATTAACATGAGTTTTAAAATGAGGGAGAAATAGAATATGTGAGCTTCCACCCTACAACTCATGCATCATATATAGACACACACACTAACAACATACATACATCATGATGAAGCTTCTTCTATCTAATCTATGTTCCTAAATGGTTCTACAAATATACATAAATCATTCATATTTTTAAGAGTTTATTTGAAGTGTGTTATTGGCGTCAAACTATTTTTTTAAAGAGTAGATCAGATAGAGGAGAAAAAACTATATGAAAAACTATTAAAAATGATTTAGAGATTAATAAGTAGAATTCAAGTATGGTTAATGATAGAATATTATAGCATAATTTGATCTATGTAGTCAACTCCACTTAATAGGATAATACTTAGTTATTGTTGTTTTGTTTGTGTAGAAACTATTGGTGTAAAACTATTTTATATTGATATATACTTACAATTCACCTTTTTTTTCTTCATGGAAGTCCATTTTAAAATTATGTTTTAAAAATAAGTGTTTTTTAGAGGATGTTATAAAAAATAAGTGTTAAATCTTTGATTGTCGGTAAAAATAAAAGGGTCCTGCTAACTTGTGCCCTTAAGGCACAAGTTAAGAAGCTAAAAATGAAATTAAAATATAACTTTTGTATTGAAAAGATAAAATTATAAAATTTCAATACATTAATTGCACAATTTTCAAGAAAAAGTTTCTATGTTTAATTTCTAAACTTGTGTCTTAAGGGCACAAGTTAGCATTTCCCTAAATAAAATTAGTTTATACTCCCAATGTATCTCTACCTCTAAATTTGTGGCTTAAAGGCACAAGTTTTTCGTGTTTGTCTAACACGTGCAATATTGCACATGTTATATCAACTAAAAAAGAAAACTTTTTATTGAAAAACAATCATTATTTATTAAAAATATACATATTTAATATTAAATGCACAAGTTTCAATAAAAATTTACTTTTTTTAAACTAATTAATATGTGTAAATTTACACACAATAGAAAAACCATCATTTTTTTAACTTTAATACTAACTAAGCACTCGGTTGCTCCAACCTACCACCTCAATAGTCACTAATATTCATTCATTTCAAACAAATTATTAAGTGGAGTTGGTGAAAAAGAACCAAAGAAAGAGGGTCTATTAGACACTCTTCTACATGGAAAATGGTAAAGTGTGCAACAAATTAATTATATCCTCTAAGTTGAGTAGCAAATGAGTTTCTAAACATCACCAAATCGACATTTGTAACACATAAGGAGGGATCTATACAATATTGCAGCAACAAAATCTTATCAATAAACCAATATAAAGAAATGATTGAGTCTCTTAAACAAATGATTAGAAGTTCAATCCTCTTCAAAAAAAAAATCAATTGGATGGGGATAACTCACTTATGTGCTAACTGGTTTTTCAACAAAAATTAGTCACAGCTAAACGAATTTGTATCAATAACATTGTAACATAAAAAAAAATAGAGTTGTGCTTTAAAATCAATAAAAAAAATACACAGTTACCACCAGCTCATATTTGTATATCGTGCATACCAGTTAACAAATATTTTTAATTTGTTTTGTAACATATAGTATTATTTTGTTTTTACATAAGAAGCAAAAACACATTCATAAGACAAGCAAGCATGGAAAACACGCTCGTGCGTAATTCATGTGATAGAGTGTCATGCCATATAGCATCAATTAACCATTTTGTAACTATACTACGCGAATGAAATCACTGTTGTGATTTATTTCACAAAAAATACCGTAAAAACAGCCATAATACAGTGAATGTACTATGTTGGTTCTATGATTTGTTTGAGTGTTATGTATATGATTCTGAAGATCCTTTTAATAAAAACAATGTATATAATTATGTTGGTGTCTAAAAGGGATATGTATACTCTACTATTTTTCTCTCTTCTTCCCTCTCCAAACTTGATCTCTCTTAATCTTATTCCCTTTTTGATTATATTTTTATTTTTTAACTAGAAAAGAGAGTAAGATTAAGAGAGATAAGAAGTTTAAAGAGGAAAAGAGAATAAGAGGATTCAATTTAAATTTAAAGTAAAACATTATTTTCTGGGTCACGAGAGAAGTGTCGGGGATGACCCGCATTATTTTATTCATTATGCTCCCTCTCAACTGGAAGTCTTTTCATTGACATACATTTGTATTTGCACCACCATTGTTCCTACGTCAACGAGACTTGTCGCTTGAGCATCCTTGATCAAGAAGACTTTCGATACAAGGAATCAATTAAATTCTTTATCGAACCTCGACTCTGAGACTGCTGACACCACTATTGAGTCGCGAAGAGAGTTCAGAGGAACATATACATTAATCATTGATCAACAAAACAAGTTAGTTGGACACCACATCTTAATCTAAGACTTTAAGTTATTATATTGATTAACCTCAAATTTATTAAACAACGTGAGACTTCAAATTTTGATCACAGTTGCCGGTTGCCACCATTGAGGAGAAAAGGAAGAAAAATAAAAGAAATAAATAAAAAGGTTGGCGGCGTGTGCTGTGTGATGGGATGGACTTAGCTTATGTGGTGTTGAAAAGAAGACAAAAAAAAAGTAAAATAGAAGAAAGATAGACACGTCAGTGTGTGATATATAAAAAGGGTGAATTGCACATGTGGAAAAATAGTAGCGTGACAGCTGCAGTTGCTGCAAAGAGAAGAAAAAAAATATAGGCGTCGTAACAGTGGGGGTACAGGAGAGAAATTGGAAACATTGTGATCGCGGGAGGCTTACAAAGGTCCACAAACCTTCGACTAGGATTTGGTGCCGTAGAAAAGCATATAATTTGGTGCTGTAGTAAATTCCAGCCATTGATATTAAAATGGACGGTTCAGATTATACACCAGTTTAACACAGTTGCATGATCTGAGCCGTTGATCTAAATTGGACGGTTCTGATCTGTTACAGCACCCTGCTGTAACGGCAGGAAATCCAAATCCACAAACCTTTAATATATCCTCTTTCTTGAAATTTACTATTCACACTTGCCAGAAGCTTAAAACACACATGAAAAAGATCATAATGTTCTTCGTCGTTGCATAGGTATTCCTCGACAGTTAGCTACCGTCGATTTTTAATTTCTTGACAGTTAATTGCCGACACACTGATATATCAGCGGATTACAGCAACCTACTCACTATTTCATCAACTTTTCTTCCTCTCTTCAATCTATACCCCTAAATCAATTTTTTTCTACGATCTTTGTCCAAAATCATTGAAGCATCAATCCTAGGAGGTTTCAACACACTTTTGACGTAAAAAAACATGTATTTGTTGTTTTAATCCATTTATTTTTGTGTATTTTGTTGACAGTTTCGCAAAATGTCTAACATGCACGTATCGGCACTTAAGTGCTGAAGTATGGAGGTATCGACAGATAAATGCCGATGGAATTTTGGTAGTTAACTACCGATGTGATGGTTCATAAATTGCATGCTAATTCCTATTTTTTGTTTTTTTTAATCCTTTATGCAATTAATTTTTTTGCATTAGTTAGTTGTTTATTCATTGTTATGTGTTGTTTATTTATAATTATGGTTGAGAACGCAGATGATGATGCGGTTGAGACAAAACCTATTTTTGTCGATAATTTCGGAGATGTCAAACCGCATAAGGTTGAAGTCAAACCAAATATTGATGAAGCTTCAGTCCATGTTGAAGCTTCGTTATATGTTGACTCTGGTGTCGTTCCACTTGATGCCAACGAAGTTGACACGACTAATTTTCTTTTTCCCGAAGAAGTGAAATGAAAAGATAGGGATGAGTTGCTTAATTTGGTACGTTGTCAAGCAAATAGGGCAAGATTTACAATTGTTATACGTAGGTCCAATTTGATCAATCCAAAGTTGCAATTAGTGTGTGAAAGGAGTGGCGATCACAAAGTGCTGGAAAGAAAAAAAAAAGAAGCATGAGGCAACAGGTTTAAGAAAATGTGGGTGTATGTTCATGGTTCGTGGATATCTTAGTAGGTAAACAAATGATTGGAGATTGAATATTCTTAATGGAGTTCACAACCATGAGATGGAGCCAAGTTTAGAAGGACACATGATTGTTGGTAGATTAAAGGAGAATGACGAAAAGCTTGTATGTGACTTGACCAAGAGTTTGGTGCTTCCAAAAAATATTTTGTTAAATTTGAAGAGAAAAAGACAAGATTCCAAGACAAATATCAAACAAGTATACAATTAACATCAACAAATATGGAAGTCAAACAGAGGTGACAAGACGACGATGCAATATCTAATCTCAAAGTTGGAGGAGCACAACTATGTTTATTTCATAAGAACACAAAGTGAAAGTACTACTATTGAAGACATATTTTGGGCTCATCCAACATCCATAAGTTGTTTTAACAATTTTCCAACGGTTTTGGTTATGAACTTCACCTACAAAACCAACATGTACAGGATGCCAATGTTTGAGATAGTTGGGGTCACCTCGACCGATTTGACATTTTGTTGGTTTTGGATTTTTGACACATGAGAAAGATGACAACTTTGTTTGGGTTTTACAAATGATGCTTAAACTTCTTAACTCAAAGAGTAATATGCCTAAGGTGGTTGTGACTAACATGGATACAACTTTGGAATGCGGTTGCAACTAGTCTCGCAGAAAGTAGTGCAATACTTTGTTATTTTCATGTTGGGAAAAATGTTAGAGCCATGTGCATCACTGACTGTAGATATGCTTTGGAAAAAAAGGATTGGAAAGAGGTGAAGCACATTGATATAATGAAGAAGATAATGAGAGCATGAGATATTATTGTTGAATCACCCACACAAGAATTATATACAAGTGCATTAGTGGAGTTCAAAAATGTTTGTAAAGATTTTCCAAAGTTTCTTACCTATGTCGAGAGCACCGTTTTGGATGTTGTTAAGGACAAAATAGTGAGGGCATGGACATATCATGTCTTGCGTCTTGGCTGCAGAACCACCAACAGAGTTGAAGGGGCTCATGCTATAATAAAGAAATATTTGAGCAATAATGTGGGTGATTTGGGTACTTGTTGGGAGAAAATACATGATATATTTGTGATCCAGTTAACTGTGATACAAACATCATTTGGGAGGAGTTGTACTGTATTGGAACATAGATTCAAAGACGTCATTTTGTACTCTGGGTTGGGGGTTATGTGTCTAGATATGCTTTGGGCAACATTGTTTTGGAAGAACAACGTTGCAAGGAAACATTATGTATGTACAATGTTGCATCGTATGGGCTACCATGTGCATGCTTCATTGCTATGAAAATTCGTGACAACAAGCCTATTTTATTGGATAAGAAACACTGTCATTGGCATAGGTTATGTATGGGTGAAGAAAGTAATGAATATGGCTTTTCTGTCGAGGAGGAGTGGAATAGTGTTCAAGAACGTCTCAAAAAAGTCCTTTATCAAATGAAGCTAGAAATAAAAGAGGATTTGGGGTAGTTGGTATTTCCAAACAGCACAGTGTTGCCTCCACCATCAAGAAAAGTACCAACCAAGGGAGCCAAGAAAAGAGTGGAAATTGCAAGGTCTAGAGCAAATGCGGCATCGACTAGTCGAAACCTTTCTTCGTGGGAGCGTGTTGATTCTCAATATCTAGATAGTCAACCGTCACCAACTACGTCATCATATCCTAAAAGGAAAGGTGCTCGTATTGGTAAAACATCATGTTCCCATTTCCACCACCTACTCGGTTTCCAAAGTCTACTCCGGTTCCAAAACCTATTCCGGTTCCAATGCCTAATAAAATTTTGACCTATTGATTATATATCAAAATTCATGATTCCATTTATTGAAAATATGGTGGATGTTAAAGGTGATGGAAATTGTGGATTTCGTGCTAGAGCGGAGTTCTTGGGATTGACTGAAGAAAGTCATATTATGGTCCGTAGACGTCTTATTCAAGAGGTGAAAGTTCATAGATATGATTATGAAGAATGGAACATAAAAAAAATCTAGGGGATTGAGATGTCTTCTAAATTAACAACTTCAAGGCATTATTAATTAATTACTTTTTATCATTAATATACCCTAGGACTTTTATCGGTTAAAGGAGAGGTCCAGTCAAATCTTAACCGTTTAAAATAAATGTTTAATAAAAAAACATGAGAGATAAACCATTTAAGGGCGATTTAAAAAAATATCACTTAAGAGCATTGTGGAACTTAACACATTAAAATTTATCGGAGGGAATCCATTATCCTTATCTTTATTTATTATATTTTATTACTCCTAGTTATTGCATTAACTTTTATTAATAAAAAAATTAGTGAAAAAAAACGATCAAATGAGATATGAGATACATGAAGTATCGATTATTCTTAAGGAAAATGTTTAGTGTACACCTTATATTGATGTATACACCTTGAAAGAGATATGATAGCAGATGTAATATTTTGATGATATAATAGAAAAGAAGAATGATGAAATAAGATGTTAAACGAGTGTATGAAATTCAAAGATCTTTATTTATTATCGTTGATCTCTTCATTTATCATTGTTGTACTCATAATAATCTCTTGTTGTGTTTTATTACTGTTTGTGCTACAATTTTTTTTTATATATATTATCTCGTACAATCAAAAACCAAGCTAGCTGGCGCTCTCAAAATGACTAACACAACTAACTAACAAACCACAACTATATGATATAGACAATATCAGTATATATGTAGCTCCCCAAAACTGGCTGGTAGACCAACCAGTCAAAAAACACTCCCTCCTTTGTTACTACACTCTTCACTTCATCCTTCAAATTAAACCATTTCTCTTTTCTTAACCAACAAACCTTCTTCTATATATGATCTTATACAAACACATATAGTAGTATTTATTGAATCTCTCCCGTATCTACCTCAAAGTCTTAACCCTTTTAAAGTTAAAGCTTTTTCTTAGTCTCACCTACAAGCCAAACACACATACCTGCAAGTCTTCTATATATATACTCCTTCATTGAAAGTTCAGCTTACCATCTTTATAGTTTGATTTTCGGTTTAGAGATCCTTCAATAAACTCATTTTCGTTGTCTATTTACTTGTCATGAAACAACAGAAGCCAATTTTACCTGTTTCAGACATTTTTCCTACTTTTGGAAAGGTGTTTTAGATATGATTAATTGCAGAGAAGTGAAAGAAAAAGGTGTTTGGTGATGACTGAATGAATGAAGAATGGCTGCTCCACCTCCTCCACTAGGCAGTAAACTTCAAAACATGTTGCAGGCTGCGGTGCAATCTGTTCAGTGGACTTATAGCCTCTTCTGGCAACTTTGCCCACAACAACTGTACGTCATCATTTTTTTTTTCTTTTCCTCTTCCTTACTCTCTCTATATATATCTCTAATCTACTCACACAATTTATTCTCCGTCTAATGCTTCTTGTTTTTTACTTCGTCTTATAAAAACACACATACTTTGTCTTCTAACACTAAGAACAATGATATTGTTTCAAATTAAATTAAGAACAATGATGTTGCATAGACATGTTAAACCTTTATATGCATTTTGCAATTGATGTTTGAACTTTTGGCACAAGCCCAAGATTTAAGAGAGCATTGTTTTAATTTAAATTTTAGTTACGCTGCAAACTTTTATATTCCAAAAAACACCTAAAAATGCAACTGATGCGGATAAAATTGCAACTTTGATGTCGTTGATTTGACTTGAGAATCCTTTACACCGTAGCTGCAATTTAATATCATCATGTATAACGCATTATTTTTCCAGTATATTAGTTGTATTCTCCAAAAACAAAACGTTCGGGTCAACTTGTCTTGGTTTATATATATTTTATTAATCGAAAAAAGTAAGAAATTTTTATTAATTAAAGTAAAATTAATAACCATTTTACGGTCTTTCTTGAAGACATTTGACCTCCTTTTGTTAAAGTTAGAGAGTCAAACTCTTACACCGAACTCACTTCACAAACATATTCACTTTGACTAGTATTAGCTTATGGAGCTTTATGATCTTTTCTAACACAATGATTTGATATAGGATTCTAGTATGGGGTGATGGATATTACAATGGATCAATTAAGACTCGAAAGACAGTGCAACCAATGGAGGTTAGTGCTGAGGAAGCATCTCTACAAAGAAGCCAGCAACTAAGAGAACTCTATGAATCATTGTCTGCCGGAGAGACAAATCCACCAACTCGTCGTCCATGTGCTTCTTTGTCACCTGAGGACCTAACAGAATCTGAATGGTTCTATTTGATGTGTGTCTCTTTCTCTTTTCCTCCTGGTGTAGGGTAAGTAACTCACCTTCTTCCATTATTTCTTATCTAGCTAGCTCTCTCTTATGATATATGAATTTCATTTAGAAAACTAACCTATGCTAGCTTTCTCTATACATTAATTAATAATTAGTACTTCCACATTGTTTTTAGAGTTTAATTATGATATAGTGTCAAAAGATCGCAACCAATCATGTGTGTGATTTTAAAATTATTTATAATTAAAGTCAAACATTTTTAATGATTTAACAGTATAAGTGATTGAGTGTGTAAAACTCTTTACATAATGATATATACAAATTGATTTTCTTTTAATTATGTTGAACCATATTGAATCTTGTTAATGCTAGTTTCTCACTAATTAATTTCAAATTCAACCTCATATTATGAGTTTAATTTTGTTACATTTTGAGTGGAAAAAATATTTTCACAATCGACCAATCAAAAGTCATATAATATGTACGAGTTTCAACTATAGATATAATTTAAATAACAAATTCAAATGTCCTTTTGAAGATAAGTAAAGTTTTTTTTTTTAGTAAAGTAGAGTAATATATAGCTCAAGTTTGCCAACATAATTCCTCTATCTTTATAAGTCTATATAAACTCCATGAAACATAATAATAATATTGAAATAACTTTGGTGGATCAAGTTTCTTTAATGCATATATTGATCATTTAATTAGTTATACTATTATTATACTTATAGACACTAAATATTTATATGTACTCTAGTTAGGAGAATAGAGAAATTATGGTTTCTCTCCATGAGAGAGGAAAGCCTGTTGTTAAATACATGTCTGTATAAATGTAAAAAAATTCATGCAAGCTGCAAAAATTTAATAAACATACCAATTATGCTAAGTTAGGTTTTGAAATATCTTTCCTTTAACACAAAAAATAATTTTTGTCGTGAAAGAGGTTTTGCTAAAAGTTATCATATGAAGTAGCAGTATACATACTATCAATGCAGTTTTTCCCCCGGTTAGATATGCATTTTGGTGAGGCATGCAGACTGTTGCAGAGGCCCCCGCGAGTGTTGCTTAAATGCTATATCATCACCTACGAATTTATGAACCGTCAGCAACATTTTAGGAATATATATACAAATATGGACATCTATTATATCATATCATCTAACATATTTTTACATACACAAAATAGGCTACAATGTGCATATTGTTTTTATGTTGAAAAATAGAGGAGACAGTAATATAAAAAAAATTTAACAATTTTCTATGACTAGTCAAATTTGTGCATGAAATTATCGATCAAATTAATCCTTAATTTTTACAAATTAGCAATTTTATCTGTGAAATTGTAACACATCAATAAAAAAAGTCACTACCACTATATATTAAGTTTAGCGGTTATAGAGATTATGGCATGACATGTTAAATGAAGATGTGATAGATGATACTTCATGTGAACCCCGCATCATTGTGTCACATCTACAAGAAGAAAATGACATCTTTTTATTTTATTTTTTTGGAAAAAATTGGGAGTTTGTTTCCCAAATTAATCTAATAGAAAAGCATGTATGTGGAGACATGATATTTTTATCCCTAAAAAGATGGCAATGATATAGAGTTCGTCAACTATTATATTTATTTGATGTGTTTGATCATGTTCTAATAATTAAACTTAACGTTAACAAACGATCTTTTTGATTGATATGTTATAATTTCAGAGGATTCTATCGAATAAGAGTTAGCTTAGCTGGTCAAGTATTTAGTTGAGCATTATATGCTTGAAGAGGACGGCAGCTATAGAGGGAGTTACTTATTTCGAGAAATCAGACAAATTTGAATGCCTTTTCAGAATTCAAATTAACTTAGCTGCAAAAAATCTCAACACTACTTAATTACTACCATTCTATTTTTGGAAGTTTTCACTATCACACTTCACTCTCTCTGTCTCAATCCAATTTCAAACTTTTCACATATCATTTGCATATTGATGACAGTACGTGTTTTTTTTATAGCTTCACATAGGAACATAACATCAATTGGTCACGGTAATGGTATATGAAGATGGGTGTATATTCTTACCAAATATTGCAATGAGTCTGATTAGTTCTCCATTATGGAATAAGAGGTAGCTTTAGATAGGCCGTAAATAATGTAGATTAGTCTATATCTATAATAATATATACATACACAAAGCTATAAGTATATAAGAATCCTTCTGTTTGTTATGTAATATAGGTACTTATATATACTACGTTAGATTTGATGACAAAGAAAAAGCATAATAGAGTTCAGTGAAGTAGGATTCGATTAGAATGGACTAACAATAATGCACTAATAATTTGATGTCATTGTAATCTATAGGAAGCAGCCAATTAATTGTTGGTTCATTTTAGGGTCTATGAAATTATTACTACTTTGGGTCATTTTAAGTGTTATTCCATTCGAATTCATTGTTTTTTAACTTTCGTTTTTTTAGAAAAATTTGTTTATATGATTTATCGTTTTTAAAGTTCAATCCACTCTTAATGAATGATTTTAAATGTTTTTTTTTAAGGAAAATTTTTAAATGTTGTTCTATTATAATTCATTGATTTTAATCTTTTTTTGTTTAAGAGTGGTGCTTAGTTATAAGGTAGAATAATTAATTATGCCTACCAAAGATTAAAATAATACTACTACATAGTATTTAGTTATTTAGTTATGGTACGGAGTGGATATTTTTTAATATTCTACTCTAATAGGATTCATTATTCTCTCAAGTAGGATAAAATAAGTTGGTAGTATTAAATACAGGGCCTTATACTATATGACAACCTAAACAAATTTAGGTACTATATTATTATTATTGATGTACCACCGGCAAAATACTAACATCCATAGGTTCAAGTACACTTTAATCTTTTGATGAGTCATTTTTCAAACTGTTGTGTCATTAATTGTGTGAGAGTCGATACAATATTTATGACATACTACTATTTTTCTTTTGTTGATGAAATACTATGACGATATTATTAATATAAGTGTGTTGATTATGATTTTTTTCTGTGTTTTGACACATTATGTTGCACCATATACAAGGTTGCCAGGAAGGGCATACACAAAGAGACAGCATGTATGGCTCACGGGTGCAAATGAGGTGGATAGCAAAACATTTTCAAGAGCTATTCTAGCTAAGGTGATCACCAATTAGGACATAAGATTATTGATATTGACATTTTTTTTCATTTACAAAGAAATTTTTTAAAAGTTGCTTTCATATTATAAATTTATTGATCATCATGAAGCTTAATTTACTAACTAGCTTTTCTTTCCTCTTGTCTCTCAATCCATGGCAAAATTTCCACTGGCTAGAGTGCTAATATACAGGTGACAACTCCTCCATCCAATTTCAATTTGTAATTTTGTACTCCATTTAATTATAATAGGAAGTAAAAAAAACCCAAAATAATACCTTTTTTTTTTAATCTAATGGTTAATTTGTGCCATGTACAATCTACAGACTGTGGTATGCATTCCTATATTGGACGGTGTCGTTGAGTTTGGCACAACGGATAAGGTAACATATTTCATCTTTCTCATATTAGGTTTAGATTGTAAAATAATTTGCATTACCGCGATGAAAATAATGTTCGTTTAATAATTTGGTGGGTTGAAATACAATAAATAAGACTATATTAGTTTTTTTAAAAATACAATTAATGTTTTACTGATATTCAAAAAATGATAAATAATATGAGACAAATAAATATCTTGAAAATGACACTAAGATCAATAGAGTTGAACTTGAATATAGTGTAGCATCTCATTTACCTTATACTTATGTTTGTTAATTTCTTAGGTTCAAGAAGACCTTAATTTCATCAAACACGTGAAGAGTTTCTTCTTAGACAGTCACTCTTTGCCGTCAACGCCAGCACTCTCAGAACACTCAACCTCTAACCCAACTTCCTCAACCGATCACATTCCTACCATCATGTACACCATGGCAGACCCACCCTCTACAAATCCCAATCAAGACGACATGGATGAGGACGAGGAAGAGGAAGAAGATGAAGAAGACGATGAAGTCGAATCCGAGTCTGAAGACGAAACAGGAGGTCGTAACCGACATGCAACCTCGATGACGGCTATTGTAGAGCCAAGTGAGTTGATGCAGATTGAAATGCCTGATGATATTCGGATCGGGTCGCCAAACGATGGATCAAATAATTTAGATTCAGATTTTCATTTATTAGTTGTGAGTAATCAAGGAAACCCGTTAGGACACGTGGACTCGTACAAAACCGATTCAACACAAAGGTGGGGCCCAATTGAAGAACCGGTGGGTAATTTGCTACAAGTTCAACTACCATCTTCAGGTAAATTAATAGTTATTAGTAATTGTTAGAACAAACACACATGACACTGCATTATATAACAACTTGCACTTGAATCTACGCACCAAGCATACAACATTAACCTTTAAAATAATTGATAGCGAAATGACTTGTTGAAATTTCGAACCCAAAATCTAGAAATTAATTAAGCACATATTGATGGAGGAGAATTGGACCACATATAATAAGGTTAGGCACAGTTTGGGGGGCTGGCTGGTCATTAGATTCAAACACTATCCTCTTCTCTCTATAGATCTATATATATATACATGTGGTCCATCCTAATTAATTCCATTGTCTACCCCATTTTTGCGGGCTCCACTTCTATCAAAATCGGACTCAATTTAATGCTCAGCCACCAAAGTCCAAAAATAATCACACCCCACACGGTAAATTATAGACGTGACCATGCTCCCCCATGCAATATATTATCAAAATATTTTTTGACAAAATATATTATCAATATGTATGTAAAAAGGTTTCTATTCGTTTAATAAAGAAAAAATATAAAATCATTTATTTACAAACCATGTAATAAAACTCATTTGCTTTAATTAAGAGAGAAAATACAAATTTTTGACTAAGTCTATATAAGGGGTCGGTAGCGCAACTTTGTTTGAGCTAATGGTTAAAAGAAGTTAATAAGTTAAAAGGATTAAGGTTAACTAAGTAAAAAAAACCAACTATGTATGTTGATTATAAATTATAAAAAAAAGCTTTAAAATTTAGTAAAATGTTTATATAACATGAGAAGTTTGGAGGTTATCACATCGAATTTTGAGCAATCACATAAATAGAATTAAACTCAAACCATTTGCTAATGTTAAAACAAATCTTAGACATACAAGTTTTTTATGTTAATTCCATCCAACTTCACTTCTAACAAGCAACAATTTGGAGGATGTCTTTTTATTTCTTGGTAGAAAACAAACACATAAATTTTGAATGAGTGAGATCTAGGGAAACCTAATTCCTAAAAAAGTGGCATGCATATTTGCATTGGCGACAAAACTATTAGAACTTAGTGAGGTATTGTAATTTTAGCAAAGAACTACACTCTTTCGTTTCACAAAATTATGTTGACATCAATTCATTGGACTGTGATGATCTTAATTTTCCAAAAGATATACTATATAATTGAATTTAATTTAAAGAGAAATAGACATGAAAAATGTTTTAAAAGAATTTTAATAACAAAATCATTGACATGTGCTTGTACTTGTGTATTTTTTGCAGTACTTCATCATCAACTAGAAGACTTAACACAAGAAGACACACACTACTCTCAAACAGTTTCCACCATCCTCCAAAATCAATCAACACAATGGACTATCGATTCTTCACCTTCCATCAACTACATCACTTCCTCTAACCATTCCTCATTCACCAACTGGACCAATCACCACCACTTCCACCCTTTGCCACCACCGGAAACCACCACCACCACCTCCCAATGCCTCCTCAAATACATCCTCTTCACAGTCCCATACCTCCACACCAAAAACCACGACGAAACCTCCCCTCAAACCCATGATGCAGGCGGTGACCCCTCCTCCAAGTTACGCGGCAAGGGAACACCGCAAGACGAGCTGAGTGCCAACCACGTCCTCGCGGAGCGAAGAAGAAGAGAGAAACTCAATGAGAGGTTCATTATTTTAAGATCATTGGTTCCATTCGTGACGAAAATGGACAAAGCTTCTATATTAGGTGACACTATTGAGTACTTGAAACAGCTAAGAAGAAAGATACAAGATCTTGAAACACGTAACCGTCAGATAGAGACCGAACAACAAAGTAGAAGTGGTGTAACGGTTTTGGTGGGTCCAGCAGAGAAGAAAAAGGTGAGGATTGTGGAAGAGTGTGGAGCCACGAGAGCGAAAGCGGTTGAGACGGAGGTTGTTGCGTCGGTTCAAGTTTCGATTATTGAGAGTGATGCATTGTTGGAGATTGAGTGTTTGCATAGAGAAGGATTGTTGCTTGATGTTATGGTAATGTTGAGGGAGTTGAAGATTGAGGTTATTGGAGTTCAATCTTCCCTTAATAATGGTGTTTTTGTTGCGGAGTTGAGGGCTAAGGTGAAGGAAAATGGTGGAAATGGGAAGAAAGTTAGTATTGTGGAAGTTAAGAGAGCACTTAACCAAATTATACCTCACAACATTTAGTGCATGTTTGAAATTGACAATGAGTTTGATAAAATCACAGTGATATCATAATTTTGTTAAAGTTTTAAATAGCAGCTTTTGGCAAAACAATAGTGGTACAATGTGATTCTGTCAAACTTATTGTTAATCCAACTGTATGTTTGGATGAGCGTTGAGTTTGCCAAAATCACAGTGATTATGTCAATCTCACAGTGAATCTAAACAGGTAATGATTATGATTTTGGCATCTACTGTACATTGGCTTAATATGTACATATATATATCAACTCAAGCCAGCTATGAATTAAGTGAAGTCCAGTAATAATTAATAAACAACATTTGGAAGATTTGGATTCTAGATCATCTAGGTTGCTGCATTGATTATAAGGAATATGTATTGTCTTTGGAATCTTGGTGAATAAATCTAGGAGAAATTCTATTTAGTGCTTACTATATAATTTATGATGTAGAAGAATAAACTGAAATTTATTTAAAACATGTAATTTTTTTTTTTTTGAGGTGTGATTAGAACATGTATGTATAGCTACTTTCTTAGTAGCATAGATGAAATTTAGTTATGAAATTATTTCTTATTGAGTGCATGTCTGGGATGGTCATTTGATAAATTAACATATAAATTTGATTTATTGTAGGAGCTGGTACTGTTTATGCATATCATTACAATATATGATCTTTTTTATTCTTACAAAGCATAAAATTACAAACAAAACTCTTTATGGGAGATCAACGGCTATTATTATTATAAAATCAATTAACCCCTTTACATTATCAAAGACTATTATAGCACAACAAATCAAACTATCCTAGCTTTTATGCATACTACATAGGCATTAGAAATAGTTGTTTTATTTATTTACATGTAGTTGCTTTATCCTTCAATTATATTTGTGTCCCTCTCAAATTTAATTGTTCTCTTATTCCCAAATGAAGAGCTAGCTAGTAAGTCCATTCCTTTGGAAGAAATATCCTTTGAGAACATTGATTCTGAGATATATAACTACATTGCTTAGAAGTATCTTTCTGATCATTTTTCTTTTCTGTTGAACTATTAATGTGCCCTTCACCACGTCTTGGTTTGTATTTTTGAACTGCAACCAAATCAAAGGACATGTCAATTACCTTCTACACACACATAATAATCCAATTTTTGAAATTCTAACTAAATTTATAAAATCTAAATGAATGTGTGAAATCAATGTAAATTAAATAAGAATTAAAACATGATTGAGACCTTGCTGGGGTGATATCTGCACACCCAATGCATGCACATTAATATTTAGAGCTTGAACAACTCGGACGGGAAGGAGGACAGGTGCACAAGCTGCAAAACAAGTATAAGATGTTATTAAGATTTGTTTGAGCAAAAAGCAGCTTTTAACAAAGATTTCATTATATAGCTTCTTAAAATTGCGAAAATGTTGCATTGGAACGTGAAAAAATTGGAATCAACGCGTAAGCAAACATACGCACAATTATTCATTAAAGATATTTGTGCAAATAGTGAGAAATTTGAAATACTATGCATTAGTAACTACATCGAATTTGAAAGAACACAGTTTTCTATCGTAGTTAATCTCGGTTACTGATTTGGTATAAGATGATACAGATTACAATTTTACTAAATCAAATTTTAAACAATCTCAATCATTGATTTAAACTGGATTGGTTAGATTAGTAACTACATCACATAGACATATTCTTGCTTGATTTAACATGTTTAAGAAAAATAATAACACAATTATTCTTTTTTTTTCATGCAAGAATTAACTTCCATATTTTTCAAAAGTGATCAAGCAACATATTTCAACCTGGCTTTTTCCTTGGTTGGAACTTCGTGTCGGCTCTTTGAGGTAAAAATACGCCAGTACCGCATGATCCATGACTTGATTCTAAAAATATTGCTCGCATTCCATTTCCAATGCCACGGTTCGCAAGTTTTGGCTTTTGGTACAAAGATCCTGACATGGATTTTGAGTACTGCACAAGACATTTTGATAAAATTAATATTAAGAAAAAGGTGTATGAAAATAAAATTGTAAAAGGTAGTGAAATACATTCATCCAATAAAGCAGTACCTGTGATTGTGATTCTCCAAATAATTTGTGATGCTGCTGCTGGGGATGCAATATTTGTTGGTTTAGAACCTTTTGGTGGTTTTTCATACATACCTAAAAAGGAAATTATATATATAGAAAGTATAAGATAAAATAAAAGCCTAATAGCTAGTACATTTGATGAATTAATCTAGAAATGTTTACCTCGTCCAGAACATAAGAGGGTAACCAAAGCATTCCTTCTTCAAAACCAACTTCACAATCATCATGAACAATAGTAGCAGTGGCCATGGTTGATTGTTGTTTTGTACTTCGTTGTTCTTTCAAGTTGAAAACAGTTGGTATCTTATTCTGTAACGGTAGAGACAAGCTTTTAAAGCTCCAATAAAGTGTAATATTTGGTACTCTACTAGTGTTGTAGTTGTATACAATATAAAATAAAATAGAAGAAATTAACTTTGGTGGGTATGGTTGAAGGATATGAAGGAGTATGTGGGTTGGGTAAACCCCTATTTCTCTACTTCTTGGATTGTCTTGCAATTATTTATTAAGAAAATGTTTGTATTATTAATTTGTTCCTAACCTTGTTATGTGTCTTTTGGTCACACTATTTCCTCTGACTTTGTTTAATATATATTTTTGGAAAGTCAACAGCTTGTTATTTAGGTGATCGGTTTTAAAATATGTAGCTTATCATCCCAACTTGTCAAAAGGAGAAAAGTGCAGAAAAGGATGCAATAATCTAAGGGGTAAAATATAAAAGATGTGTGTGATTGTTATCTAGGTCTTATATTGTGTACCAATAAGTTGAAGCTCGAAACAAGTAACATTTTCTAACCCACCACACCAAATCCTCTCATCATCTTTGAAATAATTGCATGAAACAATTGTTGTCTAAACTTCATTGATAATAACTAACATGGCTGAGCTTCTTCCTTGCTTTTTTTTTAAATTTTTTTTATATATTTATGTTTCCTTCTTTCCTTTTGTTTAAGGATTAAATTTTCTAGCTAGCCAATGAATGATGGTTGAGTTGGTAAAAAGTTGATTCATATGTGAGATCGTGGATTCAACTCTCGTTATCGATGTGAGAACTTGTTTGATGGGTGATTTGTAAACTACCTCTTCAAGCGCTCTTTGAACCTTAAGATCTGTCATGACCTTAATTAACCCAACTCACTTAATTTTTTTACGAATATTTTCTAGGCATGCGAACCCCGAAAATATCCTCAAACATGATACTCTTTACCTCCTTTGGAGGGGCTTCTAAAATAATGGATGAAAAGGAAATTTGTGTTAGACTAAATGTAGCTAACCAATCTGCACTTCTGTTGCCTTCACGCCAGGTGTGGTTGACATGAACCTGCCAAGGAAGATCAATGAGATCACGGATACGACGAATCAGGAACTCACTTAAATTCTTCTTATAAAAAAAAAGGATTAAATTTCCTTACATAAAAACATAATAATAAATTCTTTTTAATTATAACAAAAAACTAAACTTTTGATTTTTTTATGCTTCATACCCACGTCTCATTTGGTAGAATATAAATCTACCATTATATATCAAACACAAGTTCTAATTCTTAAATTCTATGAAACGTCATATTCTTATTCTCAAGAAATCACTTGTCATGTTGTCATCGTTATATTAGCCGTCAAAAAAAACTTTTTTTTTTGTGGTAAAAAGCATTTTATTATACCAGTTACACTTACACATATTTATAGTTTCATATCAAATCAAATAAATATTAATTTATTCTTAATTATTTATTCAAACATAGAAAATATTTCTTTTCTTGATTTCTTCAATCAATATTAATTCTCATCAAATCACTGGTTATCTTAATGTCATGGAATATATTAGTGTATAATATAATATTTTGATTAGATGGATCAAACAAAATAAGTAGGGAATACTGCTAATCGCGGTCACCCAGAGAAGAGTTACGAAATCCTTCAGACACAAATCATTCACGAGACATGTAAAGAATCATGTAAGACGTAATCCTTGAAATGTATTAAAGTATATTTCAATTTCCATTAGATATTAACATCAGAAATTGAAATACAATGTATAAAAAGATTAATAAAGCGTTATGTTAAGAGCTGGAAATAAGTGTTTGGGAGAACTACAATTTCACTACTCCTTTTCTGGAAGAGCTCGAGTTCTCATTTTACCAAGCTGCTTGTCAAAAAAAAAACATTAACATTAGGGATCAAATCCACCCCAGCCACTGCAATGAATTTTAGAATTTTGCAAAAGAAGTTGCTCAGTTGATCAAATAGACCTACGTCTATCTACTATCTAGTTATCAACTAGATGGCACAAGGATCCTATCATGATGCTGTCACCTGGATGATGCTCAAGAAGAAATTAAAAGTTGGTTCTTCTAGACATATTACGTTTATAACGGTTGTCTGATATTAATATGACGTAAAATAAAACCCTATGATGAGATTAAATTCCAAAAACATCCAAACAAATAAGTAGATTATAACCAATATAATAAAAACTATTTGTAGCATCAAGTACCCTTCGATTATAAAGAGATTGCTTAATTATCTCACAGGAGGAACAGAAATCTTAGGCTGCATCATTTTCATGTTGACACCGAATTAAACATCATGGCCAACAAAGTAAACCTCAACCATCACATGGATAAGATATAGGTGTTTCAATAAGTCATTTGAACCTGTATTTTCAATGAGGAAAGCCAAATTTGGTTTACTTCAATCTCTTTTAGTTGCAGGATATAGATCAAGTTTGCTGTTCTGACTCTTTACAAAGGTCAATTCTCTAAATGTAATTGGCTTTGATGGCTATTATTTCTTTTTTTGTATAGTCTATTGCCTGCGGCAATCTTGCAAAGCTTGGATTACTTCATCTGGAGTACCCTTTATGCTCCATTTCATGCATTTTATTTGTTGAGTAAATGTAAGAAATCTAAATGGAAACAGACAGAGACATGTGTCAAGTAAGTAAATAACCTTTGTTCGATAACATTTCGCTTTTCACGTTACAATCGATCAGAAGTTGATAAACTTGAAAGGCCTCCCAAACTACGAACATCAAAAATTAGTGTGTTGAATATTTGACTAATGAGAAAAAAACAAACATGATAACACCACCAAACAAACAACCAAGTACCTTCAGATCTCGAGCTATCAAGTAAGACTTAGAAAAGGTGAGCATTAACAATTTTACCAATGGAAATTTGTCTGTTCATTCACAGAAACAACAAGTGGGTCACACGGCATTCTAAAATGATTAATTGAAGGTAAAACACTAAAACTTAGATAGATCGTCTTGCCATGTTGAGCAGAATTAACTTACAGTCAACTCCTTGATACAAAAATGCAATGTCAAGAACAAAAATAAAATAAATAAAAAGAAACTCACAAGGGTTAACGGTGGCAACGACTATGAACTTGTTGTACGTTGGGGGAGAACTTGGTGAAGGAGTGCAATATAAGGGTCTTCAAAAGAGTATCAACAATCTTATCCCAAATCTTACAAGAGTCGCCATCATGGCTACCAAAACAGATGAGGGAATTATTGTGATTAAAGTAAACAGCACTGCAAATTTGAATTTGTCAATTCTTCTTGGCAATGGTTCCTCAACAGTTGAATCCAGCCTAACTGCTGAAATAACTATAATGATTCTTCAACATTAACTGATGAATTGAATGGTTTTGGTCAAATGGCTTACCACACAGCTAGGCAAACCAATGTCTATCGGATCTATCATTGTTCCACGTATCTCGTGATGGATAGGTTCTTCTTTCTGAGTGAATAGCATTCACACCGTGACTATGACGTCTGAGTGAAATGAACTTTGCAAATCTTTTATCATAAGTATTAGGTAAAAGACTTGAAAGTCTCAAAGATGTGAGACTTTTATGCCCCCTCACCCTTTATAGCACCGCACATCTAAACTCGAGATTTAAATCAACAACACCCTACCATAAACGGGTTGGGTGGTCAAGCAAGTAATTACAGCAATACTGGTTCTCTTAAAAAAACCTGTAGTTACAAAAGAAAATGAACTGGAAAGTGGAAAATCATATGTTGAAAATCGATTGGGAAATGCATTTCCTCTTTTGGGTGTTTGAGAATCAACATAAACTAGAAACTGAAGCAGTTCAAATAAATTTCTGAAGCTTCTTGATAAGTACCAAGGTCAGCACTGGCTTGTCTACAAGTAGATCAAACCCGAGCAATGAGAGTGTGTATTTGTGACAAGTTGGACTATAGCCCCTCAATGTACCAATTCTGGAAGGGGAAAAAAAATCATAACAAGCCAGCAGCATGTCACCATGAATAGATTGAACTATAGTACCTGGGAGTTCAACTGATCTGCCTCTAAAATCAAGGTTCAGTACTTGATTTCAAAATTGGCATCATTGCATGTTTGCATTACACTCAAACACTATCAATCCAATTACTATATTCATAAATGGGATGGATTCTACAAAAGATTGCAGCCAAAAAACACTTGAGCCTCCCATTTTATCTCAAGACTGCTTTAATGTGTGTGCTTAGGAGAGAATCCCAGAAACATCGCTCACACACATTTTACTTGTAAGATCCAAAAGCCGGTGTGTCTCTTTATCCAACTGAACGTTGTCCTTCTTCATCCTCTCAGCAACAACGAGAGGCATTTTACCAGCTGCTGCATAAGTTTTCAGAAATAGGTTATATATATTTGTATTCACATGTCCAGCATTCCGAAGGATAACCAACAATTGTTCTGCTCCTTCAATATGAGCTTGCTCCTGGACGACTGTGAATGCTTCTTGCACTAACCTGGGATCAGGAATCCATTGTTTCACACTAGAAATAGCTTTCCCAAAATAGTACAGAAATTTTTTTACATCCTTCTTTTTCAAATAACCCCGAGTAAGTAGCTCCCATGAAGAGTAAGAAAGACAGACACCCTTTTCCACTAACTGATTACAAAAAATTTCAGCCATTTCCATCTGGCCTTGGTCAACATATGAAGTAAGAAGTAAATTTGAAACTCTGACATCATTGGTACCAGAAACAGATTCCCACTCTTTATAAAGATTCTCAACTCCGGCAAAGTCGCCAAGCTTCACAAGTGATGATATCATGCAAACATACTCATCGTCACTCATTTTGCGAAAGCAAGCCTTCATTTTTCCCCATATCCGATTAACTTCATCCACATTCCCCATGTTTGCATGCAAACTCAGGAGAGAGGAATAAGCAACTCGAGTTTCTCGTGAGGTTCTCTTCTCCATCTCTTTCAAAGTAGATGCTGCCTTTTCAAGACATTCATCCTTTACGCTAGCATTCCTTATGTATAAATTAGTCAATGTACTATATGTTACCCAGTCCGGGTCTACTTTTGCCTTCTTTAACTGAAGCAGTACTCTTTCTGCAGTTTCAATGTCATTTTCCGAGGCACAGGCAGTTAACAATAAATTGAAGGTAACAACATCCGGAGAAGTGTTCACCTTTAGTTCCTCAAAAAGTTTAGGAATCTTTTCTAGCTTCCCATTCGAGATGTAGAGAGACATCATGCGATTATAAGGAACAGGACTTCGCAAGAAACCACATTCTGACATTTTCGACATGAGGGCCTCAGCTTTATCCGTCAAATTATTTTGGACATAGGCATGGAGAAGCGCAGTGCAGGTTGGTTGGCCTCTCATTTTATTAGGTAGATCCTCAAAGAATTTTTCTGCACTGTTTAAACCACGGACTTTGGTTATCAAGTCCAGTTGAACAGCATAATCTCCTTCCACTAGCTTGATATCATTTTGTAATTTCATCCATTCACACACCTGCATTTCCAATAACAACATTAAAAACTCCAATCAAATCACTCCATCCAATAGTACACGACAACTTCTAATTTTCCCATAAGCATTGTTTTTACAAATTAGATCCAATTCTTAGTGTGTATTTGGCTCTAATTTTCCCATAATCAATTTTAAGTCTTTAGAATCACTTTTGACTCACTCTTCCAAAAGTGAATCAAAACATGCACTTAGGCTATGTTTGATTCCACATTTGGAGCAGTCAAAATTAATTCTGGATGTGTAAAATTGATTTTGACATGTTTGGTTGCTCTCAAGTAGAATTGATTTTCCTACAAAATTGATTCTGACTTGAAGCTAGGATTTCGAGCTTTTGAGTAAAAATGATTTTTACACTGAAATTTATTGTTCAACTCACTTCTACGTATTCAAACATAAACCACTATAGTACGATTCATTTGTAAGTAAAATTAATTATACAGAATCAATTTCATCATAATAAACCATTTTCACAGCATAATGAATCAAATTCGAATTAATAATCAAGACCTCATCATACGAAGAAAATATTAGTTGTGTGTAATGCATAGATGAAAATGCGAAAACGCGCGTGGAGAGAACGAACCTCGAGCGCGTGTTTATAGCGCTTATTCTTGCGAAGCTCACGAATCATGCGATTGAGCTGGTACTTACGGGGAAGAGTGTGACCTTCTTCCTTCCATTTATTGATAGCGATGACTGCGCTGCGTTTTGGATAAACGAGGCTCAGAAGCCTACGTCCCAGTGTATCACCACCGCTGCCGGAGCTAGAGGCGGTGACGCCTCTTCGTGCTGGCTCTGTGGAGAGGTGGCGAGCGGTGGTAGCGAGATAGCTTCCGACGGAACGAATCGACATTTCGGTTTTAGTGAAGTGTCAAGTGAACTGCGTGACAAGTACCACTTCGTGCAGTTAAAAAATGAGAAATGTCTGATGATAATTATTTTTAAAAACTGTTATAATAATAAATGACTATATTAAATGATTATTACGACAATATTAACAAAATATTTTAATCTAAAAGATTATTTATTTTTTATCGATATAGTGCATAATCAAGATTATTTTAAAATATTGGGTTTGATTTTCAGGGAAATAATATTTTGCCAATGAACATGCCTCTACGCATGAGTTGGATTAGTCGTTTATTATTGGTGGGTCGGAACCGGTGTGAAAGAAGAAGAAAAAAAGATTATTTTAAAATTTCGATAGAACTATCAAAATGAATACTCCTTCTGATCTCAAATATAAGCAATTTTGTACTCTTTAGATTCATTCAATAAAAGAGTTAATGTAAGCATTAAATGACTATTTTAACGTAAAGATTATTTTGACTAATGAAATGCACAACCAATATGACTATTTAGAAATTTTTATACAATGAAGAACTATTGTGAGAACTCCTAACACATTCAGAGATCAGACTATTACACAAAGAAATGATATTTGCACATGCGACAACTTTTGAACAATTTTTTCTCACCAAGGATGATTTTGATTGAAATCGAAATAAACATTGTCTTCTTCAAGACCATTGTATGACGGCTCTTTCTTCCCCAATTTTATAAACTTCAAACCCTAATTTTCCGATCTTCCATTTGCAATCCGAATTTCCCAAAATTTCTTCTATAAAGCTTGTTAGAATTGAATCTGAAATGATGGGCAGTGGTCGTATGGGCAAAATTAATGGAGAAGAAAGGCAAGATTGATGACGAAGGTGGCAAGATTGATGGCGAATGTTAAGGAAAGTGACAATGAAGAGTTTTGGAAGGCAATGTTGATAGACAAAGTTGATTGTTTAGTAAGTGAGCTTAGATTGATCAAGTATTTGATATGAATAATATGCTTGTTTGGATTTTTTAACATCCTATTGCATTTTATTAGGTGTGTGTAGAGGGTGAAGATGAATGTGGTTTGACTGTGATATTATTGAAATCAAATCTATCCTAGAGTTACTGTGGAAAATATCAAATTGATCCCTCTATTATATGCAAAGTTATCAAAGAAATCCCTTGAATTATATATTTAGTTATCAATTTGATCCTTTGTGCATATATGTCCAGAATCATAAAATAAGTTGCTAGAAGTTCACTAACATCATGGTTTATATAACTACATATATTATTCTAGTTAATTTTTAAAATAACATTTATCACGACACTTTATCTTTGAAAGTGACCTTATCATTCAATTAAAGTAAAGAGTGGTAAGATTATTTATGAATGTTACAATGGAAAGTTGTTGTCCACTATACTTGACGTTGTATGGAAAGGTACTTGATGTTGCACAAAGGTAGTTTTTCAACAACAACAACAAGAGTACCACTTAGCACCATCTTTTCTGACGTTGCTGTCAATTTCTCAACACTCTTCTTTCATAACTTAATCAAAATCTTCATTCAATTCAATTAGCTCAACAATGCTTTCATAGTGCTTCTTAATCCATTCAATTCAGTTTAATCCATGGACATTCTCAATGTTCCAAGCTTCAAAACCATTCATTTCCCATTTTTTGCAACCCAAAAAAACTCTATACCCATCAAATCGTAACACTCCATTTCAAAAAAAAAAAGAAAAACTTTTTCTTTCTACCTAACATCTTCCACGAAAACCTTGAACAATGTCTTGTTGAATAAATTGGAGAATTGGGCTGATTAGTATAGGGAATATATTGATTTTTGGGTATTGGTTATGTTCCTATATTTACTGTTTATCAAGATTCATTTGGTGGTGTTAAGAGGGTTTTGGTCGATAAAGACAAGATTTTGAGAAGATTTAGGGTTCATAGAGGTTGAATGAAATGAGAAAATGGCGAGAAGGGTAAAATGGAAAAAGTGAAACGTTTTCTTTCAATTCGGTCCTTGTACACATGGACAGTACAATTCAGCCGTCAGCATCACATGTCAATCTCCCTAACGACAAGATTTGACAGAGGGATCAAATTAATCGACGTTTGTAAAATTCAAGGACCTATGAACTATTTCAAATAACTCAGGGATAAAATTGACTGACTTATGCAAATTCATATACGAATTAACCTATTCACTCAATATTCAATAGGGTCTTCGATTTAACTACTCCTGTTGTGGAAACTATGAGAAAGAAAAAAGAAAAGAAAATGCATTAGTGTTTAAACTCTATCTAATTTTTTTCTTTGAACAAATTCTAGTTATTTTTTTCCTTTTTAAAATCGGTTCATTGGATGAATTCAAACAATTATTTTTTGTTGACTAATTTTTCTAGTTTTATGTTGGACTTCTAGAATTAAATTCTATAACATAAAATCTAACGATACATTCTTCATACAAAATCCATGTCCCTCGCACGCATGTCCATTTTCTAGATACGCATATAAAACAACATCATCACCATCATCATCATCATAAAATCAAAATCACACAAAACCCTTCTTCTCTCGTTTTCTCAATTCCAATTCCAATGGCGAATAACCGCAACACCACAATTCTTAAGGAAGTTAGAATCGTCATTGTTGGTGACAAATCCGCCGGCAAAACCACCCTCATTTCCGCCATGGCTTCTGATTCTTTCCCTGCCTCCGTTCCTCCATTGCTTCGTCCCACTCGCTTGCCTTCCAATTCATTCACTGATTCTGTTCCTCTCATCCTCATTGACACTCCTTCAAGGTCCATCATCATTACCACATAAAAAAATAATTAAATTCAAATTAAAAACTCTTTTTTACTATTGGTTAATACTTAATCTGTTAATCAAATACAAACCCTAGTTTTTTTCTTAATTGAAAATGTGTATATTAATTGTGGTTATTTTTTGTCTTGCTGTTATAACCAAGTAGTTTAACTGTGATGATACTTTTTGTGCTTATTTTAATGTGTGTTCAATGCTGGGCCAATAGTAAAAAAAAAATTGTGGTTTGTTTTTGTTTATAGTGTGGGAGAACAAGGCAAGGTTGTTGAAGAATTGAAGCGTGCTGATTCGGTGATTGTAACTTATGCTTGTGATGATACAATGAGTTTTGAGCGTGTGAGTACTCACTGGCTGCCTCAATTGCAGAAGCTTGAGGTTGGTGATTGGGTTTGCTTATTTTGCTGTCATTTTCAATACGGGCGGAAGATTATGTAGAAAATAAAGTTTCCTTTTTTTAAAAAAAAAATTGGGGTTGAGGGAAATCGTTGTTAGTTAAAGTGGCACTGATTACCATTTTACAACCGTTCTGAGTGGATTTGAATTCTGTGTCTTGAGGTTATAAGGTCAAACATTGACCACTGAGCTGATCACTCATGGACGAGAAAAATGAGAGGTGTTATAGTAATAATGTTTTTGTTTTTTTCATGATATATATAGGTGAAGGCACCTGTGCTTGTGGTTGGTTGTAAGCTTGATCTTCGCGATGAAAGTAGGCAAGTTAGCTTAGAGAGTCTTACCACAGGTATCATGAACCAGTTCAGAGAAGTTGTTACTTGTATTGAGTGCTCTGCAGCTACACTTTATCAGGTATATTGTTTTGTCTCATTTTTCTTACTTGTTCATGCTAATCTACGATTTACCCTTCAAATTAAGTTGAAATTGTTATTGTTAGTTAAGTGCTGAATTAGAAAACAACATCAAAATTTAAGAGTAGTTTGTTTTCTTTAAGATCACTCAAATCAATCACGTGGCTTGCTTACATCGCCCTTTGTTGCAATAGCCCTAAGAAATTGGTGCATTTTTGCAGTGGTATAGTTTATCTGTTTTGGCCTTTAAAGTATGTGGGGAGGTTTTAAATTATGGTTGTGGTTCCGTTGAGATCTTTGATGTTGTAGAAAATTATGACCAAATAGGCTGCAATTGCAATCGCGATCCAGTCGCAGAGACATTAAAACCTTTGGACTGTTTCTTAAAACCTTGATAAGGATATCTTCTTGATGATATTAGAGTTAATATTTTTTTTTTTAGTTTGTAAATCTCATGTGCAGTATATGTAATCATTAATTTTGGTTATTTATAGGTTCCCGAAGTTTTTTATTTTGCACAAAAAGCGGCACTTCATCCGGTGGATCCTTTGTTCGATTATGATACAAATGCTTTAACAGATCGGTGTGTAAGGGCACTGAGAAGAATATTTAATCTTTTTGATTACAACATGGATGGCACCCTCACTGATCATGAAGTAAACGAGTTTCAGGTTTTTGATAGACTTGGTTACCTTCCCCCTCACCTTTTGAATTTCACATGCTTTGAATATTTATTTAGTTTGTTTTAGCCCCCTTTGTTTATGAAAATTTGCATATTTAACAGATTAAAAGCTTCGGTGCATCATTGCAGCAGCCTGACATAACTCAATTAAAAACAATGGTACTGAGGAATGTTCCTGAAGGAGTCAATTCTCTTGGTCTTACTTTTCCTGGCTTCATTGAAATCCATAATATGTTTCTAAAGAAAGGGCGAACAGAGACATTCTGGGCAGTTCTAAGAAAGTTTGGATATGGTAATGATTTAAAACTGCGTGATGATTTTCTTCCAGTTCCATCAAAGAAGGCTTCTGATCAGGTCATACTTACTTTTTGGGTTTGGCTATTATGAAGCTCCATTTTTGTCTTACTGTTTGGTTTAGTTGGAAGATTATAGAGTACTGGCTTAGTCATTTAATTGTAAGTTTCAGTATTTACGAACCATAGGAATTTTTTTTCTCTTCCAGCTGAACTAGGAAAACTTAAATGTTAAATATGGGCTGTACTGTAATGTTGGTAATTAACTACTAATCCTATGTTTTCTCAGTATTAATGATTAAAGATTATGAGAAATCTAGATATTATAGTTGTTCCCGAAAAAGTAACTTTTGTTTTATGTGTTGCATGATTACTCGTCGTCCAAATTCTAGATATTTTCTTCTACTTTAGTATTCATTAGTTTACAAATATGACAGTAGAATTAGTTTACGGCCGGTACTTGACATATTATGCCTTGTTGTCATTGTTTATTTATTTGTTTACTTGAAGAGAGGATCTAAGCATCTGACGGTACTGTTTTATGATGCATGTTGTTCAATCAAATGATAAACTGCATAGAATCGTGAGACATAGTATTGCTTTTGGCCATCAAGCCTTGACGAGTTCCAACTTCCAAAGGTGTTTTACCATTCCTATTTAACTAGCAAATAATATGCAAAACTTTACATTGTTTAAAATCATTTTGCAGAGTGTGGAGCTGAGTGGTGCAGCCATAGAGTTTCTGAAGGGTGTCTTTAGATTGGTAGATACGGATAAGGTATGTTATAATTTTTTTTGGGATTATCTTGAAGACTTGAACACTGCTATGCTCTTTGAACATCCCATCTTAGGTGGCTTTCTATGTATAATAATGATATACTTGCTGACTTTCTCTCTGGAAAAATGATGCTTTTTTAGGATCAATTACTACGACCTGCAGAAGTTGATAAGCTATTTGATGCTGCTCCAGAAAGGTGAACCTTATCTTCAATGGACACTTAAAAAAAAAATCCCCCGAATCTCATATATAATCCATGTCATTAGCTTATCCTTCTTACCATTGATGATGTAGTCTAGAACTTGTGGATTGCCTCCAACAGCTTGATATATTGCTTCAGTAGCAAGAAGAGAGCTTTTAGAAAATTTCCAGGTTTAAAACCCAATACATATTGAGAGGATCGAAGGTGACAAAAGAATTTACAGACTTAGTAAGGCAGGAGAGTCTGACCCTTCCCTGGAGTCTCTAATACCTTAACGGTACCAAGTTGCCAGGAAGGAGAATAAAAGTAGGTGACTAACAATAGTTATCAAATATGTTAGGAATTTACTTAACTATAGTAGAGGAAATGGAAAGGGGCAAATATCTCACCTTAATCTCTAGAAGTGGTTTGATAGGGTAGAGACAGTTCATGTTATGTCTAGTGATACAATTGAGTTCTTGAATAATTGTTGGATTGTTTCTGTTCATGACATCTTGATAATGCTTATATAATTATGATGGGAGCGTATTAGGTTTGGTGTTTAGTCCATCAACTTAATTTATGAAGGGTTTATTTTGTCATTTAATCCTGTCATTTTGGTTTCTAAAATGTAGGTGTCTTTTTTTATTGATTGTGGGTATATTGTAGCAGTTCTAGCAATGTTATTATAACTTCCTGACATCTCTTTTATTTTGGGGGAATGAATCATTTCAGTTACTTGAGAAATCTGAACCTCCAAAAATGTGTTGTGCTGCTTACTCGTTTTGGTTGTGACTCCTTGTAACCAATATGTGAGTTTGTGACTATGTGCAAGTGTTTATGTGTATTTTTTGTTTCTTGGCATGTACCATTTCCCCTGATAATTACTGATGTCACAGAAAAGATGTGGCACCATGACTTTTCTAATTGATATATAACCTAGCCATAATCCAGTTTTACTACTTTCCTTCTACATCCTAGACGACGGTTAACACTTAGTACAGCTTGAAATATCCGTACTATATTCCTCAAGTTTATTTTGGAGCCAATCAAGTTCCTCTATTAATTTGATGCTTACTAACACATGTTGAAATAATCCTATAGCAGTCTTTGTTTCTCCACCTGAAGTTGTAGATCTCAGATGTTCTACTTGTTTTTCATTTTAGTCCGTGGAAGGATGCGCCATATATCGACGCAGCTGAGACAACTGACTTGGGTTATATATCTCTGAAGGGATTTCTTTCTCAGGTGATTATCTATTACTTTTTGTTTTATTCTTAAACCTGTCATTGGATAATTTTTTGAAAATATTTTATATTTCCAGATTCTATGTATTAATATTATTTATATTGTCTACAATGGTTATCTCTTGCTACAATAGTAGACTAGAGAGCGAGGTTAAAGTAGGTTCCATCTGATAATTTATCCAGTTCGGGGAGAAAATTTTTCAGGGATTATGATAATAAGAACCAGGAAAGACACAAGATTATAGCTAAATTTCTCAGGGATTATGAATTTAGCTATTTCTCAGGGATTATGGAAGGAACACCGATGAGACAAAGGCATGTTGTGTCTTCTCTGGTTCTTATTATCATAATCCCTCAAATTTAGCTATTACGAGGTAGTTTCTGCATCTAATTTCTTGGAAGAAATATCAAAGGAATTTACTCATTGCTGTTACTTTCATTTAATTTATAGAATTCCAGTTTTCTGGTAAACTGGATAACTATCCATAACTTCACAAGTGTTGTGCCATGGCATTTTTTCCCGTGAAGAAATAATTACTTTGTGGTTTGCTCGTGGGAGTACCTCCCTCCCTTTCATTCAATTATCATTTTCTCTTTTTGCTGCATCTTTTGAGTGGGATGGATTACTATTTACTCTAGTAGCATAACTCTGCTTCGTTTGCTCTTGTATTGTAGATAGATTGAAAATGATTTTGTTTTTATTACCATTCATCTCCCTTCACATTCAGTTGGTAATTAGTTTATTATCGACATGTTTTGTATGGTGTAGTGGGCTCTTATGACATTACTGGATCCAAGGTATAGCTTGGCCAATTTGATTTGTATCGGATATAGAGATAATCCTTCTGCAGCACTCCGCCTTACCAGTAGAAGATCAGAAGATCGCAAGAACCAAAAAACAGAAAGAAATGTGTTCCAATGCTATGTTTTTGGTTCTAAAACTGCCGGGAAATCTGCTTTGTTGCGTTCATTATTGGGAAGGTGTGCTCCCAAACCAATCCTCATAATCAATGTGCCCGAGCTTGTTTCATTATCTTTTTAATTTATCAGCATGTGAAATGTAATACGCTTATACTGTTTATTTTTGTTTCCTTCAAAGCAATAGTTAATTTATTCTGTCAATTTCACAGGCCTTTCTCAAATGACTATACCCCGACAACTGTTGAGAGGTATGCAGCAAACATCATTGAATTGATAGCGGTAAGGATGAGTTTTATAATGAGAAACTATTATTACCATTTAAATTATTCTGAAAAATGATAGTGTCCTCTCTTGTTTCCCCCCAATCTAATATACCTTATAGCTGATAACTAATAATTAAAGTTCTATAGATGTAGTAGATATGAAATTCGTACAAGATGCATTTATATACTAATAATCCTGATGTTTACCACACAGGGAACTAAGAAAACTCTCATACTGCGCGAAATTCCGGAGGATGAAGTATCAAATTTTTTGTCAAATAAGTATTGTTTGGCTGCATGTGATGTAGCTGCTTTTGTACATGACAGGTGTGGTGCAAAATTATTTTATGAAGTAATTCTTTGCTAAAGTTTAGCTATAGGAAAGTGGTATTGCATTTTTGTGTCCCTTTAACCACTGCTATTAATTGTAGTTTGGAAACACAACGAATAACATTTTCTGTATCTGCTTATATTTTTATTGGTTGGGTGGAAACATAAATGACAGAAAACTATTAGAGAAACCATTAGAAAGGATTTAGAGGTCAATGAGTTGGATCCAAATTTGGTTTATGATAGAATACTATGGCGTCATTTGATCCATGTAGCCGACCCCACTTAGTGGGATAAGGCTTGGTTGTTGTTGTTGTGGTGGAAACATAAATGACAGATCTTCTAAAACCATTAATGATCCTTTAACATGCCTACCTTACATGTCGAGTTTCCCTATGAGCTTGTTTATTATTTATTTTGGCTAAAATTTACTGAGTTATTATCGAATACTTAAATCCTTAAATTAGTTAATCTGACCTATGAATCGTTTTAATTTGGCTTGCATCTTTATGCTTCCTTTCTGGAAGAGTATGATGCAATGAATTTCATCCCATACAATACTATATACTGAAAATGGAGAAGAGTGCAGGATTTACACCTAAGATCTTTGTTTTTTATTTTCCAGCTCAGATGGATATTCATGGAAAAGATCCATAGATTTGCTTGAGAAGGTTGTTAACCAAGGAGAGCTAACTGGTCACAGATTTCCTTGCCTCCTCATTGCTGCCAAGGATGATTTAACTCCATTCCCAAGGGCAGTACTAGATTCAGTTAAGGTAATGCATTTTCAGCTCATGATAATTTAATTACTATATCGTTTTATATAATAATCTAAAATGTCATCAGCTCATAGTTATACGTCCGAGTTCAGCATTTTATTTCCTATTTGTCGTTATAATGTAGGTTGCTCAGGAATTGAAAATAGACGCTCCTATTCGCTTGAGTATAAAATCAGATGATTCAAATAACGTGTATAGTAAGATCATCAATGCTGCAGAACACCCTCATTTAAGTATTCCAGAAACTGAGTTTGTGAGGAAAAGAAAGCAACACCAGCAGCTTCTTCACACTTTTATCTTTGCCTTAGGTGAGTTTACTTTTTCTACCTCTCACCAGAATTCGATAACTTGGAACTTACGAAACAAATATGCATAATACCATTTTTCTGTGTTAGACTTTTAAATATCTCTCTTTCCTGAATTCACAGCTGGGGCTGCTATGGCGCTTGCGGGTTTTACAGCTCGTCGTGCACGTGCGAATAGGAATTCTTCTTAGGACATTATGCAACACTTGTGGACTTAATGTTCAATATTTCCCGTTGGAAATTTGTTGATAGAGTAGCATCGGTTTTGAAATTAAATAATTTAATCTCAATCCTATTGGTTTTATTGTTTTCTTATCCAATTATAATAATTTTAAATTTAAGTTTGATTTGATTCTTTCCCCATAAAAACAAGTTTGATTTGATTCAATTTAATCTGAAGTGCTTGAGTTGGATCAGTTTTATTTATTTACGAAACATTCAATAAACAAGACATTTTAAAACGATTATCGTCTAGGTTTTGTGCAAGTGATCGGTGCGTTGGTACCAAGTTTGGTTCCTACTCAAAAGATATTTAAAAATAGGGAAATGTATAATTCAATAAAGTGGTGAGACTAATAGATTTCTACATGAAAATTTGTTTTTCTGACTTTCAATACTTCCTAAAAAGACAAGTAAAATACAATATCCCTGGTAGTTAACTACCGTCTACCGCTGATTTATAACTAGAAAACTGGCAGCAGTTAACTGCCACTGGGTTTTTTGGTCATTTATTTGTGTTTCTAAGACACGTTGAATGTCAAAACAGCAATTGTCTTTCTACATAAAGTGGTGAGACTCACATAGGCTTCATCCAATAAAATAGTGACCGTAAAAGAGAATGTTAGAAAGAGTTGCTAGTCCTAGCATTTCTCTAGGCATTAAGTAATTTCTTAGTTTCATTTTGGTTCTATAATTATTTTGGTTCCTTATCGCTACTTTCGTCGGCCAATCTGGTTCTCTCCGTTAATTTTTTGCTAAAAAAACGTTGAAACAAAAAAAAAAGTCAAGGAACTAAATATGTAATTTAAAATTTATTTTACCTTTTTCATCTACCATCATCTTAAAGACACAAACAAAACCAAGAAAGAAAAAAAATTCAAAATTCATCACACGACAACAAAATCAACTAATGGCCACTTTGAAACTAACAGCAGCTAGTATAAAGCAGTGAAATTTGAGCAAAATAAATAAACTACAACACTAGTAATTTTGATGAATTCAAAACTACAAAAACTTGTCTTCCAGAATATATCAACCAGTACACATTATTCTAAAGTTGCTATTAGGATGACAAAAAGAAAGGCAAAAGAGAACGCTCTATTATTCAACATTGATAGTGAATGTACTTGTCAATATCAACATTCAAAAAAGGTGCATTAAAATATGTACCAAAATGTACTAACCAATGCCCACACGAAATCAAATTCCTTGCAATCAAATTTTAACGGGCTTGCGCATTTCAATACATCCATAATCGTTGGATCAAGATCGGACGATTCATATTTTAATGTAGTTTTTAATATCTTCAAAAAAAAAATTAAAAAAAAAAACCTATCAAGCTTGAAATATATATCTTTCGATCTTGATTCAACAACTATGTATACGTGACAAAAACAACAATGTGAATGTTGTTAAGAACAATGATGAGTGACGATACGACGAGTAAGAACGATGACGAATGATCAGGAAGAGAATTATCGCCACAGCGGAAAGGTTTATGTTTTGGAGTGTTATCCAGCCATCCCATGTGCAGGCATCTCAACATTCTGACAGGACATAAGTGGAAAACAATAGAAACGCTAGAAACGTTCATCATGTTTCGTTTGGTGCAAATAAAAGATTACCTAATAATTGCATCAAACCTACATGCATGTGTAGGGATAAAAACTTGCTTAACGATTAAATTTAAGCAACAAGAGCTAAGTTTGTGATACTTGTTTAAGGGGGAATAAGGATGTGCTATCATGATTTAAAATAAGGATAAATAAGCAAGTTTTTGTCCCTATAAAATCTCAAATTCATTTTTAGTCTCTCTAAAAAAATTTATAAAGTTTTGGCCCCTCAAATATTTTGCTTCACAACTTTTGGTCATTGATTTTAAGTAAACTCATGTATATCCTTTCAAATTTTGAATTTTTTGTACTTTTATGTTTAGTACATTATGGAAATCTTTTTGCAAAAGTTTGATCTGTTTAGCAAGGGATGAATTAACAATGAATTTTTAAGTATTTAGAACCTAATATTTATATCTAATTCATATATTTCGTTCATAAAAATTAAATATTCATGGGAGAAATTGTTACAATATTATAACCATCTGTAAAAAATATTATGAAATTTTTTGAAGGTACCCATAAATTGACTTAAAAATGAAATCAAAAGTTGTGACGAATAACATTAGGGAAACCAAAACTTGCTGAAAATTTTTAGATGGACTATAAACAAAATTTGGAAATATGTATATGACAAAAAACTTAATTAACCTTTTAAAATAATGTTTACTATATTTATTACAAACAAAATACTAAGATTTTTCTAATGATGTGACTTTTTTTTCTTATTGATACCATTGCATATATCAAGTTACACATCTATTCTCATTTGTTATATGATTAATGATTTCCTGCAATAGGGTTCAAGGACATTATCTTATCAATTGATTCAAAAATAGTGCCTTCTTGCTTAAAGAGAGGCCATGGCAAATTAAAAGTGGATGGACTCCATTGCATCAATAACAGAATGAAATATCCCAAAGAACTCAGGACACATGAAGATTTTGGATATCAATTTGTAGTGTTCTAAGTTTCTTTTCAATATTTGATATTTCTTCTTGAATCTCAACTAGCTTGTTTAGCCTATTCTGCGCCTGATCTTGGTAAGGTTTGCCAATGACTTTCACAAAGGTATCCAAATTTTCTACGGCTTCAGTCAAATCCCTCTTCATGGCTTCTTCAAGTTCATTTGCCAAGGTATCTGCTTTCCTTTTCACCTTATCTATCACACGCCGCCTCCGAGTTGGGAAATTCGAAATAGCTATATACCTGAGTAAAACAAATATCGACCCAGATATTAGCAAGAAGTGAACAACAATTTCAAACAACAATTGCCCAGATATTATTTCATTACTCTCTTATAGGATAGTGCAGCTGAAACATATTTTACTCGTATACATGCATTTTCAAATACAACCTGGGCAAAACATAAAAGAGCTCTAATGAATAAAATACATTACCCGCCAACAGAACAAATTCCAAGAGCAAGAAGATCCTCCAATGTGGTTTGCAGTACAGATGTCAATAGTGAAGCAGATAAACCAGCCACTCCTAGTTGACCAAAAGTCCCTAAAATCTACACAAAAGGAACACATTTGATATCAGATTTGTTTAGTGACAGCAGTGGTTGTGGTGGTGGTATGCTAAACCTTAATTACAGTAAACAGACAAATCAAAAATATTATATTTACCGCCGAGGAAAACTCGGACAAAATTCATTCATATATGGGTAATCAAGTTCAACAAAGACTAAACAGGGACATTTTGCAGATATCAAAACTTAATTGTTGATGAAACAAGGACATCATTTACTTGTTATGTAGCTCCCAGTGCCAGAAAATGTTATTACGGGGAACACGTAAGGGCAGCATTGAGTGGTAATGCAAATTACAATAAACTGTAAGAGAAAGCAGCAACCTGAATAAATCACACTGGTTACAATTATTTCTGAACTTTTAAACAAACCTATTGACCATTCATCTAATTTTGAGGCTGTAACAGCACCTCTCTAGCATCATAGATAACCATAAATCATTCTGAATGTTAACCTTAAGGCAATAGCTTAGACATCTTTCAAACTCATTGTTTACAGCTTAGTCAGTTTTTATGCTAAATTTTGGGATATTGCGAGAATTGCAAAAGCTTCCATTTATAATCTCCGGGAAGTTTGTTACACATATAGACCCTAGTTTTATACAAGATTGGTTTTGGTCACAAATCACAATAGCATTATTTCTCACGTACACTAGTTTTCAATTTGATTCAATAATACCATTCCATCAGTTAGTTGTTCAACTGAAGTGACTTGGCCTAGCTGATATCAATGGCATAAATCCACATCAGCAAATTTGCCTTTGATTTCAAATCATGAGAGAAAAAACGCTGCAATTGAACTAAAGAGACGGAAAAATTTAACTTCTCTAAGGAACTAAAAGAGAGCTTGAGGCCCAGATGAGAAAAGTTTTTACATTATTTTACAAGGAATTCTAAACTTACCATCTCACGAACTTCTTGCTCAAATGACTTTGAAACTGCACTGCTGCTGAAATTTTCAATCACCTGATAGCCAGCTTGATCACCTTTCTTTAGCAACTCATATGTCTCAGAATTTTTCTGACTATTTTCATGAATCAATGAGGACCATCGTTTCTCAAAAGATTCCTTGTATAGTCTCCCTTGTTGGGTATTTTTGGCGCTTAACCAATTTTCGTAATCTCCAAGTATTTTCTGTGTCCAATCAACCAAAAACATTTAAGCAAAACATAAACGGCTAACTTCACACTATTACATTATTTCAATTTAATCTCGCATTAGTATTTGGATGTACTAGCCATCTTGGGGACATCCAAAGAAAAAGCGGATTCCAGTTTATGGTCGAATAAATCATTATTCTTTCTGATAAAAATAGTAGACATGACTGCAGTACAATCTGGACTCAATAGTTGACAGCCAAAAACTAACCTGAACAGATGACACAGAAGGATCAATTATGTCATTCTGAATTCTTGAGGTGGCAGGTGTCGCATGTTTCTCTCCTTTGAAAACATATGATGCAACAATATCAAGATTTGACAATTGCATTGTAGCTTCTACAAGCTCCACAACACGTGATTTAGTGGATTCAATCTGATAAATACCATTGCAATTTAAGAACATACCAATTAAGAGGAAAACAAATTGTCCTGACATTCAAAAATTATGAACTTCTTGTAACATACCATGGATAGAGTTTGTTTCCTCCAAGAAAGGCTCTCATTTTCCATATTCAATGCAATATCATTTACACTGTTGACAACATCGTTTATTGCAGCCAAATCCTGCTTGGCACATCGATAGTCTTGTGTCACAAGAGTTTCACATGCAGAAATCAGTCTGTCTGCAATTCCAACAGGTGTTTCAAGTTTAAGCCTCATTCTATCCATCCCTGCGATCGTCGACCCATCTAGAAAGCTATATAAAAATTTCTCAAGCTCGTAAAAGCTATTGGGACCATATTGAGAACCAGAGACTGACAATTCTTCGTTGAGTTTCCCAAAACTAGAGGTAGCCATAAGTTTTGCTTCAAGAGCAGATCGAGCAGACACAGGATATAATACCACATCTTCCGTATTCAACAATCTCTTTACGTTGTCCTTAATGAAGGACATTGCTTCCTCAAGCTACATTGAATAGTGAATATATAACGTAAGACTACTTGGCAAATGCCTATATCAGTACAAAAGAACAACTAAAGACAATAACATTAGGGTAATACCCAATATTAATCATGAAACATAAATATACCTCATTATTATTCTGATAAATGTCAGCTTTGTTCAAAACAAAGACCACTTTCTTCTTCCATTGCTGTGAATAACGAAGAAAATCAACCTGAAAAGGAACATAAAACAACATGTCATACCCCTGGGTGGGTAAGTACACTATACAAGTGTAAACATGAGAGTATGCCCCATACTAATAAAAAGGACTAACCATACCTCACTTCCAGTTAAAGGGCGATCAGCTGAAATAACAAAAAGAAGCAAGTCTGCACGAGGCACAAATTCCTCTGTAAGACGCTGTTGTCTCTGAAGAATTACATTAGTTCCAGGTGTATCAACAATTGTCATCTGTTTTCAGAAGGACGAAGAAAACTGCTGAGGCCACGAATTGGAAAAAGAAATTGTAACCTAGGGAGAACCCAAACATAAGGAGAAAACTAAAAGTTAATTGACTTACTTCTCTGAGAATTGGAGCGGGAAGGTAGCAAATATATTGACCATCTGGATACCTTTCACAGCGTTGTTTTTCAATATCTAGGTCATTATATCGTAAAAAGGTGATCTCATTCGTTGTTGGAACAACCCCGTCTTTGAGATATCTTTCTCCAAGAAGCGCATTAATCACAGTAGATTTGCCAGAGTTGAATTCCCCCTGGCAATAGAGTCAAATAAATTCAGCTCTTTTTAGCATTTTTATGAAATCTATATAAAAACCAGTTGTATTTGCATCTCACCCAATTGCTTTGTGAGACAGAAAAGTTATAATAAATAGTAATGTGGAGCTAGTGAATCAGATAACTACTCAACCTAAGGTGAAAGTTGGAAGGTTCCTATGATGAGTATTGTCAGCTATTACGGCAATCAAATTCTTCCATAAGTATAACAATATAGGAATAACATGCAACCCAACTAACCCAACATATTGCATTGTTCAGAGTAGTTAAATAAAAAAAAATAGCTTCTGAATTTTGTACAGACAGAAAGCCAACTACTCACTGTAAGTATACCATGAACCAACACTCTAGTAAATGCTTATACATGGAAGTAATTAATTAATAGCATAAGAACAGTGAACAACAACAATGAGAAAAGTCGACAATAAATAACACCTATTTGTTAACTAGTTTTAACTAAACGAAGTAACATAATATTTTCTTTTTGAAATTAGAGCTAATACCAATGTCTATCCCAGGAACCAGAATTTGTTGAGATTCAGCACACAATTACCACTATAACCAATAAGAACGGCTCATCAATCTGAGAAACTGCATCATCAAGAAGCGAAACTTCCTCCATCTGTCATTTGAAACCAATTCCAATTCAACACAAAGTAAACAATATACTGGTCAAAATACATAATAATCAAAAAAATAAAAAATATGATTTCAAATACCAACTGTTTTAGTTAAAAGATCACCAGAGGTGCAGCTTTCTTTATAACTTCAATAGCTTCATTCAACACCGACCTCTCCATTTCTATTAACTGTTTCTCCCTATCTTCCAGTTTAACAAATCCACCCACAACCTCTGTTATACTCTGCAAACCATTACTCTCATTGACTAGTTTATCATCATCAATTTTATCACGACGATCATCCAGTGTTTTCTCATCATTTGCAAACCCACCATCAAATAATTTACGAACGAAATCATCATCAAACAAACCAAAACTTTCCAAACTAGTAACAAAACCACTAGCACCAGAAGCAAGTAAACTCGAAGCCTCACTATATGACAAGTTTTTCCCCACAAAAGAGGCAAAAATGGGTATCTTCACATTGTCAACTACATTACCAATTTCCTGATTTAAGAGCTCCAGATCACCACCACCACCATATATAAGAAAATCAGCACCTTCAGATTTGGATGCATTTACAGCAGCATCTACAGTTTGTACAAATCTAGCCACCAATGGAAGAACGACCAATTCGGTATTGGAACCTAACATTGTATTCCTAGCAACAACAGTAGGAAGACCTTGATCGGAGAGTAAAACGCCACTGGTAACAGCAGCGGCAGCAATATCAACACGCTCAGCAACTAACAAATAAGCGCGATCACGAATAAGTGATTTCAACAAACAAGCAGCTTCATAGAGTTTACCACCACTTTGTTGATCACTTTTTAGAATCACAATTCCAACGGATTTGGAAACTGCTTTATCAATCAAGTCAAGTGCGGATTCGCCACGTGTAAGAATCTCATCGGAGTTAAGTTGGAGAATGAGAGTGGGGACTTTGAGTTCGGGGCGTTTGTAACCGCCGGGGAAGAGTGTTCTAGGCTGGGGTTGGGGTTGGGCTTGGGCCTTAGGGAAGAAATGACGAGAGGCATTATTGGAAGTGATGGGAGAGGAATGGAGAGTGCGGCGAAAAGGGAGGTGTGGATAGCGAGAGAAGGGGGTGTAAGGGATGGTCGGGAGTAGGAGGGAGGAATAAGAAGGGGTAGTTATGGAACAGGGTACCATGGATATTTGATTTGAAGGGAGAATGAAGATAGAAAGAAGGAAGAGAAAGGAGATATGGATGGTTGGATGACTCTCCGTCGGTGGAATCTCAGTTGTTATCTAAACTAATCTTTTTGGCTCGAACATCAATGACCGCATGTGCGACCCAATTAAAATGACACTCATTTTCAAATTTAATTAATTCATCTCATAATCACAATTAGTGCGTCTCCTCAAAAAAAGTTGACCATTACTTCATTATTTTATTTTTTTTTCTTTCCTATTCTCACTTATTTAATAATATGGATCTTGTTAACGAGTGTCCTCAAGACACTCTTTAAGGATTCTAAAAGAAGAAATTAATCCATAAAAAGTTAAGTATTTCAATTTCTGATGCATTGATTACATAAATTTTCAAAAAAATTTGCCATATAAAGGTGTTAAAGAGTGCCTCATGGGCACTCATTAACATTTCCCTTAATATATTTCATTTGTCTCACAATTGATGTCATATTTTAAGTTTGGAAAATGTTAACTTGTGTCTTTAAGCATAAGTTAATAAGGCAAATGTAGAAGATTTTTCTTGAAATTTTTGCATTCAATGTCTTAAAAGTTGCAAAAATTATACTTTCAATATAAAATTTATTTTTAATTTCCATTTTAAACTCCTTAACTTTTGTCATAAGAGCACAAGTTAACATGACATTTTAAGTTTTACGTGGTTATTAAAAAAATAATTAATAGTGTTGATTTTAATGACAAAATGTATATTGTTTGATAAAACATTCTTATTAGTTATGGTTAATAGAAAAATTATAGATTATTGAAATTCAACTAATAAGGGTGTTAGTGAAATAAAGTAATAAATGTTCTGTTGATATTGTAAATGAATAAATAATTTGAGATAAAAAAACATATGAAATATGACACCTATTGCGAGATGGAGAAAGTAATAATTTAAACTATTACTTTCCCCCCTATGCATTTCTAATGCGCCCTATCTCACTATGCAGTTACCGTATCTGAGTCATCCAGAGTAAAGGCTAACTCGCTCGAACAGACATGTCTGACGGTGTTCAACATACGAGGCCATGATAACAATCGCCAGATCCAGCTGATCCAGATGTTGTTTGTATTCGTTGGGTGTAAACATACCCCTGAGCAGTAGATACATCATGGCGTGTGGATGTTGACATTCCCGATATCCATCTCATGCATCCTTGGCACCCATACCCCTGAAGTGCTGAAATACTCAAGTCTGCAACAAAGAATAAACAATCAAAACATATGTATCAAGACAACAACATATAAATACACAAACAATCAAAACATACAGATGAATAAACAAACATACTTATTTATTTATACTTGTAACAAAGATAAGTATCCTGGCAGATACTTGGTCTTGTAATGGGAGGCATTGTTATGCTCCATGTACAGGTGTGCAACGGCAACAACTAGAGCTGTCAAAACTAGTCGTGACGTACGGGCCGGGCCGAAAGCCCGAATAAAACATAGGGCTTGGGCCGAATAATTGCAGTCCGTATTTAAATCGGGCTTTTTAGCCCGGCCCGAAAAAAACCCGTAACCCGTTCGGGCTACGGGCAGCCCGCCAAAAATACAAGTTGTTTTTTTTTGGTGTGGTATGTGTGTGACTGGACTGAACACAGCCCGATTACTATTAGTGAGATCCGATCCGGCTCTGTCCAATTAAATTGATAAGAGAAAAGAAAACCTAATTGGCTAATTCACTCACTGAATCCGACGGCACCTTTCTCTCTATTGTATTTGTCTGGTCTCACTCTTACAAGCTCACTATCTTCACAAGCTCACTCACTCACGTCTCACTTCTTGAGGTATGACTATGAATATACTTTTCTCTTTATCATTCATTCATAGTTTTTTTATTGTTTGATTAAGCAAATTAAAATCAAATATAGCCAATTAGGCATGCAATTCTAAATATTGTATAAAACAAATTTGCAGCCTCATTATCATAACATCAAGCTTAATTTAACAATATAGAACATCAAATAATTTTGTTCTTAAATCCAAATATTACATGATTGATTAACTTTTATTTGTTTCTCGTTTTGAAGGATTTGATACAGGTGCAAGAGCTGATAGGAGTACAGTACTGCATGATCTCAAATTATTTGTTCAGTCCATAAAGAATGAAAAAAAAAAAAACAGATACGTCCTGGCTGGCCCGTTAGCCCGGGAGCCCTTATAGGGCTCGGGCTCTATAATTCCAACCCATATTTAAACTGGGCTTTTCAGGTCGGCCCTAAAAATCCCGTTACCCGAACAGGTCGGGCCTAAACAGGTTGGGCCACCCGTTTTGACAGTACTAGCAGCAGCTCCCCATGCATATATAATCAACGACAAGCTCCAAGTCTTTGAAGTACCTCGGACAAGCAACATCCACATAGCAGATGCTCTTGTCAGTAAAGAGTTTGATACCCGCCAAGAAGAGCAAATATACGCAAAGAGCCTAGTCCTGCATCTGTTGCATCTCAACTCTCTGACCAACATAGTCGGCCTCAAGGGCCTCCAAAAGACGCTGCTTGAAAATTCTCTTCAAGTAGCTAAATCGTGCATGTCCATATTTTGTATCATTCACCTCCTTTCAGTTTGGATTTTAAAATCTGAATTGATTAAGTTCTCAGGAGGAAAAAAAATACAAATTACTAGGCTTGCATGCAAAGGAGACCTAACCTCCACTTTGGTGTTTGATGAAGCTTCAAATGCGGTGATTTTGAGCAAAAAAAAAACTCCCAGATTGGATCAATTTGTGGGTTTCAGATTTTGAAATGAGGGAGAGAGAGAAAATGAAAAGTGAAAAGTAAAACTGTAAAATGGGAGGGGTTGTTGATCTTGTATTTATATATCGAAATGGTGCGGATTGTACATTCTGATCTAGGTTTCGGATTTTAAAATTTGAATGGCTTTTTTGAAAATAAAATAGGATGCGTGAGAACCTCATAAGATGGAAAAAGTAATAGTCAATAATTTATGAGAAATTAGAGAAGCAAATGAGGTAGCATTGCATTGAACCTGGTGACTATGGATAAGATCATTGTTTGGAAGCAACAAGTTCATGCTAGTTACGACCGGTATAGGTTTCTTCAAACCTTCTTAAGTGGATATATATTTTTGGGGTAGCCCAAAAATATATATTTATTAGAGTGAATATATATTTAGCTACCCCAAATTTTATTTTAAGTGGAATAATTTTTCCATCCTTATTTAGTTTTCGGTCGAACTTCGAATTATTTGATCTCGTCGTATAGGAACTTCGAATTACATTAATTATATTTGTATGTTAGCAGAGACTTTCTATTCGTATGATTTCCCTAAGCAAGAAAGAATTTATTTGAGGTTGCAATTAAGTCATTATATTGTTAATATACACCGGTCTTTTCATAATATAACAACACTCTTTGGTGCAAAAAATTAGTATAATCGGAGAAGTCAAAGCGTTATCATTTAATTGATAGATTGATTCGTCTTGTTTTGACACTCTCAATCTCCAAAGCAACAAGAGAGAGAGAGCTTTCTCATCAATTAAAAATCTCAAGACAAAATAAAGAAACAAAACGAGTGATGATTTTCTTACAAATAGCTTGGTTATTTACATTGAAAAGGACATTGCAAGTCAATTTAACTCAAATACAATTATGGATGAATTTGAGTCTTTGAAGGGTCGCTGAGTTCAATTTTCATAAATAGCTACTATATTAGTTTTTATTTCTTTTGTTGTAGCGTTTTTGTACAATCCGCTATTCTAGTGTAGTTTTTTGGTACAATTTGTTATTGCCGCATTTTTGGTATAATCCGTTTTTGTTGAATCAAGTGTATATTGTATGAAGAACATTTTATATAAGTAATAGTTATTGTGAGTTTTTTTTTTGCCTACCTGGTTAGATTAGTTTAAAAAAAAAATTCTTTATATGTGGCCACCTCATAAAAATATTGTTAGCTTCGCCGCTGGGACGGATCATTCCACATGGTTAGCTGTATTATTCTGACATTAGACTTGAAGCAAGACTTGTTCACTAGGTGGTAACCAATATTCCAATTCATCATCTAGGAAAATTCACAAGGATTGATGAATCGGGCTTACCTATCATGTGTATGCTAATTAATGAACACCGAGCAAGTAAATTGGCTTGAGTTTCTAGTGAACACTACGGATATTTCACATCAATAAACTTTGAGAGGTCTCCAACATGGGTCTATGATAGGAAGGATACTTGATTCTGTTGGTATTATAGGTCATTCAGACTCTTATATGGTTTCAATTGTGGCAAATAGTCTTTATATCGGGAGTCTCTGCAAAATAAAATGGCATTATGATAGGGGTGTCAAGAAGTGATACTACTACGCTTACAACAAAGAGGTTTTCTATGATGGAGAACAAGATGTTGTAATAGAAGTCAATCAAGAAGAAGATGAAGACGGCATCTTTGTGCATATTGATGCATATGAACCTGAAAATGTGAAAGAATGTGAAGTTGATGAAAAATTAGAGGATAAATATGCTCATATCCATGCATATGTGCCCGAGGACAAGAAAGATGATTGAATAAGTGAATGCATTCATCTGCCCACATGCAATAACCAAGCATCCTATCGTATCGATTAGCCTTTTCATATCCTATTTTAATTTTCATAATGCATTGTTTTATTTCTTATGGTGTACTTGTATTTTATGAAGTGGTATGTACTCATTATGGTGTTTTACACCATGGTTCTATTTATGATTGTTGTTGTATTTGTTGAATTTCACTGCTTGTTTAGTTATGTGTAATGCATATTGGCTCGGTTTATTTTCCTCGTATTATATTTGGTATTTGTGTTTTGTGGTTACCATTGGTGTGTTTTAAGTATGATTAAGATGTGATTTCTATATGTGATTTGATCAAAATTGAGCTTGGTATTGCTAATAGTTTTTTGTCATGTCTTCTTTTTGATAATGTCAACAGGGGAGAAGATTCCACCAAGTTTTATTGAAGTTCAGTGCACACGTTCAGGGGGAGCTTCTCTCAAATTCTTGCAAGATCAACTTGGCATGGTTCTAAGTTTTGCCATCATAAAAAAAAGGGTGTGTTAGAGTGCATTGATTATTTTGATTAGATTGTTTTGAATGTATGTTAAAACTTATAAATAGAACTTGTCTACATATGTTGCTCTCATAATCTTGTCTTCATAATCATATATTGGTTGCATTGTTTTTAAACCTTGTCTTGTTAACTAGGTATTGGTTTTTGAAATGTGTGTGTTTGTTCGGGTGAATTGTTTTACTCCTTCCATTGTATGTTTCACTTGGCCTTCAAAATTATAATTTTTGGTGTTTTTCAAAACGTGAATTGTTTCACTTATCAACTTGAATCATTTCAATGTCTAGAGAAACAGAGTGAGTTGTTTCACTTGGCTTTAAAAAAATGTGATTTTCAGTGTTTTCAAAAAGTGAATCGTTTCACTTTTAGGAGTAAATCATGTCACTCGTATTTTCTACAATTATTCTTTAACTTCATTTTCTCACATGTTTCCAATACCTATATAAGTGAAACACCTCGCCTCTTCTCAAAACATGAAATTTTCACAATTACTTCTCTCAAACCCTCTTCCTCTACTTTCTACTCTTTACAAACTCTTATATTTTGATTGTGAATATTTAAACATTGCGAGTTACATAGATAGGATTTCTTTGTACACGGATTATGATATTCTAGGGTTTTGAAATTGGAGGCAATTGAAACATAGGGGAAAGAGTTGATCTTTAGAGTGGATGTACCCGACTAGCGAGGACAGTGTGAGGGGACCACTATAAATCTCATGTTCATCTTTCTATCTATTATCTCTTTATATTTCTATGTTTGTGAATTGATTCAATTGTGGATTTTGAAGATTAATTTTGAAAAACCTAATTTTAATTGATTTGAAAGAAATCCAATTGAGTGTTGATTCTTTGATAAAAATCAATAGTTTCTAAAAGGGGTTCTAAGAATCCATTGTATTAGTGATTCAATTGAATCAATTATGTATTATTTTGCATTTGCTTGTTTTTAATTCAATTTGGCTTAAAATAAGTTTTAACAAGTTAAGTGCTTTTTCAAAATAAGTGATTCATTGATTTTAGCTTATCACCAATATCTTCAAATCAAGTAATTGTCTCTATCATTAAATTTGTATCATCTAATTGGTTTTTCGTTTATTCAGTATCATGTGTTTTCGGGTTGATCTTCATTAACTGTCAACTTCTCATTTGCATCGTTCAAATGTGCATAATAAAAAAAATTATCACTTTTCAGTCGCACCACTTTGAAAAATTACATAAAGTTTTTTGTGTATGCATAAGGATCCAGCATGGAGGGTCAAGCTCAATTGACAGATGTTAATATTGCGAGATTGGACACCTTCATTTGAGTGAATTTAAGACTTCTAAAATTATGTGTGTGAGTTTCCGATGTTGACCCCCATCTACAAACCAAAATTAAAACAAGTAGTTTCTTAAAAAATGTAAAGAAAAAAAGAAATCATGAACTTAAGGTTGTAAACATGCTTATAAGCCGAAATTGTGCTGTAAACACCATTTGAGCCCCTATGGAAATCACAATCTTATATTTCATTTTGTCTATTAACTTATATCACACGTTAGTGTATAATGATTCAAAAGCTCACAAAAGTATCCTATATGGGACTTGTAACTTTTAAAATATGAGAAAAACACCAAGAAACACAACATAGTTTACCCTTTCCCAATTAAACCAATCTTACCGTGTTTTTATTCAAATTCATTTAGAATTTATATGTTTGGTGGGGTGATATTTTTAGTTTTAAATTCTTTATTAGATTTTTTTATCAAATTATAAAACATCAAAACTCTTGATTAAAAAAAAACTGTTACCAAAAAAACAAAGAAAAAACTATTTAATAAAACAGTAAAACAGGTTTTTTTGTTTTTGTTTTTACTCAAACAGCTAAACCCTCGTTATTTAGAGAATTCAAGTTTTTTTTTTTTGAGGGAAGAGAATTCAAGTTAATAACATTAATTTACCCTTTTTTTCTTAACAATACATTTCTGTAACGTTTATAAACCATACATACTGTCTGAAATGAGAAAGGAAGGAAATAAGTGGTTAGCTTTATCTGGAACTGCTGGTTCTCATACTCTTTAGCAACAATGGCCATGCTTGCTTCCTCTTCACCTACCTTGCTCTTCTCTGCAACCTCTTCCAATCTCCTCCCACTTTCACATTCTTCTACTTTGCGCCTTTCTTTCTCATCTTCATTCCAATCCTCCTCTCTCTCAATCTCCTCTACCTTTCTATCACACCCTTCTTTAACTTCTAAACGTTTAGCTAATCATGCTACTTTAAGCATCAGTGCCAGTGCTGCAGAGAAGAAGAAGGTGCTAATCATAAATACCAATAGTGGTGGACATGCTGTGATTGGCTTCTACTTTGCAAAAGAGCTACTTGGTGCTGGCCACTCTGTCACCATTCTCACTGTTGGTGATGAAAGCTCAGACAAGATGAAGAAACCTCCTTTTAACAGATTTTCAGTTAATGATCTTTATCTCATTCTCACACTGATTCCGAAAGAATTGTTCTTTTCATGCTCAACGATTTTTTTTGTGTGTATTTTGTCTATGCCTTTCTGCATTTAGCTAGTGCTGCAGTACACTGCTATTTGCATTGAAAGAATATTGTGAAATTACAATCATCATTATTACATCAAGGTTTAATTTATTGTTGAATTTGGAAAATATTCAGGAAATTGTGAGTGCTGGAGGCAGTACAGTATGGGGAAATCCTGCAGATGTAGGGAGTGTTGTAGGAGGGGAAGCATTTGATGTGGTTTTGGACAACAATGGCAAGGATCTTGAGGCTGTGAGGTTTGTTGTATTGATTCTTGTTAGCTTTTGTTCAATGATTAACTTGTATTGTATGTCTTCATGTTAACTCAACAGGTTTTAAGATATAAGAGCAGCAGCGTGCAACACGTACAATTTGTTTATATTACGTAGACTTGTTAGTTGTCCGATTTGTGTCGATGCTCGATACTAAAACAAGTGTCAATGTTTCATACTGCAATACTGTTAGTATTCTGTTGAAGAAACAGAAACTATTCTAATATATGCAGCCAGGTACAGTCATTAAGAAGCCATCTTAATCTCGATCTTAACTTGTAGGCCGGTGATCGATTGGGCCAAGAGTGCTGGTGCCAAGCAATTCTTGTTCATCAGTAGTGCTGGAATATACAAAACGACAGATGAGCCTCCCCATGTTGAAGGGGTATGTAAAACGTTCCGAATACATCATTTCTAAAACCATTTTGCGCATAACAATTATTGTAATCTAAAGATGAAAATCAATGGAGCAGGATGCTGTCAAAGCAGATGCTGGTCATGTTGGAGTTGAGAAATACATTGAAGAAACTTTTGACAGTTGGGCAGTATTCAGGCCACAGTATATGATAGGGTCTGGAAACAACAAAGACTGTGAGGAGTGGTTCTTTGACAGTAAGTGGGAAAATTCTTAAACAAACTTTATTTTAAACCTTTAATCCATATGAAGCTTTTTTTTTTACTCTCTAAAATTTTTATGCTAATTTAGAACTTCTAAAAGAAATATTTATTTCCTCAAAAAAAAAAGAAATGTTTATTGCCATTTGTAGGGATTGTTCGGGACAGACCTGTGCTAATTCCTGGTTCAGGATTGCAACTCACTAACATATCTCATGTTAAAGACTTGTCCTCAATGCTAACTCTAGCTGTTGAGAACCCAGATGCTGCAAGTCATAGCATTTTCAACTGTGTGAGTGACCGTGCAGTGACTCTAAATGGAATAGCTAAACTATGTGCTCAAGCTGCAGGACGCCCTGTTAACATTGTGCATTATGATCCAAAAGCTATTGGAATTGACGCAAAGAAAGCCTTCCCTTTCCGTAATATGGTAGTTACAGATATCCTATATTCTAGTCTGCATTACAACTTTATTGCATAATGCGCAAATACACGATTGTTTTGCTTAACCAAAAGTATTGAACCGGTAAACAGAACAGGATAGTAACAGTCTAATACCATGTTGCTGAACGGCTTTGTGATCTGTTTTACATACAATGTAAATTACACATACTAAGTAGTGAATTCATGTAAAGAAAATTTGACAAACTCATCAGATATGTCTCAACCGAGGGAACTCTGCATCATGGACATTTGTCAAATTTGAAATATACAATTCTCGTAGTTATTATTGCTTAACAATGTTTATGAATGTATGATGCAGCACTTCTATGCTGAACCTAGAGCAGCCAAAAGTAAATTGGGATGGAGTTCAACCACAAACCTACCTGAAGACCTAAAAGAACGGTTTGAGGAGTACATAAAGATTGGGAGAGACAAGAAGCCAATCAAATTTGAGCTAGATGATAAGATATTAGAGGCCTTGAAAGTTCCAGTGTCTGCCTAGTCCATTCATATCCAAAATGTAAAATGATCACACAAGATTTGTATGATTTCTTGTTACATGATTTAAATGAGATGCATTAATAAATTTACTTCTTCCTTATTTTCACGTTAACATGAACAAAAAAATAACAAAATTCCAACTTGAACATCTCAATTAGGACATCGTAACTAAAACTTGGAAATCCAGTCCTAGATATATTTTCACTATAATAACATAAGAAACTGATCTTGAATAAGCAGCCAAAAGTTTAGTAGGTAGTTGCAGTGAGTACGAGTTATATACAAACGTTTGTGAAATCCCATAGCATCCGAAAATGTCAAGTAAACTTTGCAGAAGAAAGTATCTGAAAATATGCAGTGATTATAATATGGGCAACAATGTTTTTTTCTTCACAAAATATGGGGAACAACGTTGACAAAGATGGATGACAGTTTATGGCAAATGACCAAAATTTCAAGATATAAACTCAGGTTTGCGACTCATCATGCCACCAAGGCAGATGGCACTTCACAAGTTGCCACAATTGGCACAAAATCTGTTACATCATTCCACTATGACTGCAAGAAGATAGTTGTGGTCAGTACCACATTTATGACAGAAACTTGAGAGAAATTTCCTTGAAACGAATTCATAAAAAATATCATTTCAATCCCTAATCATGAAAATCAATCCAAGTGCTCACCAAACGCACTACCATGGTTGATTTAAAAATAAAATAAAACACAATAGAAACAAATACAAATTAGAGACTACAAAGATTTGGACAAAAAGTATATATCAAGGCCGTGACAGTAGATTATGAATATAATCTCATTCCTGTAGTAACATTTACTTTGCTTGCAATTGGTTTATGCTGTTTATAGACTAAGCCTACAATGCACAACATCAAAAGTATGATGCAGTCCTTCAGTAATAATCTGCATATAGAATCAATTGCAAGCATGGCTCAACAATCAAGTGTAATAACCTGCTTATCGAATCAATTGCAAATATTTAAGCACAACTCAGCAATCAAAGGAAATAAATTGCCAGCCAAAGGCACAATAAAGCCCAAAAATTTCTACCATTCATACCATTTGCCCATTTCTTGTCTTGCCAGATATATTAAGAACATATATCTGTTAAACTTTAAAAAAAAACAAGTTATGAAATAAAAAATCTAAAATACAAAGATTAAAATGCTAGCTGCTCAGTATCAAACAAGTATGTCTATTGCAAACATAATTGGCCTACAAATTAATCTGAAGTAGCAATCGCATGACAGAGTCCTAAGAATCTTCTTAAATCTCAAGGCCTTTCAGTTTTGACTCCAATTCATCATTATCAGAATCTTCTTCAGCCTCTTCATCAATGTCCTCTCCTTCAGGATCATTCTCATCCAAAGGACCCAGCATGTCAGGTGAGTTTTTAAATATATCCTTTAACTCATCAATCCCTTCATCAGAAATGAAGTTAGCATTAATATTCAGCAACTTAAATCCAGGTTTCTGGACAACAGCTTCTGCCAACAGCTTCGCTCCTGACCAAGTGATCAAATTTGTACTCAGATCAACTTCACTTAATTGGTCACGACCTTCCAGCGCCTTACTGATTAAACCTGCACCTTCATCTTTCAATTCATTCTCGGATAAATTTAACTTGGTGAGGAACTGCTTTGATGATATACATTCAGCCACAGAAACAGCAGCTTTAGCAGTAATGTCATTCCCAGCCATATCCAAAATTTCCAGTGACGGTGCAGATTCCTTCAAAGCATTAGCAAGGGCTTCTGCACCATCGTCCTCTAAGTTCAAATAACTGAGGTATATCTCTGTAAGATCAGCAAATACAGGTATAACTTTACTTAGGGTAACTCCAGCTTCCACGCCAAACATGTTGTCACGTAAATCAAGCTTCTTCAAGTGTGTGCAAGCCCCAAGCGCTTCAGCAAGAGCAACACCACCTTCAGAGCCTACTCTGGTAGATGAACACCGAAAATCTTCCAAAGCTGGGGAACGTTTCACAACTTCAGCTATTGCAAACGCTCCTTCATCTCCTGTCATGTTATTATGGAAATGAAGAACCTTAAGCTTCTCAGTGGAAGGGATCAATTCAGCAACTGCTTTTGCAGCTTCCTCTGATATACCATCATTCATCAAATAAAGCTCCTCCAAGTCATTTTGTGATTTAAGGAGTGCCCGGAATGCTCTAACCCCCTTTTCGCCCATTGCATTATTTGACAGATTAAGATATCTCAACACAGCTCCTTCTAGTGCAGAAGAAAATATATTCATCACTTCAATAGCTTCTGCTTCTGGTCTCCCAGCAATAAAATCTGACAGATCTACCTCTTTCAGTTGATCTTTAATTGATATTAGCATGGGTTCAACGACATGAGCAGCATCCAAACCAAAACTTCTATTACTGAAACATATCTTTGTAAAAGAGTTTGGTCCCATCAATGGTTTTAGAAGCTCCGAAGCTTCCTCCCCATCAATGAACGCTCTGCGACCCCCAGAAATGTCAAAAACAGTTTCAACAGCAGCATCACCCTTTTCAGATATCAACTCCCCATTCTCCTCCTTCCCTCTTGGTCCTCTTTTCAAAACCTCCAACATAAGCTTACTCGATTCCTTGGCATAAATTTGCACGGCAGAACTCCCATCACCATCAGGCTCCTTTTCAAAGTGCTGGGTTGCAGTCACAAAAGCTGCATCCTCAATTTCCTTTGCATCCTTCTCAGCCTCATCTTTGTTAAGAAGTCCATACTTTCTAGAGAAAATGGACGGAGTCGTCAGGTTCCTAACCATTCGTTCAACCAACATCAACCTAGTACTCTGACTTGGAGGCCACAACTTGATTGAAAGTGTTCGATGTTGGTATGACGGTACTGTAGAATCCATATCAACAGAACCTAGAAACAAGTATAGCACCAAAATTAACAGTTTTCTAAATCATAATATTCACTAGTGCCTATGAAACAACAGAAGACACAAAACTACTCTCGAAAATTCATTAATTTGCTTTCTTCTTCAGTTAATAACCACAGTATAAAATCAAAATCAAAGAACCACAATATGCATACATAGTGATGTATTTTAACAACACTAGGCTTATAATTAATACATATTTCGGTAACCCCTCGGATTAATCATTCCTTGGGACCGAATACCAAGTTTTCAAAAATTAAAACGACTACAAATTTTAAATAAACCCTAAAAAATATTAATTTGTACAAATCAATAACTACATGCTAAAATCCATAATTATACCATATAAAAAACATATCCAGCAAACCAGGGACCTTGAACTATTTCAAATCATGGGGACGGCTATAATCAACTCTACGCGATAACAGGGACTTTATAAATTACGGATCCAGTATTTCAGATCAAACAACAACAGCAACAACCAAGTATTATCCCACTAAGTAGAGTGGGCGCAATTTGAACAATAGAATACAGATTTTCGATATCGAAGCGGCAGCATAACCCTATTTGACTACAATCCTATGCAATAATAAAGATAGTATAATAAAATCACAAATTAAAACCTTAACTTCAGAAATAAATGATATTTCAACATTTAAAGTGAACAGTATTAATAATTATCTACAGAGTAACTATGACACTATGGCCATTCGCAACAACAACAAAAAAAAAACCCTAAAAATGAAACAGAATTGAAAAAAAATGAAAATTTGAAGTTAATCATCGATAACAAGCAGAGAAGAGAAAGGGAAGAAGGAGTAGATCTAGTACCTGAGTGAGAAATGAAAACGCAGTGATGAATTGAAGATGAAAAATGAAACCCTAGAAAAAGATAAAGTGCAGTAGCAGCAGAGAGAAAACGAAAAAGAAGATTTTTGAAATGATGATTAAAATTAGTTGGAGCCTTTTTATGCTGGAGCGGGGAAAAATAAAAATTAAATTAATTAATTAATGATTTTAATGTTTGAAAAATATAATAAAGATATTTGGATAGGGTAAAGCGTGCGTGGAAAAACTGGAGGGAAATGATTGAAAATGAAAAAATGTGATGGATGGATCAAAAATCAAAATCAAAATCACAATCGAATCCAGCTTTTTTTAAACGCCACCATTGAAATTGAAATTGAAATCCCAAAGCGTGGATTTTCCGCTTCCGACAAAATGACGGTTTTAACCTTATCTATGATTTTCTTCATGCATGACGTCACTTGGGCCTATACTTGGGCTTTGGGGAAATCTTTGATGAAAATTGCTTATTATGCTGACAAAAACTAAAACAAAATTCTCTTCAGGCCCCCCTAAATACACATCCGATTTTATTTTTTTGAGAAATACACATCTAATTGTTCAGGAGTTATCTCCTGGACGTGTGTTTGATAGGAAAAAAACGCACATCCAATATATAACTACTGGATGTGTTTTAGTGGGCCTGAAGAGAAATGTTAAAAAGAGATTTATACCACTACCACCCAAATCAAATTATCTACCCAAAATATCCTTTAGTTTAACAACAAATATAAAGATTTTGTTTCTTTCAAAAAAACATGTATCCTCCAAAACCAACAAAAAAAAAGAACAAGTTTTTAAATTTTTCAGGAAGTTTTGGTTCATAAGATCTGGTTAGAATATTTAAATTGGATGCTTGTTTTCAACACTTTTTGGTGTCAAAGAAATTTATGGCTTGAATATTCAAACCGGATCTTTAAAAATTCAAAACTTTTTCCCTTCAATATCCTAGAAGAATCGTATTTGACGTTTTAGAATTATAAAATATGTATTGCATTATTCCCTGAAAAAAATGTATTGTATTTATCCATTTTTTATCAGATTCAACTCAGTTTATTAAATTGTTATAATTTACAGTAGCATACTTTAAAATACACAACATGATTTAATAATTCAACATGATTTAATAATTTAATTTAATTTCATAATACAATAACATAATGCTATGTAATGCAAAATGTTTGGCAATTAAAGCTAAATTGTCCAAATTATGTTAAATCTTATGATTTGGATAGTTTGACGCATTTTAAATTGTATAATTTAAACTGTAAAATGATAATTGTACAACTATTTTGTGACAACTTTTAGACAATTTTCTCTCTCAAACTCACATTGTATTCTTACTCTCCCTCTTCTTTTTTCTCTCTCCATTGTTTTTGACAAATAAGAAGAGAGAAAAAGGAGGTTGTCATAAAAGTTGTTAGCAAATGGTTGTTCAAATATAATTCCTCTTTAAACTAGTCAAATACATGGTTTTTTGTTGTCCACATTGCACCGATAGTTTCCATGACCTACAACACATACAGACTTCTATAAATTGGTATGTTTGGTTCATTTGGAAACCGCACAACATAACAATGAACACTTATCAAATAGATATGAATTCTAAACTAGCTGCAGAGTTTACTAGAGCGGAGAAACTGAATCTATTTAGGGTCCACGTTGATATCATATTGTGTGACTTTAACAGTCGAGTGAAAAGTGTTGAGTATCATCGTTCATCAATCGACTTAGATGAGTCCGTTCAATTCACTTAGATAAAACTTCAGAACGACGATGAAGCGAGTGCCGTGTTCTTTATGTTTGGTCATTATAGTTCAAAGAGACCAATCGAGTGGCGTGTTTCATTGATCATATCTTTTCTTGATATTCAATCGATGACCTACAGAGAAATCAAGGAATGCATGGATATACCAAATGAATAATTTAGTTGGTTCATCCATGATGTTGTTTGTATTTGATTATGTTGTTTTACGTTTTTGTAGTTTGTTATTGAATTATCTTGTTGAAATTATGTAGTTGAAATTGTTATGTTTAATTTATGTTGCTGTTGTAGAATTTGATGACACGTTTGCCTATTTTTTTGTGTTCTAAACACAATTCAAATTATATAATCTCAAACAAATCAAACCTCTGAATCACAATTTTTTAACACAATTTGTGCACGTTTCAGATTATATATTCTAAACTAATACCATGCATGATTTCATATTATATAATCCAAAATATTTTAGAATTTGAATTGTGGTGTTACAAGCAAAGTTTGAGCAATTCGTGCTTCTTTTTTGACAAGTTTGATTCATTTTACATGTTTTATTTGATTGTAGTTATAACATAGGAATGTGTTGTGGCTATAAATAACCTTGCATTCTTCTTTATTTTCATTGCAGTTCCCTCTTCTTTTCTTCTTCTCTTTTCTTTCTTGCTTTTTCTTTGACGGCGAATATGATGCCATGGTCGCTGTTGATCAAAAACTTCGATCAACAAAGACTTTTGGTTATTTATTTATGATTTTTCTATAGGATTAAGATTATATAATTTGAAATAACACTAACTTCGAATTATATAATATGAACGGGACTAAAATGAAAAATTTAGATGGCCTGCAAGAAATGAGTAAAGCAGAGAAAAAAATCTCTAAATTGTATATGTTATGTAGTTAATTTTGCAAAAGCCTTTTTCTTGAGCAGTTCTTTTAAGGCATTGTTTGTCTCTAAGGTCTCCCAAAAAACTAAGGAGATAACTTTTGGGGAACATTTTTTATAATTTTTAACACCTTAAAAAAACTCACAGAAAGGCATTTTTTTAACACAAAGAGATATTAAGGGGGTTTAAAAAGAAACCATCCTTTGTACCAAAAAAAAAAAAAAGAAAAAAGAAACCATCCTTTTTGTACGAAGGAAAAGCCTTGTCATTTTTTCGTGTTTAGAAAGGCCTGTTGTAGTATAGTGGATGACTAGTGTGATGCGAATAAATAATTGGCTTTAACTTGGAATTTGTGTATTATTAATAGAAGGTTTCTTTTTTCACCATACTGATTTTTTGCGCACCATACAAATTTTGAATTACCAAAATGGGTAAAATTTCCTTCAAAATTTTCCAAAACATACCAATTTCTTGAATTTTATATTCTAAATAAGATGCATAAGAAAGTTGGAGGGTGGAAAAAGAATCAACATTTTTAATATGAACTTTTTCAAAAAGTTTTAAAAAAAAATGTTAAAATAATTTTTTTGTTACCGTGATTTTGGTCCCTTTAAATATATAAATTTTTTGAATTCATGTGTAGTTTTCATATTTTTGAATGAAAATTTTCAGGAATGTTTAGAATATTATAAGAATCACTCCCAAAAAGTTTATAGTTTTTTAACAAAATATTAATTAAATATGAATTTTTAAGTGCCATAAACATAAAAAGTTTATATTTAATTCATGTTATCTTAAAAAATGTTTTTTTTGAGAAATTCTTATAATATTCTAAACATTCATGGAAAATGTCATTCAAAAATATGAAGATTACACATGAGTTGACTTAAAATTTGCGACAAATAATGGTGATCGAAAAATTTTGGGAACTAAAAGCAAAAGAAATTTTTTAGATGGACTAAAATAAAATAAAAATTGGTATATTTATAGGGAGTGCCTGCCGGTACACCACCTCCTTCGTTCAAGACTCAAAGAACAATCAATTTATTGCACCAGACGCCGTTGATCAGGTCAAATCGAAAAGCATAGATAGACTTTTTCTTAGTTGCCATGTTAGGTACAAAGTTTCCACCGTTTTTTAGCCATGACTAATCTCCATCGAGAAATCTATTGGACACATGAGACAAGTTCTTTCCTCTCAACCAATTTTTCTCCATACACAAGTGTCATGAATCGAACTCATCCCCAATTACGATAATTGCTCTTTAGACATATCAAAATTGCTAACATTGTTGAAAATAACCAGTTAGGAGTTACGATCTGTTCAAATTTTATATACAAAAATAACTGATCGGGAGCTACGACCCGATCGTGAGCAAATTCGAGATGCTGAAAGAGCAACTATCACCACCTACCACCGTCATGGATCAAACTCACCCTTTTTTTTATTTGCTTTTACCTTTGTTATTAAAATAAAAACTAGCTAGAGACTTTAATAATTGTTAGCTCGTGTTGTACTTGTAGTTGAATAAGCAGCCGAAGATATGTTTTATAACTTTAATTAGAACAGAAGAAGCTTCCTTCCGGCGACATTGGTATCCTTGTACGCCACATTTGAAGCCGTTTTTCGATGCTCCAAGCCCCTTGTTTTGCTGCGCCCACACTATTATATAGATCCCAAATCAAAGCCATATCATATCATAGTAATATAATATTAATATTAATCTTAGTCTTAGTTGTACATCTTTTGTATATTACATACATAATCCTAGTTAATTTTTTCTTACAGACAAAAAATAAATATCAGCCATGTTTTTCAGCGAAAACATCATGAATATATCATATGGCAATAATACTTTTATAACAGTCCAAACAAGCCATGTATGGTAATCTGTTTGCACGTATATATAATTATATGAGTGTGTACAAGTATAACCTGGCAAATTACCAAGTTGTCACGTGATCCTCACATTTTGTGAACCCTAGTGCAGATGCTGTGACACTGGTTGCTTGCTGGCTGCTGTGGTTACACTATACTCGTATCCTTGTCAGTTTTTTTATTATTTTTGGTAGTACTGTTTTTTATAGCAGCTGCCAAATTTATTATATGTGGGAGAGTTATAGCTAGTGCTACGAGTGCTTATTTACTGCTAGTAGGAAAGAATCAAGCTATTGAAGCTTCATTAGAGGAAGGTTTGGTTAAAATTAAATAGATACAACTTGTTTATCTAGATCTCGAGTATATAGCTTTAGGACGACCAAGCTATAATTAGAAAAATTATAAACACTCATATCCCATCGAACACGTACGTTAGAAAAAGTAATAGAGAGTGATGTAATATAAAATACAATATATAAAATAGAGAGAACATGAAGGATTGAATGAATGAGTGAAAAAAATAAAAGGTGTCTAAATATCATTGTTTATATACTTATTTTAGTGTAAGAGATATCGATATATGTTTTGAAAATAGATTTCTTGACATTCAACAAATTAATTAAAGCAATTTTTACATTTTAGTCTCTAGTAGGAATAAAATTGATGCATAAGAGTATAATTTAGGAACATTTAAGTTGATTTTATAATAGTTTAAAGACTAAATGACTTAGAAGTTATAGTTTAAAAACTAGATTGACTGAACATTTTTTAAAAGTAAATATTTTTAATATTGGAAGTTTTTTTTTTCTTTCAAAAACAATGTAACAAACGAACTCTTGAAATGCAGAGAGTCACTGACCATAATATTGGTTCAAAAGAGTAAAAAATTTGAGAGGAAAAGTAGTAGAAATTATTCGTTATAATCTACCGTATACTTTATACAATGTCACGCTATAAAAATTGAACAATAACTATTTTTTGACAAACATCAAACAATAACATGTGTCAAAAGTTTGATATTTGACGCCAATGGATTATATTTAAAAATGATTATTCATGTAATAATTTCAATAAGATTTTAAGATGAAAAACATAAGCAAACTTTAATATTGGAAAGAATTATTTTAAAATTACACATTAACTAGTTTGAAATAACAGTGATGTGTGTAATGGCGAGGAAATAAATGGGATTATTCTCTTCTGACATTTACTAAAAGTTGGTGAAAACCATGTATTGTATAAAAGGATTATTCTCTAATCTCTACTCACCTGAGATTTGCTGCATACTTGTTGAATCGCTGAATATCATGTATCCTAAAATACTTTATTTACCTTTTGTCAAATATGCATGAGCATGAACATTTTTTTGGAAGGCACATGGCAAACATGCAGGCACAGTCAAAACGTGATTCGATGCAACTCGTGTGCAGCACTAAAATCGAATGATTTCCCTCGTAGAATCTCGGGAGAAAGAGATTCTTAGAGTAGTTATATATGTTTTGGACGATAGTTTACTAAAGTCTCATCATAAATTATTGATTATTACTGTGGAAATTCAGGAAGATAAAAAAAAATTGTATGCTATTGCGTGTTTCAACTACAACATGGTGCACGCTCATTTATACTACTTGGGGGACAAGATACAAATCTATTAGGATCAATTAGTTTTATGTGTAATTACTTTGTTTAATTAAGTAATTAAACAAAGATTATTTGGGGTGTAGAAGTGGAAGTATGAAAAAAGATTGCTTAGAGGCGGTTTTTGTGTGGGTGGGGGCTCTAAAGGTGATCGAAAGATTCTTTAGGCGAAGTGGTATGATATTTGCAAGCCCATAAGTGAGAGCAGTATTCGCCTTTACCACCTCTGTCTTTTGAATGTAGCTCTTCTTGGAAAGTGGTGTTGGTGCACTCAGTATGTCCAATAGAGAGACTATAAGGGGAGATGTTATCTTAGCTCGTTATGGTGGTGTCTCTCTTCTTGATCATCGTGGTGGGCGCCCACTAGGCTTTCGATCCATTTCATGTTGGTGGCAAGATGTGCTCGGGTTTGCTATGGAAGACATGGGGCACTGGTTCTCACACGATGTCTCCAAAAAAAGTTGGAAGTCGGGTATCTATGTGCTTCTGAAATGACCCCTTGCTTGGGAATGCTCCTTTGATGATACTTTTTTCTAGAATTTTCCAGGTTTCTTCAGAACGTGAGGCTTTGGTGGGCAATATGGAAGTTTGAATCGGAACATTTGGATGTGGGATCTTAGGTGGCAGAGAGAGTTTTTTGTTTTTGATTAAGATCTGGCTAGGTTGTTAATCTTGCGTTTAAAAGTTGATTAGAAGGTCTTTTCACAGTCCTTCGCACAATAATAAGTATTGTGCAGGTTTAACAAAGAAAGTGTATCGAACCACAAAAACCGCGTTTTAGTTCGATTTCATTCTTAAATTCACAATGTTACTAAATCAAGTTTAGTAAAATGGTTTTGCTAACATAATGATAAGTAAGAGTTTAGCAAAATATAGAAAGTTGTGTCAGGATTAGACTTAGGCAACTAACCATCTAATGGTTCCTCTTAATCGATTGTATATGCTATATGCTTTAAATATAACTCTACGTATTCCTTGTCGTATGTTTTCATGTCTAGTAAACGATGTAAAGTCCATCGTATCAATCAACTTCTGATGCAAAGAAAAATAGTTGATTGATTTAATGACATATGACCGAACAATTTGAATATGAATATAATTTTAACCCTATGTCGAGCAATTAGTATCTATACATGATTTAAATTAGATCCCCTAAGTAACGAGTTAGTGTCTTTCACTTGCTAAATTAAAATATCGTTTGCGGATTGCACGTCGCCAAAATAATTAAGAATAAATTTAAATCAAAGATTATATTGAATGCATAAATCATATACGATTAGTTAGATTAAGAGTAATACATTAAAATCCTAGCTACTTACATCTAATCCCTAGCACAAAGAGAGTTTAGTTACCCATCGGTGGAATAACTAATAAAGAAGAGATGATATTTGTTGATGAAATATCCACAAGCTTGAATCAAAGCTCCAAAGCTTCTCAACGAATCTCTCTCTCTCTCTCTCTCTCTCTCTCTCTCTCCCTCCCTCCCTCCCTCTCTCTCTCTCTCTCACTTGGAAATCAAAGCTTATCACTTAAAATCTAGGTTTAATTACACTTTTGGTCCTCGCATTTTGATCAGCTCACGAAAATGGTCCTGCATCTTTCGAATCGAACAAAATCGTCCCTAAACTATATTTTTTTTGCAGATTTAGTCCTACCTCCTACTTTCAACTCCAGAAACGCAGAGAAATGACAGTTTTAGACCTACCCGCTATGCTCAACCGTGAAATAAACAAGGAATAAAGCATGTGGGTACAAGGAATCCACTTTATTCAACACACTAAGCAAAAAACTCTAATTTCTAATATATGTTTCAAATTAGGGTTTTTTTGGTTAGTGTGCTGAATAGAGTAGATTCCTTATACCCACATGCTTTATTCCTTGTTTATTTCATGGTTGAGCATAGGGAGTAAGTCTAAAACTGCCTAAAACTGCCATTTCTCTGCGTTTTTGTAGTTGAAAATAGGAGGTAAGACTAAAACTGCAAAAAACATGATAGTTTAGGACGGTTTTGTTCGATTTGAAAGAGGCAGGACCATTTTCGTGAGCTGGTCAAAATATGAGGACCAAAAGTGTAATTAAGCCTAAAATCTAATTACAAACCTATTTATATAATTACATAAAGTTGAGGTTCTCTGGGTGAATTCATGTTCGCCCAGCGAATCGAGTTTCTTCAGTTGGAGAGAAAATCGAGTTTCTCTTGTTTGTTGAGCAAGAAAAAATGTTTAAATAGATTTTTTTTTGTAATTAATACATTTTAGAATTTCATTGTATTTTAACCCATTTGGGTTGGTTGAGTGGTGTTGGTTTGAGATCTTGAAATGTGCTCCTCTTAAGGTTTCATATTTCATTCTCTCTGAAGTCAATTTTGATCGGTAGGTTGGCTTCTTAAAAAATAAATCATAATATTTTTCATATTAAGAAGAAAAAAATATTGCAACAAAAGTAAGAGAGATATGAAAGTATGGTAAATAATTGTTAGACATTTTATAATTTCTTTTTTGGCTTTTCAAAAAAAAATAAATTGTTAGACATTTGATATGTTAAAGCGCGAGTTTCCAATTCTCAACACTTATTTAGTAGGAGAGGGACTACATATCAAGATTTTGCATAAAGGGGCATTAACCCCACACCTTTAATTAATACCCATTAACAACTGAAAAGGATCTTTTCAGTCGTCTCAGAAAGAAATACATGCAGTCCTTCTCAAAATAAAAGCGTGTATATGAAAAAAGCAAAGAATTGATGGGAACTAATAACTGCTACGAGTAATGAAATTTGTCACGCAGAGAAATTCCTTGAAAGAAATTCCCATTTCCACATGTAATAAAAGTCCTTAGCACAAAAATTAGCTTAGAAAAGTTTTGGTCCCCCCTTTGATCCCAACCTCGAAGAAACCCTTACTAGTTACTAACTCTTTCGGTGAAACCTATAACTCAATACTCTGAATGTCGTGGAAACCTATATCCAAATTCTATTGACTTAGTCCCACATCAAAAAACCAGTGGAAGAGGACCCTGTTTTTAAATTTATATTGGTTAATGATAGTGAGTAGTATATTGTGTTTTTTCATGCAAATAACATAAAGTCTGTTGAAAAATAAAGAGAGGTGACACAAGAAAAAATAAGGAAGAAAGTGACATGTAAGAGAGCAGATGTATATATTTAATGCCGTTTGCATCAGCCACCAGCAGTGGATGGCTGTGTCATGGTATCAGTGGGAGATAAGTACTATACTGCAACCACCAAACTCAACCACCAAATCACTTACATCCAAGGTGTGCATAGTATAGACAAAATGCTATCTGAAAAAGTTTGTTTTCTTTACTTATACACATGTTGATGTAATTATACATGTAATAATGTAACAATGGTGGCTGAATTAGGGGTTGGTCCATTAGTGCCCCCCATAATGTGCCTAAGGAAAAATGGAAATGTATAGTCTATGAACTTGAATGAAGGTTTCTTTTCTCTTGATAATACAAAATTATCCTTGAACTCAAAATATATTTTGGAGGACTTGAGCATGTATGATATGACCAGGGTTGCTAGAATCACAATCACATATTCACATTGAGTCACAATGATTTTGAATAAGTTACATCTAGATTATGACAAATCCACTATATTATATTCAAGTGTGAACTTATATAAATTCTTTAAATTTTCTCGGTGTTTTTATTATATTTTCAAAATTAAAAATTTGTTAATCATAATTCATGACCATATTATTTTGGCTCTATTTTTATCCTTTATTCCTCCAAAGTTCTCCTCACCCTCTTAACTCTCAAACAAAGTCTTATTTTATAGTCTTTTGTTAATTTTGCTCATTATACATCCTCCGCCTCACAATAAGTAACACATTTACTTATTTTACACAAATTTTAAAAATACGGTAAATAGAATAAAGGGAATATTTCAATAAATTATTCTTGTACATTATATTAAAAATGAAACTCTGAAACTAACATTTACTTTGAAACAATTTTGTTTGTAAAAGGCTTTTAAAAAAATATCTGAATGTGAATTATTGTGGGGGAGGGAGTATACTATGTCTATACTATTATGGAGTAGGACAATAACTTGGGGTGTTATATTCCACCCGGCATTTACATACATTAATTGTATCATATAGTGTGTAGCATCCAACGGAACATAAGTGTAATATTATATACGAGAGATGAATCAGGTGTGACACAATAAATCCGTTTTATATAGTTTTCCATTCCCTTCACTTTCAGCCATAGAATGCATTTAACATCCAAAGTGAGTCCTACTTCTGAAGGCCATCGTTTGGTCCCGACCGTGCCCACACCATACATAACTCCTTGGGCCCAATGGTGGCACTCAGCTCAAGAGTTTTGTCTTAGAAGACAAAATAACAATATTAATTAATTTGCTTACAATATGCATGATACTTCAACCTTATACTAAATTTTCAATGATCATATAAATTATTTCGCATTGGAATCAAGTTGTGGGACATGACTCAATTTTTTTTACCCCTTTTTTGTTTTTATAATAGATTACAGTTAAAATGAAATTATTAAATGTTTACGGTATAATTTGCCTCCAGCTAGTACTAGATAGATCATAGAACCTATAATAAGCTTCTGAGAACCGTTATTTAGTACACTACAGAAGATATTTGTACCAAAAGTGACGGGAAAAATGTGCAACTAAGTACTAGTATTGTACTACATAAACTGGACAGAAAACATGGGTGGTTGGTTGGTTACAGCTTTGCAATTTATAGTTGGAATAGAGTTGAATGCATTCGTTTCTATTTTGTGCACAATAACAACCAGCATTTAGCAAAGTGTATTTAATTTTTCTAGAGTTAAAAAATAGGCCTCATGTCTCCTACTCCACAAAGCAAGCACTGATTTTAGGGATTTCACAAAGTAAAAGGTTGAATAAGTGAATATCAAAACTAATCGTTGTGTCTTGTGTTCAGTAAAACATAGTTTATCATATTCACGCCACTACTTCTTCCTTAGTTCCGACAAATCTTAATCAGAACCAAGCGAGGAAAACTAGAAAAGAAACAAAAATTGTTAACAACCCACTCTAAGACACATACATGTACATTATTATAATTGATATATGTAGACCCCCACCAAATTAATTTACTATGTAGAAAGTTTGTGTAATTGTGTTAGAAAGAAAGTTTATAGGAGTAGTGTATGTTTAAAACTGTTTTTCTTGATCAAATTTCTACAAAAAGCTGTTTTCTTTTACCGTGAAATGAGAAGCTTCAATATCTAACTTGCATCAAAACGTAAAAATTCACCACAAAAATGGTATAAGACACCACTAAACAAAACATATGTTTAGAAATTGTCTTAACGCGCACCTGTATTGCATGCAATCAAATTTTGACTCATTCACACAATTTGCACATCCATGGTTGTTGGATTGGATGATCAAAATTTTAACTTTGATATTTTTTGGATAAAATACAAACAATTTGATCTCGATCTTTCAAATTTCGATAAAATGCAATTGAAGGTGGGTGCCGTCTAACACCTAAAAATAGTCGGATCATGTCATCTAAGTCAAACAATTTTAAGTTATGAGGTTGAAATATGAACATTTCAATCTTAATCAAACACGCCCAAAATCATCGATTGTGTGACTTCATAAAAACCGAATCTCAATTTTTTCATGGGAGAAAATCTGATTTGGATGCCCCCTAAGAAACGAAAACAATAGACTAGAAGCTAAATCATTAACTCTGGACAACTGGCATTGCTAGGTAAAAACACTGATTACAGTTCTACAGCGTTAAAACAAAACTACTAAAAAAACAAAGAAATTTAACTAAGACAAAAACTAGCGTCCGTTAGCGAGAGATGTAACAGCTGAATCCTTGCAAGGACTGAACGGTGGACTTGGCTTG